>Ga0111538_10000371_pt1 | contig 58609 bp, 53 predicted proteins | sample SoiMethybrSBSTD1_FD_79669 | JGI IMG/M metagenome (GOLD analysis project Ga0111538, IMG submission 79669) | Bulk soil microbial communities from a Populus tree surrounding site in Tennessee, USA - Soil MetaG P. TD hybrid SBSTD1 (version 2)... | ecosystem: Environmental > Terrestrial > Soil >... | reverse complement strand
GGCCCGTTCGCCCAGATGGGCCAAAGCAGCCAGGATCACCATTGAAAGTCCGATCACCCAGATGACCAGGAATAAAGTAAAGTCATAATAAAAATTGAATAACAGGCCAAATCTGATCACTGTCAGTTCAAGGAAGATTAGCCAGAGACCCCTGGTGAGTAGATGGATGGATAGCTCTTTTTTTGTTTTTCTCTCCAGCGCTAACCTCGCCGATACGCCTGACAGTAGAACAAAGGTCGGCGCGCATATATGCGTGATCCAACGAGTGAAGAATATTGCCGGCGATGTACGCTCCAGGTCAGTTGGAGTAAAATTAAATGCATCTATATGGAAGTAATCGCGAACGTGGTCTAACGCCATAATAAACATCACAAAGCCACGTACGGTATCGATCGATGAAATTCGGACCTTTTGAATCAATACTTCGTTGGAGGCGGAAACCATATTATTACATTAAGCGGGATTTTATACGATCTTTGTATAGACCTCTATACCTCTATACCTCTATACCGCCTTTGTATGAAGAGTGAAAATACGGCATTGGATCTGAATAAGTTCAAACAGGTATCAAAAAACAGGGCTGCCGATAATAAAAAATTTCTTCAACGACTGAAATCAAAAGATCCACGTAGCGTGGATGATGCGTTTCACAAGACGCATGAGGAAGTCTTTGAACGTATCGATTGCCTGACCTGTGCAAATTGCTGCAAGACGACAAGTCCTATCTTTTACCCGAATGATATAGATCGGATAGCCAAATCACTGAAAACGAAACCGGGAGATTTTATTGAAAAATATCTAAGGATTGACGAAGACAATGATTATGTACTAAAGTCTTCTCCATGTCCATTTCTCGACAGCGATAATTACTGCCGCATTTATGACGTCAGGCCCAAGGCATGTCGTGAGTATCCTCACACGGACCGCAAGAAGATGGTACAGATAACAGATCTTACCTATAAAAATACGCTGGTTTGCCCGGCGGTATTGGAGATCGTGGAGCGGATAAAGAGTATAGTGGTCTGATAAAAAAAGTGCGAACCAGAACGATTCGCACCTTCATATAAGTTAAGTCTGTTATTTGATCAGGCTACCTGATTTTGGAGCTTCTGCGACAGAACAGATTTTGGTACTGCCCCAACTTGTTTGTCAACTATCTGGCCTCCCTTAAAAACTAATAACGTCGGAATACTGCGAACGCCAAACCTCGCTGTTACTGCGGGGTTTTCGTCAACGTTCAGTTTTCCTATGACGGCCTTGCCTTCGTAGTCACCGGCTAATTCTTCGACAACAGGTCCAATCATTTTGCAGGGTCCGCACCACTCAGCCCAGAAATCAACCAGGACAGGCTTATCAGAATTTATGATCTGATCGAAATTTGCATCATTAAGTTCAATCGTTTTTCCCATTAGATTATATTTTTAAGAGTTCTGCTTGTTAGCTCAATTGTCCAACGCAAAGGTATATTTTTTAGTTCAAAGTTGGTTGACCCGAAGGCTTTCCTTACTAAAACACTACAGCAACCTCGATTTCGCCCGCTTTCTTCATTTGTTTTACCATGTCATTTATAGGACTGACCCTGAACTTTCTTGATAATAGTTCAAGGTTGATGTTTTCTCCCGCATCCTGGATCTTTAGGTACAATGGCGTGTTGCCGGTGTATTCATTGCATACATCCTCAATGCGTCCGATCATCTCTTTGGTGATATCCGTTGCGTTGATCTTAAGCTGAACCCCCTTGCTTCTTTTTATGCCTAATTCGTTCAGTAGGTCCATATTCCTGATCTTGAATTCAAGGTTTTGCTGTCCCCACGTGTTCCGCACGGCGGCACCTTCGATAAAAAGAAACCATCCAATGTTCATAAAATTCCTAAACTTCAGATAATCCTCTCCGAAGAGTGTAAACGTGTAGTTGCCACTGTAGTCTTCTAACGTGAATTTACCAAAGGGCTTGCCGGTTTTTGTTGTCCTGTGCTCAACACCTGAAACGATTCCCCCAAGTTTCGTTTCTCGGCCAATCATGCTTTCCAATTCATTAAGCTCACTGCAGGTCGACTTGCAGAAATTGTCGATCTCAAACCTAAAGTTGTCTAACGGATGGCCTGAGATGTAAATGCCGACTACCTCCTTTTCCAGATTCAGTTTTTCGATCTCAGTAAACGGCTCAATGTAATCCACTTTGGGCTGAGGCATTAGCGTGCCTGAACTTCCTCCGAATAGACTCGCCTGTGCGCTTTGCTCTTCCTGTTGGGTTTTCGCAGCATACTTGATAGCTTTTTCAACAAGGCTTGCTTCCCCATCCCTGGCAAAGACGTATTGCCTGCGATGTATTCCGCCAAAACAATCGAATGCGCCTGATAGGGCCAGGCACTCGTATGTCTTCTTGTTGACCGACCGTTGATTCATACGTTTTGCAAACTGAAAGAGATCTTCAAACGGACCGTGCGCTTCACGCTCCTGAATGACTGACTCAACCGCTGCATCACCAGCACCTTTAATTGCACCAAGTCCGAATCGAATCTCACCATCTTTATTCACAGCGAAATAAACTCCGGATTCGTTTACATGAGGTCCTAATACTTTAATTCCAAGACTTCGACATTCCTCAATAAAGAAAGTAACGTTTTCCAGGTTGCTTTGGGCGTGTGTCAATACAGCAGCCATATACTCAGCAGGGTAGTTAGCTTTCAGATAAGCTGTATGATAAGCGATAAGTGAATAGCATGTAGAATGAGATTTATTGAAAGCATACTGAGCAAATGCTTCCCAGTCCGTCCACACCTTTTCGCAGATCTCTGTAGGATGGTTGTTCTTCTTGCACCCTTCGATGAATTTGTCTTTCATCTTATCCAGGACTGCTTTCTGCTTTTTACCCATTGCTTTCCGCAGGACGTCCGCATCGCCTTTGCTGAATCCTGCCAGCTTTTGCGAAAGCAACATCACTTGCTCCTGGTAGACGGTAATTCCGTACGTTTCAGAAAGGAATTCTTCCATTGCTGCCAGATCGTACTTTATCGGCTCGCGTCCGTGCTTCCGGTTAATGAAGGTTGGAATGTATTCCATGGGACCCGGACGGTACAGAGCATTCATTGCAATGAGATCCTCAAACTTGTCGGGTTTAAGCTGTCGGAGGTATTTTTGCATTCCTACACTTTCGAACTGAAAGGTCCCGGTTGTCTCACCGCGCTGAAAAAGTTGATAGGTTTTTATATCATCAAGTGGAATTCCATCCACGTCAATCGAAGTACCCTTGCTGGCCTTTATATTTTTCAGCGCAGTGTTTATAACGGAGAGGGTAGTGAGCCCGAGAAAGTCCATTTTAAGCATGCCTGCACTTTCAACAACGCTGTTGTCGAACTGCGTAACGAGCATATCGGAATCCCGTGCCGTGGACACCGGGACGAACTTGGTCAACGCATCGGGCGTTATGATAACTCCGCAAGCATGCGTTCCCGTATTCCGGACGGATCCTTCAAGGATCACTGCTTGCTGCAATACTTGTGCTTTAAGGTCTGTGCCGGCCTTTATGTCTGCGAGTTCTTTAACTTCCTGGAATGCGGATTCAAGAGATGTACCCGGTCTTTCCGGGACCATCTTAGCAAGTAGGTTCGCTTCGTGTAATGGAAGCTCCATCACCCTCGCACAATCCCGTATCGATGATTTCGCGGCCATCGTACCATATGTGATGATCTGTGCTACCTGGCTTTTCCCATACTTGTCAATAACGTAACGTAATACCTTATCTCGTCCCTCATCATCAAAGTCAATGTCAATATCAGGAAGTGATACACGGTCTGGATTGAGAAAACGCTCGAACAGGAGATCGTACTTGATCGGGTCGACGTTAGTTATACCTATACAATAGGCTACCGCGGACCCTGCGGCCGAACCACGTCCTGGTCCGACTGAGACGCCGATCTCGCGCGCTTTCGATGTGAAATCCTGTACGATAAGGAAGTATCCTGGATACCCCGTCTTCTTAATTGTGTCCAGCTCGAAGTCAAGTCGCTCGATTAAAGCTGGCGTAAGCTCGCCATAACGTTTCTCGGCTCCCTCATATGTCAGATGCCGTAGATAATCATCTTCGGTTTGAAATTCCTTGGGTATGTCAAATTTCGGAAGCAATACATTCCGTTCGAGGGTGTATGTTTCGATCTTGTCTACAATCTCACTGATATTATCAATTGCCACAGGCAGATCGCGGAAGATGGATTTCATCTCATCCTGTGATTTGAAGTAATATTCAGAATTCGACAAACCGAGGCGATGTCCGCGTCCGTAGCCGATGGGCGTCGATTTGAATTCTCCTTCCTTGATGCACAGCAAAACGTCGTGAGCGTTTGCTTCCGTCTTTTCAGTATAAAATGCTTCATTGGCGGCAAAATATTTTACGCCATATTTTGCCGCAAAGCGAAGAAGAGTTTCATTCACTCGATCCTCTTCCGGCATGCCATGTCTGTTCAGTTCGATATAAAAATCATCTTTGAACAGTTCATGCCACCATTTGAAGGCTTCTTCGGCTTGTTTTTCACCTACATGAAGGATCAGGTAAGGTACCTCACTGTACAACGAGCCTGTGAATGCGATGAGATCATGATGATACTCCTTGATCAAGACTTTGTCCACACGGGGATAGATTCCGTATAGGCCTTCCGTAAAGCCTAAAGAACTAAGTTTAGTGAGATTGTGATATCCATTTTTGTTCTTGGCGATCAATACCTGGTTGAACCGTTTGTCAGGATTGTCTTTTGTGAATTTAAGTTTCAGCCGTTCGTCCGCCACATAAAGCTCGCAACCCACAATAGGTTTGATCTCGTGGTTGATGGCTTCACGTACAAACTTGAACGCTCCATACATGTTGCCAATGTCCGTCAACGCAACGGCTGGCATATTCAATGCCTTTGCCTTACTTACAAACGATTTTATATCAGGTGTGGCCTGAAGTACGGAGAATTGAGAATGAGCATGAAGATGGACAAAAGGTTTATCGCTGACCTCTGTCGCTGCTTCTGTTAAGGAATAGCCTGCCTCTTTTTTCTTTTCGCGTTTCGCTGAGTTGCCTGCATCAAGGTTCGGCTCTTCGTAAATAATTTCTTCAAGCGCAATTGGATTAAAGGGCTTAACTACTTTTTGATGAATGAGCCCAAAGAAACTTCGGGCCGTGGCTGCAACGTCATAAGAGGCATCGTGTGCGTCTTCGAAACTACGGGCGAAGAGTTTCTTATGCAGTTCTGCCAGAGTGGGCATTTTTAACTTTCCGCCAATACCTCCTTGCAACGCACAATATTCTGTCGCCGATATTCCTGTATCCAGTTTTGTCACCTTCAACAGGTGGTCTGTATCCAGACGTTGCCGAATAAATTCAGCGCCAATGATATTGATGTCAAACTCGATATTATGACCGATAAGAAGGAACGTTTCGGAAAGGTCCTTTGCAAATACGTCGAGTACTTTACTGAGGTCGTGGCCTTCTTCTATGGCACGCTTAGTCGAAATTCCATGAACTTGTTCTGCCTTAAACGGGATATCAAAGCCATCAGGCTTTACTATAAAACTTTGCTGTGAAAGAAGTTTGCCTCTCGCATCGTGTAGTTGCCACGCTATCTGTACGAGCCGTGGCCAATTGTCAAGGTCTGTAATGGGTGCAGTCTTATTATGCGGAAGCCCTGTGGTCTCCGTGTCAAAGATCAAATACATCTGTTCTAATTGTGGTTGTGGGCTTAAAGTTACTCCTTGAAATGAATTGTAATAACCTGGTTTTAGTTCAGGGGACAAAACAATTATTTCCAAGAATGGGAACTTCGTGCAATTTTGACCCTAATTTAGACCTCCAATTATCGCGTATTTTATTGTAATGTGCTAAAAATCAGTACGTTCTCCATTCGGCCCGATTCTTGGCTGTATAGCTTGAAATAGTATTCTTCTAAAAAGCAATATGAAACAGTTGTTCCAGTTGGTGGTTGATTTCTTGCGTAAAGAGTGGTTCCTGCTCGTTGCTGTTGCAGCCATCTCTTTAATAGTATTGCTCTTCGAGTTTCTATAGTTATCTACATTCGTCTGCATTTTATTTAGAATTTTTTTAAAGTGAACCTGCTTTTGGTGGTATAGGGTTTAGGGAGTATTTTTGACCGCTATCAAAAAATACTCGACTAACATAATCTTATGAACTGGTTTACCAGACTTCTGTCAAGTACTCTAGGCAGAAAATTATTCATGGCTTTAACCGGCCTTTTTCTAATTCTTTTTTTAGTAGTTCATTTAATAGGAAATCTTCAGCTCCTCAAAACAGATGGAGGCCAAGCATTTAATGTGTATGCTCGGTTCATGACATCCAACCCGGTGATCGTGACGATTTCTTATGTCAATTACGCTTGTATTCTCATTCACGTGATCTGGGCAATATTACTTACCAAAAGGAATCGAGATGCGCGTGGCCCCGAGAGTTACGCAGTTAGCAAGAATTCTTCTCCGTGGACCTCACGCAACATGGGGATACTCGGTACCCTGATTTTTATTTTCCTGATCATCCACCTTAGAGGATTCTGGGCGCAAATGCATTGGGGAGGTATCCCAACCAAGACATATGATGGCGAGGAAGTCAAAGACCTTTACGCCGTGGTTGATCTTGCTTACTCGAGTGCGGCGTATGTCGCGGTTTATGTAATTAGCATGGCGGTCCTGGCCTTTCACCTCTGGCATGGTTTCTCCAGCGCGTTTCAGACACTGGGGTTGAATCACATTAAATACAATCCGTTGATCAAGTTTGTGGGCCAGACTTTCGCAATCCTTGTTCCGGCATTGTTTGCTCTGATTCCGATCTGGATGTTCCTTGATTAACGCCTGTCTGCCTGGCAAAAGTGGACAACGCGGCAGCTATACTCAAACGAAGTCGAATGTATCCTTGAATAAATATTGAGACAAAATGAAATTAGATTCCAAAATCCCTGAGGGCCCTTTGGCAGAGAAGTGGAAAAAACACAAGTTCAACCTCAAATTGGTAAACCCGGCAAATAAACGTAAGTACGACATCATCGTCGTAGGTACGGGACTTGCAGGCGCATCGGCCGCAGCTTCGTTGGGTGAACTGGGATACAACGTTAAGGCCTTCTGCTTCCAGGATAGCCCCCGCCGTGCGCACAGCATCGCCGCACAGGGTGGAATCAACGCAGCAAAAAATTATCAAAACGATGGAGACAGCGTACAGCGACTCTTTTATGATACAATCAAAGGCGGCGATTATCGCGCTCGCGAAGGAAATGTTTATCGCCTTGCTGAAGTTAGTGTAAACATAATCGATCAGTGCGTTGCTCAGGGCGTACCGTTTGCGCGCGAGTATGGTGGACTTTTGGCAAACCGTTCTTTTGGCGGTGCCCAGGTGTCAAGAACATTTTATGCACGCGGACAGACAGGCCAACAGTTGCTTTTAGGTGCTTACTCTGCACTAAATCGTCAGATCGCAAATGGAAAAGTGAAGATGTACACGCGTACTGAGATGCTTGACGTGGTGGTTGTTGATGGGAAGGCAAGGGGAATTGTCACACGCGATCTGGTTACCGGAAAATTGGAAACACATAGCGCTCATGCGGTGTTGCTTTGTACAGGAGGTTACGGCAACGTGTTTTTCCTTTCTACAAATGCAAAGGGATGTAACACCACAGCTATTTGGAGAGCTCACAGGAAGGGAGCGTTGTTCGGAAATCCTTGCTTCACACAAATACACCCGACCTGTATTCCTGTCAGTGGCGATCATCAATCAAAACTTACGCTAATGTCAGAATCTCTGCGCAACGACGGCAGGGTGTGGGTGCCAAAGACAGCACGTCCTGGATTAAAGGCCAAGGACGCTTCAAGCATTCCCGAATCAGATAGAGATTACTTCCTTGAAACAAAATACCCTTCATTTGGAAACCTTGTACCCAGGGATGTTGCTTCGAGGAACGCCAAATACATGTGTGATGACGGTAGAGGAGTAGGGTCAGGGTTGGCAGTGTTCCTTGATTTCTCAGATGCAATCAAACGCGATGGCCGAAAAGTCATCGAAGCTAAATACGGCAATCTTTTCGACATGTATAAGCAGATCACGGGCGACAACCCGTACGAAATGCCAATGATGATCTATCCAGCCGTACACTATACAATGGGTGGGCTATGGGTCGACTATAATTTGATGACGACAATACCAGGGTTGTATGCCCTTGGGGAATGCAATTTTTCGGATCATGGCGCGAACCGATTAGGAGCCAGCGCCCTCATGCAGGGCCTCGCTGACGGATATTTTGTGATTCCGTATACAATCGGAGATTATCTAGCGGGACTTCCTTACGAAAAAGTAAGTACCGATCGTCCAGAATTCAAAGAGGCTTTGGAAAAAGCGAATTCCACAATTTCAAAGTTCCTTAACATCAAAGGCAAGAAGACCGTAGATCAATTCCATCGTGAACTTGGTCTGGCGATGTGGGATTACTGTGGCATGTCAAGAACTGCAGAGGGGCTTAAGAAAGCAAAGGTTAAGATCCAGCAGCTTCGTTCTGAGTTCTGGCAAAACGTTAACGTATTGGGTGGAGCAAACGAGCTGAACCAGGAGCTCGAGAAAGCAATGCGTGTGGCCGACTTCATGGAACTTGGCGAGCTTATGGTTGATGACGCGTTACAGCGCAGTGAATCGTGTGGCGGCCATTTCAGAGAAGAATCTCAAACTCCCGATGGCGAAGCATTGCGAAAAGATGATGAGTTCGCTTACGTCGCCGCCTGGCAGTTTACAGGCGACAATCAACAGGAGGTGCTCCACAAAGAACCGCTGATTTTTGAAAATGTAAAGTTGACTCAACGTAGCTACAAGTAAAATGAAGATCACACTGAAGATTTGGCGTCAGAAAAACAAAGAGACCAAGGGTTCATTCAAAACTTACAGTCTCGATCACGTTTCTCCGGATATGTCTTTCCTGGAAATGCTTGACGTCCTGAACAACGATTTGATATTAAAAGGTGAGGAATCTATTGCATTCGACCACGACTGTCGTGAAGGAATCTGCGGGACGTGCAGCTTGTACATCAATGGTCGGCCTCACGGTCCCTTACAAACTACGACCTGCCAATTGCACATGCGTTCGTTCAGTGATGGTGAAACAATAACCATTGAACCATGGCGCGCCAAAGCATTTCCGGTAATCCGCGACCTGGTTGTGGACCGTACTGCATTCGAGCGAATTCAGCAAGCGGGAGGGTATGTATCGGTTAACACTGGCGGTGTGCCGGATGCAAATGAAATCCCCATACCGAAAAAGATCGCAGATGAAGCGTTCGACGCAGCGGCGTGTATCGGGTGCGGCGCTTGTGTGGCAGCCTGCAAGAACGCGTCTGCAATGTTGTTTGTGAGCGCAAAGATTTCTCAGCTGGCGTTGCTTCCACAAGGAAGACCTGAAAGAAAAGAACGCGCCGAAAAGATGGTTGCGCAGATGGACGCTGAAGGTTTTGGTGCTTGCACTAACACGGGTGCCTGCGAAGCGGAATGTCCGAAGGCCATCAGCCTTACGAACATTGCCCGCATGAACCGTGAATATTTTTCAGCCGCAATCAGTTCATATGAAGTTCAATCAAAAGGCGGGGATTAAGTCGGGTCATCATGCACAAAAAAAGACCCTCATCGAGGGTCTTTTTTATTGCCGATATATTCAATGATTATTCACTCTTGCAGAGACCGACGCCGGCTCTTCCACCAGCAACGTCAGTACTTGCCGCTCCAATGTTTCCAGCGGCAAGAATAATATCACGGTCAGGTCCAGTTGCAGCAAGGTGAACTTTAACGCTTGCATTGAGGTCGATCAATTGCCTATACGTGATCGCCGTTTCATCAGCCAACTGTCTTAGTAATGTTTCGCTTTGACCAGTTGAGCCGATAACAGGATTAAGCAAGGCCGCTACGTCGCTACCCGACTCGTTGATATTTCCAAGGTGAAGGTGAACAGGATGTTCGATATCGCCTTCCGTCCCAGTCAACGATACAACGACAATTGATGATCCATCGCATTTCTCTTTGATGTTAACAGTTCCACTTATGTTGTAGTCAGATGCCTTCTGCAGAGGATATACCATTTCGTTGCCGGTGGTCTCCACGGATATTCTCTCGTTTTCCTGGCACGCTCCTAAAAGTGCAGCTGCAAACACGCCCAAAATCACCTTTTTCATAGCCTCTTTTATTTTCTGTTCAATTTAAAAAAAATGGTCATATATCGCTAATTGCCACACAATGCACGTAGATTTGCAACTGTTCTATAATTGGCACGGGTTATGGTATCTAACGTAAATCGCTAATTGATATTTTGTGAAACAACTCTTCACAATTCTGGTCTTTCTCAGTGCCTGTAGCCCCAAAGTACAGCCACCGGATCCAGAAGCCTTAAAGCCCGAATGGTTAAAAACCACGCCCTACCAGGATGGTTATTACACTGGTATCGGTCACAGTGTAAAAGACGGTTCTAATAACTACATACAAAGCGCGAAGAAAAGTGCACTCGACGACCTGGTCTCTCAGATAAAGGTAAACGTATCCAGCACATCAGTACTGAGCCAGTTTGAAATAGACCGGAAATTGCAGGAGCAGTACGAGCAGATCATTCAAACAACGGCTGCCGACGAAATCGAAGAATTTGAACTCGTGGATGCATGGGAAGACCCCACGAATTACTGGGTGTATTACCGGCTTTCCATTGCACGTTACAGGCAGATCAAAGAGGAACAAAAGAGAAATGCTACTGTCCTGGCAACGGACTATCTGCAAAAAGCAAGGTTAGCTGAAAAGAATGGCGAACGTCTTCAGGCAATGAGTTTTTACTTCCAGGCTTTCCGAAGCGTTGAAAAATATTTGGGTGAGGCGATCAGAGTGAACATTGACGACAAGGAAGTTCTTCTGGTAAATGAAATCTATGCATCCATTCAGGGAATACTTGATCGCATTAATGTTAAGGTTAATCCAACAGAGATCTCGTTGAATCGAAGAGTGAATCAGAGCGCTCAAACCGTAATAGCAAAGTTGATCTATAAAGACCTCAACAAACCAGCAATTAACCTTCCATTACACGCAGGTTTCGAAAAAGGTGCAGGCGACATTTTTCCATCTTATAAAACAGATGATAACGGGAGTGCCAAGATTCTGATGACAAAGATCGGTTCAAAAGATCTCGAGCAAACCGTGGGTATCAAAGTGGATATTGACGCCTTAAGCGGCTCGAGCAATTCTCCCATCTATTCGCTTATTGCAAGGACATTGAATGTTCCGCAAGCTCTCGTTGTACTAAAAGTGCAGCGCCCTATTGTATTTCTGACGTCAGAGGAGAGGAGCCTGGGACTGGCAAAGACTAATTATCAAATTACCAACAAACTAAGAAATCTGTTAGCCAATAATGGTTTTGAGTTCACTGAAGATAAGGGCAGCGCAGACCTTTGGTTCGACGTAAAAGCCGACAGTGAAAAAGGATCTGTAGCAGGCAGCATTTACATTACCTATCTGACGAGTGTAATAAAAGTGTCAGCGATTAAAGAAGGAAAGGAGATATATGCAACTACCTTCGATAGGGTTAAAGGTTATGGACTAGATTACGACAAATCCAGCGTGGACGCCTACAATAAGGCTATTGAGTCGCTGGAAAAGGAACGTATGAACGAGTTATTGGATACAGTGCTCCAGTAACCGCAACAGGCTCGCAACTAGTACCAAAGTTTGGTATTTAAATTGTAAAGTATAACTTAACTAAATTTTTATTCAATATGAAACGAATGACCTATTCTACCCTTGTCCTGGTTCTCGTAGGGGGCGTCTTTATGATAGGCTGTAAAAGCAAGGAAAAGACCCCGAAAGGTGAGACTGAAGTGAGTGTGCCATGTTCCGGTCCGGATTTCTTCACTAGCAAGCAGTACTTCCGCGCAAATTCTATCGGTGAAAGTCAGGACCAAGTGACTTCCAAAAAGAAGGCGCTTGCGAATGCACGAGCTGAACTTGCCGCTAGTATTCAGACGACAGTGAAAGCTGTAACTGACAACTACACGAACTCTCGCGAGATGAATAACAAGGAACAAGTCGAAGAGAGGTTTGAACAACTTAACCGCGAAATCGTTGATCAGAAACTCACAGGTATCAAAACTATTTGCGAGAAATTGATGAAGACCGGTCAAGCTACGTATAAAACGTATATAGCCATTGAGTTATCTGCTGATGACCTGGTTGCAACGTACAACGAGAGACTGTCCAAAGACGATCGCCTTAAGATCGACTATGACTATGAGAAGTTCAAAGAAACTTTCGATAAGGAAATGGAGAAGCTAGGAAACGAAAACTAAATAAGAAATTCAACGAATAGGAAAATGCCCTGGTAAATAGCCGGGGCATTTTGCATTTTTGATATGTTATGGCCGGATATAGTAGTACACCGTTGTTAAAGAAATTGGGAGTAAAAGAAAACGCCGTTATGTTCGTCTATAACGCTCCAAAAGAATATTTTGACTGGCTAAGTCCTTTACCTAAGGGTGTTAGTGTGAAGTCCCGCGCAATGGGGGAGATGGATTTGATTCATGTGTTCACACCTGAGCTTAGTGTCTTTAAAAAGCAATTCCTTGAGTGTAAAAAACATCTCAAAAAGGATGGCATGTTATGGATCTCCTGGCCTAAGAAATCATCAAAAATAAAGACTGATCTCGACGAGAACGTGATCCGCAATTTCGGCCTTGCCAATGGCCTCGTGGATGTTAAAGTGTGCGCCGTAGATGATGTTTGGTCGGGTTTAAAATTCGTGATCCGGGTGAAAGACCGCTGAAGTAAGGACCCTGCTCAAGTATTTAGGGTTACCCCAACATCAACTTTTTGGATAAACAATCGTTTGTGTATGCAGGCCACAGCTTCCGGGTCATTTTCATTACAAATTTTGTGATTTAGTGATTTGATTTTTGTTGCATATCGCCTACCTTTAATCCCTATTTGATTGGTAGACAATTGACCTGTGGACTATCAACAAACTGTAAAAGGCTAAGATGTTGCTATTGGCACGTCGCAAGCCTCGAAGAATAGCAGTTAGGCATTGTCTCCGACAGTCGGAATAAACAAAGTGATACAAGCCTTTTCTGCAAAATGGGAAAGGCTTATTTATAGCAAGCGGTAAGAATTAGCAATAACTACTAAGTATATAGGTATGGATAGCTTTCGCTCAGAACTGGAAGATTTAAACAACCCCATTGTTGCACGTGACATTCTTGATCTTGAAAAGAAGATCAGACTGTTCCGCGATGGAAAGATTGATAGCGAGAAATTTCGCAGCCTTCGACTAGTACGAGGGATCTATGGTCAACGTCAGGAAGGGGTTCAGATGGTCAGGATTAAACTGCCTTATGGACGTCTTACTACCAGACAGATCCGCAGGATCGCAGACATTTCCGATGAATATGCAAGCAGTACCCTGCACGCGACAACACGCCAGGATATCCAGATCCACTACGTCAGTCTTGATAGGACCCCTGAGCTATGGGCGAATCTTGAAAAAGACGAGATCACAACACGTGAAGCCTGTGGAAACACGGTGCGCAACGTTACGGCGTCAGCAGAGGCCGGGATAGATCCCGACGAACCATTCGATGTTTCTCCGTATGCGCATGAGACGTTCAAATATTTCCTTCGCAACCCTATCTGCCAGGAAATGGGAAGAAAGTTTAAGATCGCTTTTTCTTCAAGCGAAAAAGATACTGCGTTTGCTTTTATCCACGACCTCGGTTTCATTCCACGGATTGCGTTTGGCAAGCGTGGATTCCGCGTGGTAATTGGCGGCGGCTTAGGAGCTAATCCTTATCTCGCTCAACTCGTGCATGAGTTCCTCGAAGAAGATCAGATCATTCCATTCGCCGAAGCTGTTCTGCGTGTATTCGACCGTTACGGCGAACGCAACAGAAGGATGAAAGCCCGGCTGAAATTCCTTCTTGATGATCTTGGACTTGAAAAATTGATGGCCCTTGTTGAAGAAGAGAAAAAAGCGTTGAAGAATAAGACCTATAAGATCAATACGGAGATTTTAGGCGAACCTTCTATTCCAGCAGCGGTAACATATCCAGAGGTTACTGTTGCAAACGAGAATAAATATCAAAGCTGGTTTAAGACTAATGTTTTCGCGCAGAAGCAGGATGGATTTTACGGTGTTTATGTAAAACTTCCGCTCGGTAATTTGTCGTCAAAACTGGCAAGGCAGTTTGCGGACGTTGTTGATCGTTACGCATCAAATGAAATGCGGGTAACAATCAACCAAGGATACTTGATTCGTTACGTCCGTCCGGAGGCGCTTAAACCACTGTACGTTGAATTGGACAAGATTGCTCTTGCAGAACCGGGCTTCGACAGCGTGGCAGATGTTACTGCATGCCCTGGAACTGATACCTGTAACCTGGGAATTTCGGATAGCACTTCTATTTCTCTTCAACTTGAGAAAGTGATTCGCGAAGAATTTCCCGACCTTATACATAACACAGATATCAAGATCAAAATAAGCGGTTGCCCTAACTCGTGCGGACAACATGGGCTCGCGGGTATTGGCTTGCACGGAAGCACCATAAAAGACAAGAATGGAAAAGTACTTCCCGCTCTGGTTGTCTTGTTAGGCGGAGGCAAACTGCGCAATGGTGAAGGGATCATCTCCGACAAGATCATCAAGATACCAAGTAAACGCGGCCCTCAGGCCCTTCGTTATCTCCTGACTGATTATGAAACAAACAGTCAGGATGGCGAATACTATCACGATTACTTTAAGAGACTCGGAAGAAATCACTTTTATCAAATTCTGAAACCTCTCGGGGATATAACAGTAACAGCTCCGGATGAATACATCGATTGGGGGCAGGAGCGCAACTTCATACTCCACACGGCTGTGGGTGAATGTGCAGGTGTAATGATAGACCTTGTGTCAACATTGTTTTATGACTCTGAGGATAAGCTTGCCTGGGCACGGGAGGCATTGGATAAGAATCAATTTGCTGATTCAATATATCACAGCTATAGCGCATTTATTAACACTGCAAAAGCGTTGTTGCTTACACGCGACATAAAACCAAGCTCACAATATCAAACTATTAACGACTTCCAGAAGGAGTTTGTGGATACTAAAATCTTTGATTTCGAGGGAAATTTCAAAGAGTATGTGCTGAGCATAAATAAGAATGAACCAAGCAAAAGCTTTGCGCTAAGCTTCCTGTCGGATTCTTTGCGCTTTTTGGAAGCAGCAACTGCGTATCGTTCAGAGAAAGAGGCTGCAGATAAAATAGAGACACGGATTGCTTCCTGAACTTAGATGATACCTACGTTTCTAATGTCACATCGATCACCAAAGGTAACTTTAGTAGGTGCAGGACCGGGAGATCCGGATCTCATAACCGTTAAAGGGGTAAATGCCATAAAATCCGCTGACATCGTCTTGTACGATGCGTTAGTATCTCCGGAAATTCTAAACCTGGTTCCCCGAGGAGTTCCTTCCTTATGCGTTGGCAAACGGGCAGGTGCTCACTCATACAAGCAGGAAGAGATAAACGAGCTCATTGTTGAATTCGCGTACTTATATGGTCACGTTGTTAGGCTTAAAGGAGGAGATCCATTTGTATTTGGGCGAGGCTCCGAGGAAATAGAGTACGCTGAAGCTCACGGTGTTTCTGCGTCTGTAGTACCTGGTATTAGCAGTGCGCTAGCAGTTCCGGCCAGTCTGAACATACCCGTTACTGCGCGGGGAATCAGTGAAAGCTTCTGGGTTGTGACAGGCACTACCAGGTCAGGGGAGATCTCCAGAGATATCGCTCTTGCGGCCCAGTCGAGTGCAACGGTAGTGATACTGATGGGACTGAACAAGATACAGGATATAATGGAGCAGTTTGGCCTTCATGGGAAGCATGATACACCTGTTGCCGTTATTCAAAATGGAACTCTTCCGGACCAGAAAAATATAATCGGAAAGGTTTCAACCATAGTCGGACTTACATCACAGGCCCATGTCGGTTCACCTGCAATTATTATCGTAGGTGAGGTGGTCAATTATGCTCAGGCATTAAAAGAAGTTGTTAAGGAAGTTATCTTTCAGTATCAGTAGGTATGGAGCGCAACAATCTTTTCCCCGTCTTTCTCAAGCTTGAATCACTCGAAACATTGATTGTGGGTGGTGGACATGTGGGTCTTGAAAAACTTTCGGCAATCCTTAAGAATAGCCCATCAGCCAGTGTGACGTTGGTTGCAAGGACAATTAAGGATGCAATCAAGGAATTAGCAGAAAGTCATCCTAGAGTAAAGCTGCAGGAGAGAAATTTTAAGCTTTGGGATTTGTGGGATAAGGATATCGTGTTGCTGGCAACTGACAATCGTAGTCTGCACGAGACAATACGCAATTTTGCACGCACGAAAAGAATTCTCGTTAATGTAGCCGATACTCCTGATTTATGTGACTTCTATTTAGGCTCGGTGGTTACTCGCGGTAACCTGAAGATCGGTGTATCCACTAACGGCAAATCGCCTACTATATCAAAGAGGATGCGTGAGTACCTCGAAGATGCAATTCCTGAGGAAACCAATGAACTGCTGGACAACATGCAGAAGATCCGCGAACAGATTAAGGGCGACTTCAGCCATAAGGTTAAGGTCTTGAATAACATTACGGCCTCCTGGCTGGACAAGAGATAACAAACCGTTATCCACAATTTACAGCAGGAATTTTTTCAGTCGTTATCAGGCCATTGAGCCTGTCCTTGTACATCTCGCAATTTTTGATTCAATGACGATACATGTTCCAATAACATTATATCGTTTCGGGTCATTTTGGGTTTCATCAATATCTGAAGGCAGGCCGCAGTGCGTCGGAAGCGTTGGCGCTTGCTCAGCGTGATATTATCCTCCGAAATTTTAACAATGCACAAGTTGAAGGTATTCGAAATGTCGAAATGCCTGCGCAGATCAAACAAGCTATATCCAAACATAACGATGCCAGTTCCCGAAATCAATACTACTGGGGGCCGTTTGTCCTGATCGGCAACGGATCTGTAAAATAACCTGTCGTTTTGATCCGGTTATAGTTACCTTGGATTTCTAAATTTCCAACTCTATGAATTCAAGAAGAAAGTTTATCCGCACATCTTCAGCAGCGCTTGCGGGCGCCGGAATCTTTGGATCGATGGCGTGGGAATCTGCACAATCAAAGACTTCTATCGCGCAGTCCGACAAGGTTAATATCGGACTCATAGGGACAAAGGGTATGGGATGGTCTGACCTTCAGTCATTCATGAAGCATCCTGAAGTCAATGTAGTAGCTCTCTGTGATGTTGACGAAAATGTGATGGCAGGCAGAGTAGCTGAACTTGCTAAATCCAACATCAAGGTTAAGACATACGGCGATTACAGGAAATTACTTGAGAACAAGGATATAGACGTTGTCATAATCGGTACACCGGATCACTGGCATTGCCTGCAAATGGTGGATGCCTGTGCCGCGGGCAAGGATGTATATGTGGAAAAACCGATCGGGAATTCAATTGCTGAGTGTAATGCGATGGTGGCGGCTCAGAAGCGCTATAATAAAGCCGTTCAGGTAGGGCAGTGGCAGAGGAGCATGCCTCATTTTGTCGATGCGTTGGAATTTTTGAAAACAGGGCAGCTCGGCCAGATCCGTACCGTTAAGGCCTGGGCTTACCAGGGGTGGATGAAAAACATCGTGGTCAAACCTGATACTCCTGTTCCTGCCGGGGTAAATTACGACATGTGGCTGGGTCCCGCCACCAAGAGGCCTTTTAATGAGAATCGTTTTCATTTCAACTTCCGCTGGTTCTGGGATTATGCCGGGGGCTTAATGACCGACTGGGGTGTACACCTGATCGACTATGCGTTGTTGGGCATGAATAATCCTAAGCCGAAATCTATATATGCGTCAGGCGGAAAATATGCCTATCCCGATGGAGCCCACGAGACGCCTGATACCTTAACGACCACGTATGAGTTTGACAATTTTACGATGCTGTGGGAACAAGCGCAGGGAATTAGCAACGGTAATTATGGCAAGGACCACGGCATTTCTTATATAGGAAACAATGGAACTTTGGTTTTAAACCGCCAGGGATGGGAAGTGATCAGCGATGAGAAGCGAATGCAACCTACTCCCTTTCAGCCTAACAAAGGCTCTGGATTGGATGCGCACACACGTAATTTCCTGGACGTTGTAAAATCCCGCAAGTTTAACGAGTTAACGTGTTCGATACACGCAGGTGCTCACGTAGCTACAGTGTGTCAAATGGGAAATATCTCTTATCGTACTGGACTACCTGTTCATTGGGATGAAAAACTTGGAAAGTTTAAGGAAGATGACGCAAACAAATTCCTCAGCGCAAAATATCACAACGGTTATACCTTGCCTTCGATTTCGTAATACGCAAAGGCACTAGCGATTTTGTAGCTGGAAAACTGTTAGTTTTTCCAATGGGAGGGATCGACGCGCCACGCTTTGAGCGACATTGCTTGTTCTTCCGAAATGTACTTTTGATCGAGTGCATATTTTATCAAGCTGCTGTAATCGCAAAGGCTGATGAGAGATGTGTTTGCCTCATAAAAATTTCGTGTTGCGATGTCAAAACCATAGTTGAATATTGACACCATGCCCAATATTTCAAAGCCGGCATCGCGAAGCGCCTGTCCAGCTTTCAATGAACTTTCTCCGGTCGATATCAGATCTTCCACCAAAACCACTTTCTGACCTTTCACGATTTTACCTTCAATAAGATTCTCCATCCCATGATCTTTAGGTTTAGGGCGCACATATAGAAATGGAATGTCCAATGCCTGCGCGACCAGTACTCCTTGCGCAATCCCAGCTGTCGCTACGCCCGCAATAGATTCGGCTGTAAAAAAATTTTCGCGAATAGCCGAAACCAGCCCATCACGTATTGAATTGCGAATCTGTGGATATGAAAGGGAAAGTCTGTTATCGCAGTAAATCGGGGATTTCCATCCGGAGCTCCACGTGAATGGCTTCTCCGCGTTAAGTTTAATCGCCTGGATCTGTAGGAGCATGCCGGCGACCTTACCAGCCATATCCTCCTGTATTTTGATTATAGGCATAATTTCGAAAGTTAAAATTAAATTTCTTTCCTTAAAGGCCACCAGACGGCAATTCGGTTTCAGTCATTGCCGAATTTTACTCCTTAAAAATCTTTAAATCTGCTTGCCAGCTTGATAATTATTTGCTCTTTTGCGAAGGAGGTTAAGGTGTAAACACATTATCGATGGTCATTTTTATCAACGATGTCCCTGTTCATATCCTAAAAGGGGACGAGCAGCCAGATAAAGGAAGGGTGAACAGTATCATTGATGCCTCGCAGGAAACCCTTACCCAGGCCAAGCTTTTAAATCACGTTTGGGTGCAGAGTGTTGGGGAAATGGAGTTCGATTTTTTATTAGGATTCCTGGATTCGAGGGTGCCTACCAACCTGCTTTCACTTTATATCACAGCTAAGGATTATGAGGGTATCAAGGAATATCTGAGGAGCCGCTTTAAAGTAGTAAAGGCTGCCGGCGGGCTCGTGAGAAAGAAGGAGAAATTCCTTATGATCTATAGAATGAAAAAATGGGATTTACCAAAGGGCAAAAAGGAACGTAATGAGAGAACCAAACAGGCCGCGGTGCGGGAGGTTGAGGAGGAATGTAATATCAGTGTAAAGGTTGGCAAAAAGATCTGTACGACCTGGCATACTTATACAATGAATAAGCGTGCTATGATTAAGAAAACCCGTTGGTATATCATGGATGTTATCGATGACACGCGAATGCGTCCTGCCGTGGCTGAAGATATCGAAGAAACCCGTTGGATGAATAGCAAAGAAGTATATCACGCGCTTGGACATTCTTATAAGTCCATCTCCTACGTGTTCGAGCAATACTACGAGCTCGTCGAAGTAAAATTTCCGAAATAGTCTGAACGATGGTCAGCTTATGCCTTCAACTTATAAGGCAGGAACTCCGATACGTCGCCGCCATATTTGTGAACTTCCCTGATAATTGATGAGCTGATCCAGGCAAGTTGTGGAGTTGTGATAAGAAAAACCGACTCCAACTCCTTATAAAGGTTGCGATTTACCTGGGAGATGCTGTTTTCATATTCAAAATCCGTCGTGTTTCGAAGTCCGCGAAGAAGGAACTGAGCACCGTTCTTGCGGGCAAACTCAGCTGTTAATTCAGCAAATTTATGGATCTTGATATTCGGGTATTCGCGGAAAGTGGTTTGAATATACCCCATCATGGAGTCAATGTCAAAATAACGGACGCTCTTCTGACTGTTGTAACCGATGGCTATGATGATCTCATCGAATAATTGAAGACCACGTAAAACTATATCCTCGTGACCTTTGGTAAAAGGATCAAATGATCCGGGGAAAAGTGCAATTCGTTTTGCCATAGTAACCTCAAATAACCAAAATGGGTTGTTTCAATTAAATATAACTGTAAGGCTATGCTAACCTCTAGTCGATCAGATGGATACTGTAAAGATCGAAATATTGATGTTCAGGAACTTCATCGAATACATATCCAAAGTTTAAATAATCCGGCTCATCTCCAAAGCTCACATTGTTTATGTATTTATAAAACTCATGGTAATGAGGGGAGTTCTTTCCAACATAACCCCATAAAATAACCTGACTCGATTTCTGGTCCATGTCAAGTGATTTAAGGACCAGCATAATGTATTTGATGTATTCTGAAAATTCCTTGATAGCAAATTGGTTGTAATAGCGCAGCTTGTTGCCATCAACGGCCATGATGTGAAGCTTAAACCGGTCAACGTAGATATAAAGCGGATTCTCATCCCGACCTTGCGCATACTGCAATGTTCCTTCGATCAGCGCCGCTGATTGATGTGTATACAATGGCGTGTTGTTCGGATAAACACCATTAAGCCAATTCTTCAAATCTGAGTTGATCGCGAACACCGTCACCGCGTGTGCTTTCAAATTTACACTCGAAACGCACTCCTCCTTGGATGGATCAAGTGTTGCATTGAACTTCAGGTATTCGGCGTTAGAGCCCTCAGAAAAAAGATCCTCCGGCACCTGAACAAACTTTTGATTCTTTACTGCAACTTTTATTTTTTTCCAGAACCCTGCCTTTAGAAATGGATGACTGTCAAACAGCTGATCCAGGATTTGAAGTAAACCTTCATTTGATGTGATCCCCGGTAAAACAAAATCCTCCATCAGGAGGACTTTATTTTCTTTCGGTTCTATTACTAAGAGTTGAAAATCACGCGTACCGATATTGATCAAGAGGTGATACTGGTCGATATTCTCTTCATCAAATAGGTCGTCTTTGACCTTTCGAATTAACTTATGTGTAGGCGTCGTGGTCTGCAAATTATTCCCAGTTTCCGGTAGTGCCCACATCCACACGGGATCCAAATCCAAGTGGTTGACGGTTCTTAGCCTCGTTTGAAGCCTTTCTTTCAGGATTGATTGGCGCAGGATCTTTTACCTCTATCACACTTACTTTTGTATTGTTCTTATCAATCTTTCCAACGTAGATATCAAACATTTTTCCATCAGAACCAGGCACCGCGCCAAGTGTCTTGAGATCAACAGCTGGGTTTAATACGTAATCCCACAAGGTGTAAAGGCTAGTTCCTCTGGTAACCGGGGTCCCGGGGGCGATATTTGCAACGGTGGTGATAGTTCCTTGTTCAGTGAAGTCATATACCTCTGCCTTGTCCCTATTATTTGCCTTTAGTCGGTATGCGCCGGAACCCTTTATGACGAAATCGCCAGGTTTTGCAAGCACAGCCAACATCACGCCGTCAGTAGACACGTTCATTGTATATGTTTTCTTAAATATCCGATCCTTTGCAGGCATGTATCCGATTGTATCAACCTTAACCTCCACTTTTTCCTCTCCATAACTGAGCTGCGTGATTTTTTCAGTCCGCAAAGTGATTGGAACTCTCCCGTTTTCGATAAAACTTATCAGCGAATCCCAGTTGGCGGTATAACGACCATTTTGTTCAAGGAATGCTTTTTCTGCTTCTCTTATCACTTCCAGTTTGTCTGTAATTTGCTGCTCTGTGGTGACAATCGCCTCTTTAAATTTAATCGTAGAAGTGATATTGTCGTACAAGTATACCGCGAGACCGACGCTTATGAGGAAGAATACTATTGATAAGATTTTTGTCAGGTTCATTGTTCTAGGTTTAAGTGTGCAATAATAATTATTTTCAAGGGTAAATCACAAGGCAGTTTTTACAGAAAGCCAAATTAAATCCTGTAAAAACCCGACAGTTTGCGCAATTCATTTGGCACGCCCGCTTTACGAAATATTCCATGTATTTCTTCCCTCGAAAGCCCGCCAAGTTCCTTTTCGGAGAAGAATCTTACATCCTGAATTATTTGTAATTCAGGATCATACCCGTTTTTTAAGGTACCCCCAGTCCGCCTGACATTGAAAAATAACTCCAGTGAATGCAGCGGTTGTTTGATGAATTCACAGCCGAAAGCAAAATTCATCGGAGCTATTTCAAGGCCTGTTTCCTCCAAAAACTCCCTTTTTAGCGCTATTTCTAAGGTTTCTCCGTATTCGACACCACCGCCGGGGGGAAGCCACAGGTCTGCGCCTGATTCAAGGCGATGGTTTGCCATCAATATTTTGTCCCCGTCCCAGCATAAACCACAGACTCGTACCCGCAGACGATTTCCATAAATTTTGGCTATTTCCTCATCCATCAGGTTACCCTTCAAATTAATTCAAGATCGACGACAAAGTCACTCGCAGACACAGAAATTTGATTTTCTGGCAAAATTGTTGAAGTAAAGCGATTAAATTTGAAAAAAAATTAAGGTATGAAGAAGTATTTTTTCCTGTTCGTTATGGTTGGATTTGCTTGCCTTGGGTATGCCCAGGAAGCAAAATTGAATGGTCCTGTTATCACTTTTGAAAAGAAGGTCCATGACTTTGGAGATATGAGCCAGGGTGATAAAGTAGAGGAGACATTCCGGTTTACTAACACAGGCAACGAGCCACTTATAATTACGAATGTCCAGGTTACTTGCGGGTGCACGGTTCCTAAAGGATGGCCACGGGATCCGATCGCGCCAGGTCAAAAAGGAGAGCTGACCATTGCGTTCAATAGCGCGGGCAAGATGGGTCGTCAGAACAAGGTGGTAACGATCGTATCTAATGCCGTTAATGCCGACGGAAGTCAGATATCATTTACGGCCAATGTATTGGAAAAGAAGACGCAACCACAATAACGACTTAGATCTGATAGGTAAGGCCTCCCGACAAAAATTGGGGGGCCTTATTTTTTTGATATCCCCAATACCAGAAGTATCCACCCTAGTATAAAAAACAATCCGCCAATAGGAGTTACCGCTCCCAAGATCTTCTCTCCTGTGAGGCTCAACACATACAAGCTTCCGCTAAAGAATAGAATGCCGAGGGAAAACGATAGAGCTGAGTGCCGTAAGAAATTTGATGCGAACTGACCCATCAGCAAGCCTACCAGTAGCAGGCCAAGTGAATGATAGAATTGGTATTTCACCGCCAGTTCATACGTATCTACCCGTCCCGTTGCGGACAATATTTCTTTTAGTGCATGTGCGCCGAATGCCCCCAGCGCGACCGCGGCGCATCCGAAGATACCACCAAATAAAAGTGTATTTCGTTGATTCATCAGATTTACTTGCTTAACGTTCTCCAAATATTGCTGACCCTACCCGGATCATCGTGCTTCCCTCTTCGATCGCGATTCTGTAATCTCCGCTCATGCCCATGGAAAGCTCTTTCATTTCGGCACCCTCTGTCAATGTGGAAGACTTTAGCTTGTCAAAAAGTTTTTTTAGCTCCCTGAATTCCTTTCTGATCTGATCTTCATTTTCTGTCAACGTCGCCATTCCCATAAGACCACAGATCTTCACGTGCTTGAGTTCCGTTGTCTGGCCAGATTGTAAAAACTGAAAAACTTCCTGAGGTGAAAAACCAAATTTTGACTCTTCTTCTGCAATGTGAACCTGGAGCAGACATGATATGGTTCTTTTTGATCGCATAGCCTGCTTGTTTATCTCCTCTAGCAGTCGTACACTATCGACAGAGTGGATCATACCCACGAAGGGTGCAATATATTTTACTTTATTCGACTGGAGGTGTCCAATCATGTGCCATACAATGTCCTTGGGCAGTGCCTCATACTTTGGTACAAGTTCCTGTACTTTGTTCTCCCCAAACAGCCGATGTCCTTCCTGATAAGCCTCCATAATTTTCTCCACCGGCTTTGTCTTGGTAACGGCGATCAGCTTGCAGTCTGGCGGTAAGTTTTGGCGAAGATTATTTAGGTTATTCTTAATATTCATTCCTATTTTTAGCCCTTAAAGCACCAAAGCTAATTCAATTATGGCTATCCTCGGGACATTGCTGAAAAAAGGGATCAGACTCCGCGAGATGCTTGAACAGGAATATACCTCGCCGTTTGACCTGCAAAAGAAAGAACTCAAGGAATTGCTGATGGCGGCAAGTCAGACCGAATTTGGAAAGTACTACAACTTTGCGGAGATATTGAACGGATTTCGTAGGGGCGATAAGGAGTTTTACAAAAGATTCAAAACGGAGATACCAATTCACACCTACAACAAGATTCATTCTGAGTGGTGGAAGCTTGCGCTGCAAGGAGCACGTAACGTGTGCTGGCCGGGAAGGATCAAGTATTTTGCATTGAGTTCAGGAACATCAGAGGCTTCGTCAAAATATATACCTGTCACTAAAGAGATGACGAAGGCGATTCAGAAGACCAGTATTCGCCAGATCCTCACGCTGTCAAAATATGACCTTAAGCCAGAGATCTTTGAATCAGGAATCCTGATGCTGGGAGGAAGCACTCACCTTAATAAACGAGGGAGCTACTTTGAGGGAGACCTTAGCGGCATCCAGGCAGCGAGATTGCCATTTTGGTTTCAGCATTTTTACAAGCCCGGCAAAAAGATTGCAAAAACACGCAACTGGGATGCTAAGCTCGACGAGATCGCGAAAAAAGCGTGGGAATGGGATATAGGAATTATCGTCGGAGTACCAGCGTGGATTCAGATCCTGATGGAGAAGATCATCAAGTATCACCGCTTAAAACATATTCACGAAGTCTGGCCAAATCTCGAAGTGTACGTTCACGGTGGCGTGTCATTTGATCCTTACCGTAAGGGGTTTGAAAAATTATTAGGACGGCCGATCAACTACATCGAAACCTACCTTGCTTCTGAGGGGTTCGTGGCGTTTCAGGCTTATCCCAACCGCCGCACTATGCGCCTCGTGTTGAACAATGGTATATTTTACGAGTTTGTGCCCTTCGAGGAAAAGAATTTTGATTCCGCCGGAGAAATCAACCCAAATGCGGAATCGTTCTTGATAGACGAGGTCGAAGAAGGGAAGGATTATGCAATTTTACTTTCATCGTGCGCAGGGGCATGGCGCTACATTATCGGGGACGTTATTAGGTTCACGTCCCTTGAGGAATCAGAAATTGTCATCACCGGAAGGACCAAACATTTCCTCAGTCTCTGTGGAGAACACCTTTCCGTCGATAACATGAACAAGGCGATAGAGTTGGTCTCAAATGATTTCAATATCACAATCCCTGAATTCGTAGTAGCCGGGATACCATATGAATCGTTGTTTGCACATCACTGGTTCATCGGAACCGATGACAAAGTTGATAAAAAACAATTGAAGGAAAAGATAGACGAACATCTGAGATCGCTCAACGACGACTATGCGGTTGAACGAAGCGCGGCATTGAAAGAAATTTTTGTGGATGTTATCCCGGTAAAAACATTTTATGCATGGTTGGAGTCAAAGGGAAAGGTTGGCGGTCAAAATAAATTTCCACGGGTTATGAAAAATGCTCAGCTGGAAGATTGGAAAAGTTTCCTGGAAAAACACACGAATGGATATCGTCCTTAATGGAATTATTTCTGGTATTGTGCTTGCCTTTCTCATTGGGCCTGTATTTTTTACAATACTTCAAACCAGCATTGAAAGAGGATTTTGGAGCGGGTTCTTTGTCGCCATCGGCGTATCACTGAGCGATGCCCTTTATATCCTTGTCTCTTATCTTGGTCTCATTCAATTTATAGAAGCTGACAATTTCAGGCACTATCTTGCCTATGGCGGGGGAGGTGTCTTGTTGGCCTTTGGTATTTACTATCTTTTTGTAAAAAGCAAACGCCTGAGTCACTACGATCAGGAAAAAATACACACGCGCAGTTGGTTCAAACTTCTGGCGAAAGGATTTATCATTAACGGGCTTAGTCCCATTGTTCTTTTCTTTTGGATAGCTACCGTCAGCGTCGCAACGACCAGGCTAGGATACACCTCACCAAATGATGCAATCATTTTTTTTGCTTCAATAGTGCTCACTGTTTTTTCTACCGACATCATCAAGGCGAAACTCGCAGACAAACTCCGAGTGCTCATCACACCAAGATTTATCAAGGTGATGAATATTGTTCTTGGATTGGTGCTCGTAATTTTTGCAGGACGATTGATATTCTTTCCTGACAACATTCCGCATTAATCCTGAAGCACATTCGTCATAAAAGTGGATTTGAGCAGCAGCCAAAGAAGAAAGAAAACGACGGCCCACTGTAAGTACACAAAATAATAGTCAGATGTGTCTTTGAATCGCGTTTCTTTGATCTCAGCTTTTTCAAACTGATCGATGCGAGCGAAGACCTGGGTCAAGGCCTGATTGTCCGTTGCTCTGAAGAACTCCCCGGTACCGATTTCGGCAATCTTGCGCATAGTTGTTTCGTCCACCGTGTTTTCGATCATGTTTGGTCGGCCAAAGAAATCTTTGCCATAAGGCACCAGCCCCTCTTTGCCTACCACGATTGTATAAATTTTGATCCCGTAGGCAGCCGCCAATTCTGCCGCTGTAATTGGATCAATGTTCCCTGCCGTGTTATCTCCGTCACTTAGAAGGATGCATACTTTTGTTTTCGCTTCCGATTCTCCCATCCGATTAGTGACGACTGCAAGAGCACTGCCAATGGCAGTTCCTCTGTTTTCTATCATCTCAAAGTTGATCTCATCGAGGTATGATTTCAGCAGATCGTAATCGGTGGTTAGCGGCGCCAGCGAAAAGGCATCACCGGAAAATACTACAATGCCAATCCTGTCCTGTAGCCGGCCACTGATAAAATCCCGCGCAACATTTTTTGCTGCTTCCAGTCTATTAGGTAAGAAGTCCTCGATCTGCATGGATTGCGAAATATCCAGTCCGATCATAATGTCGATCCCTTCAGTCCACTGTTCAACTTTTTCATTTGTCATTTGTGGCCTTGCCAGTGCGAGGAGAATTAACGCCATGGCCAGCATAAGAAGTATTTCAGGTAACAATCGTATCAGAGTGAGTGGTGATACGTGAAGATCCTTAGACGTTACCGCTACTGGCAATTTTTGGTTATACCTGAATCTCAACAACCATCTAAAAAAGAAAAGCAGGGGCACTACAGCAAGGCCAATCAGGAATTTCGGATTTTCCCAGGTGAACGCACTCAGCGTAGCAGGATTGAACCAGTCCAGTGACAGGAATGTGCCGGTTTCTTTATCCATGTTTTACTTCCTCTAATTTTTGAACAAACCGCCTGTCTGCAAAATTCCTCAGGCTTTCCAACGATTCCACTACGCTTGTGTCGTGGCCGTATATCGCGGCGTCCACAGTGTGCAGATTTCTTCCCAGCAACTCATTGTTTTCTATCAACAATGTTTCCTTCGTCGTAAGTTTTGTGTACGGTCTGGCCTCCAACTGTTCCATATATTTTTTCCACTGCGATAAGGCGCTTTCTGTGGTTACTGACGAAAATGCGGCTTTGACTGAATCAACTTGTTGGTTGAAGATCTCCAGAAATTTCTGATGGGCCTTCTGCATTTTCTTCAACCTGTAGTGTCTCTTGATTTGTTTGCCGAACACAATCCAGACAACTCCGCCAGCCAATAACAACACAGCGGCAACTATTCCAGCAACAAGATAATTGAACATGTGTGGTACATTTTCATAGGCCACATTGACCTTGAGCGGAAGATTCTTGAGGGTAACAGTATCAGGGAGATTTTTAACCAGTTCCGAAAGGCGAATAGTATCCCGCTGCGAAAGAAAGACTGTACAGTCCATCGGATTAAGTTGAAACACGGGCAGGTTAAGGGCCTGTATCGAGTCAACCTCGAATGTAGATAAGTAATAGATCACGCTGTCGTAACTTCTTCCCTGTGTCGTCCTGGTCGGAAAATATTGTTTGTTTTCGTATTCGAAAGGAGCAAACCTGAAAGTCGAGTCGGGGAAGAGGATGCTAAGATTGGTGGGGTATTCCGCGGCAAGGTAATACCCGGTCTGGTCGCCAACCCTTAGGCTATCCTTAAAAAAACCGCCCCTTACAATCACATCCTGCGCGTAGGACTCGCTCAAGCAGCACAGGAGAAAGATTGCCATGATCCTGCACATTCTGTAACAGCTTAATTCCATCGCGACTAAGTGGTTTTTATGGATTGGTTTCTGACCTTGAAAAGACGGAGCAGCTTGGGTACATAGTCTTCATCCGTGTCGAGCGAGATAAAATTGATCTGATGTTTACGGCTGAATTTTTCCAACTCCGCCCTTCTCGCCTCATGTCTCGCACTGATCTTTTCTCGAAAATCACCAAACGAAGTATTCACCCATAAAGTCCGTTGTGATTCTTTGTCGATCACCGGAATGATTCCGAGCTTTGGAAGACGGGTTTCCCGTTTGTCACTTATATGAATAACAACGAGATCATGTCTGCGGGCAAGTGCTTTGAGGTTTTTCAGATAGCCGTCATCGATAAAATCAGAAATGAGGATCACCACACTGCGACGACGGATCGCATTAAGAGAGAACGCTATTGCTTTTGTAAGGCTCGTCTTCAGTGATTGAGGACGCAGTTTAGCCAGCGTGCTAATGATCTCGTACGCCTGGCTATGTCCCTTCGTGGCCTTCATGTATTTCTCTTTCACATCAGAATAACAAATAAGGCCCACGTGACCAGACTCTTTGGATGCTGACAGAGCAAGCACTCCACAGATTTCTTTTCCAATATCGGCCTTGGTGCTGCCGGGATTTCCGATGTCTTCGGAGGCGCTTACGTCCAGTATAAAAAAAACGGTCTGTTCTTTTTCTTCACGGAAAGTTTTTACGAATGTGCCGTGTCCCTTTGCCGACACGTTCCAATCTATCGTCCTGATATCGTCGCCGTATTGGTACGGCCTGACATCATCGAATTCAAGTCCCGATCCCTTGAATACAGAGTGAAAATCTCCCTGCATTTGGCTGTTGATGGCCTTCCGGATCTGGATTTCGTATTTCCTTAATTTCTTTAAAAGCTCCTTCACGATGACCGTTGGAATAGTATTTGTTCTTGCTCTACTTATAGCGTATCGGCAGAGCCCGAATTGGCCAAAAATAGAACAATTATGAGTATTTTGCCCCACCCAAAATTAAGTATAGCGTGATAAAATCTGCAAAAGGCATTGTCAGGTACGCGATGCAATCATGTATGGTTCTGTTGATCATATTTGCATTGTCCTGCAGTAACAAACAGCAGGTTCCCGAAGGGATATTGACACACGACCAAATGGTCGCCGTAATGTCTGAGCTTTATATCACGGAACAGAAGATCAGTACACTGGGGATGAAACGCGACTCCCTGGAACAAATAGCCGAGGTGATGAAGGATAAGGTTTTTGCAAAGGTCGGTATCCCCGATTCGGTATTCCGGAAGTCTTTGAATTTCTACATGGATCACCCTCAGGAATTGGAGCTCATTTATACATCGCTAGTTGATTCTCTTAACCTAAGGGAACAGCGCATTCCTGCAATGCAACCACGATGATCTATCCCGACACATTCGAGCAAAAACTTGGCTTCGACCAAATCCGGGAAAAACTCAAAAAATATTGTAGCTCTCCGGCCGGCGAAACGTGGGTTGATAACATGCGTTTCGTCGATGATGCAGATTTCATTAGAATTTTATTAAAACAAAATCTCGAGTTCAAACAAATAATAGAGAAAGCGGAATCTTTTCCATCCAGATATTTCTTCGATCCATCAGAATGGTTTCAAAAGATTTCAATTGAGGGAAGCTGGCTCGAAGCGGAAGAATTTTTAAATCTTGCATATTCCCTGGAAACGATCGTTGGTTGCAAGGTCTTTCTCACAAAATCTGCAGAAGTATATCCCGAACTTTTTAAGTTGAGCAACGCAGTTACACTACCCGGCACTTTGCCACAAAAAATCTTTTCTAGAATTGATGACAAGGGCCTCGTCCGCGACAATGCGTCTCATGAATTGGGCAGGATCAGAAAAAAGATTAGGGATGAACAGTCAAGGCTAAGAAAGTTGGCGGACCAAATATTTCGTAATGCCGTAGGAGAAAGCTGGGTGCCTGAAGGTGCGCTTCCGACCATCCGGGACGGACGCGTTGTTATTCCAATTCAGGCGGAGCACAAGAGAAAAATAAAGGGTTTTATTCTTGATGAATCAGCCACAGGGCAGACGGTATTCATGGAACCAACCGAAATGCTGGATGCGAACAATGAAATCCGCGAGCTGGAGCATTCTGAAAAACGTGAGGTAATCCGGATACTCACGGAAATTACCAATGAATTCAGAATACATCTGCCGGATCTGCATACCGCGTACCTATTTCTTTCTCAGATCGATTTCGTACGTGCAAAAGCAAAATTTTCAATCGAGGTCAATTCTGACCTTCCAGTGATCGAAAATAAGCCTGAAATGGTTTGGTACAACGCAAGGCATCCTTTGCTCTACCTGAGCCTTCGGGGCAAACGCGATGTTGTGCCGCTTTCTATTGAGCTGGATCAACAGCAACGCATGCTTCTTGTTTCCGGACCTAACGCAGGAGGAAAATCAGTCTGTTTAAAAACGGTCGGATTGCTCCAATACATGGTTCAATGTGGATTGCTCATACCGCTTTCAGACCGCTCAAGGGTCGGGATGTTTCAAGACATTTTCTTAGACATAGGCGATCAACAGTCGATTGAAAACGATTTGAGCACATATAGCAGTCACTTAAGGAATATGAACGTCTTTATTCAGTCGGCTTCAGACAAATCCCTGGCGTTAATGGATGAACTTGGATCCGGGACCGATCCGAACTTTGGCGGAGCAATAGCCCAGGCGATACTTGAATCCTTGTTGAAGAAAAGAGTGTGGGGAGTTGCAACTACGCATTACTACAACCTCAAACTTTTTGCAGGCCAGCATCAGGGAATCAGAAATGCCGCGATGCGATTTGATGACAAGAACATGGTGCCGCTATACGTACTTGATATCGGCAAACCCGGTAGCTCATTCGCGCTGGAGATAGCGAGAAAGACAGGACTTCCTCAAAATACAATTACAGAAGCGGAGAGACTCGTGGGAAAAGACCTCGCGGGTTTTGAAACGCTTGTGCGCTCGCTGGAAAAAGAACGTGCAGAACTAAGCGACAAGGTCAAGAGAATGGAGGGGCAGGACAAGCAATTGAAACAATCTCTCTCGAAATACCAGACGCTGTATTCAGAACTTGAAGCGCGAAAAAAAGAGATCATAACCAAAGCGAGGGAGGACGCCTCCAACCTATTGAAAGAAACCAACCGCGAGATCGAAAAAACCATACGACACATCAAGGAAAACAAAGCGGAGAAAAAGGAAACGTTAAAAGTCCGTAAGAATCTGGAAACATTGAATCGTAAGGTTGTCGAATCGCCACGGAAGGAAAAGAAAGCAGTCGAGTTTAAACCAGGCGACCGGGTAAGATTGATCGGTCAGGAGGGAAGCGGCGTCATTCTAGCCATCCAGGGAAGCAATGTTACCGTTGAGTTCGGTTTAATCAAATCAGTCACGAAACTTGACAAGCTTGAATTACTGACGACACCTGTTGCGAAGGAAGTTGCTGCCAAACTTATGTCTGCTGGAATTAACGTTCAGGAAAAACGCGCAAGCTTCAACCCGACGTTAGACATTCGCGGAAAAAGAGTAGATGAAGTGATCGGCATACTTGATCACTTTATGGACACAGCGATTTTACTTGGACAGGGGGAACTCAGGATACTTCACGGCAAGGGTGAGGGTGTGCTTCGAAAAGTTGTAAGAGACCACCTAAAGTCGTTCAAAGAAGTTGCTGCGATGAAGGATGAGCACGTCGAACACGGCGGAGATGGCATTACCGTGGTCATCCTGAAATAAGAAAAAAGTCTCTATCCCGTCCGGATGTGTATCGGTACGAGATCGAGACCTGATGTGTTTTAGGACTTGGCTTTAAATCAGGGCTTGGTCAAAACGAATATCCAACCTCCAGTCACCGATTCAGTTCTGGCATTGTGAAAACCGGGTCCTGTGTAAGAAAACTCAAGTGTGAGTGTCTTGTCGGAGTTTGACAGTGTATATTCTATTTCCGTGGCGTCGCTTTGCCTGATAAAAATTGTTGGCACGCTTCCGGATTTGAATTTCCAGGTATCAAGTGCTTTCCAGGGGCTTAAGTCGGGCCATGAATCCGCATCGCTGGTGTAGTTGTAAGTTCCACCTTCACTATATGTTCCGGCAATGGTGACTATCATACCAGGATATTCATCTGTTCTGTCCGTTCCGTCGTTGTCTACGCTTTGTATGTTCCAGGTCCCCTTTAATTTGTCAAGTTGGGTTTCTTCCTCAGAGGTTTTGGGGTCATCACTACCATCGCAGCTAGCGTAAAAAATCGCGGCACTAACGAGTAAAGAAAGGGACAGTAATCTTGCTACGTATTTCATTTTCAACAGCTATTTAATCCACTAATATGCCAGTAAAATTAATAAAATCAAACTCAATGCGGGTTTGGGGAAGTTCCGTAAAGCGATTAATAGGTTTTTATTTTTCCTTGTAACCCTTACTTAAAGCTCATTATATCAATTTTTCGAGCGTTGGTCGGATATTCTGACGCTTGGTTGCTGGCGATAAAAACGAGGCACTCGGGTGGTAGGGCCCGAAGTTCCCGGATGTACCAATCAAATGCCGTGCTATCCAGGTTCGTTCCGGGTTCATCTAGAAAAACGACGTCAGCCGCCGAAAAAAATGCAAGTGCGAGTTTTACGCGTTGCTTCATTCCCGATGAGAAGTTAGATAATTGTTTATGGCGGGCATGAGTCAGGTACATCCTTTCTATCATGTCAGACTCTGTCATTGCATATCTGCACTGCTTTAGTCGAAAATGAAAATTGAGTTGTTCCTCCAGTGTGAACTCATCGATCAGATCAAGATAAGGTGTGGCAACAGCGACATGTTTGTAAACTTCTTCGTGTGATATCTCAGTTGACGAAGTTTTGTATTTTATCACACCGGTGCTCGCTGGCATTTGTCCCCATAGAATTTGCATCAACGTTGATTTACCCGAGCCGTTTGGGCCAGTAATGGCGTATACCTCACCCGATTGAAAGGAATAATTAAAATTTCTGAAGATCCATTCTCGACTGAATTTTTTACCCAGTTGCTCAACAGTAATATTGAAAGTTCCGTTGGGTCCTCGCGACAGAATCTTGTCACTGCCTGATGAGATATTTTGAGACTGTGCCATTATCACCAGGTTGATGAAGTTACTTTAAGAGCAGAAGTTAATCATTTCCGCCATAACCCTTCATGATGCCTCGTTCTGAAGTTCTGATGAAGTCAACGATATAGTCTCTTTCCGCGCTTGATGGCACTTCACGCTCAACAATATCGAGGGCTTTTGAATTGTTAAGGCCTTTAAGGAATATGTATCGATATATTTCCTGGATCTCGCTGATCTTTTCAGATGTAAATGATCTTCTCCTCAATCCAACGGTGTTGATACCTGCATACGTAAGAGGCTCGCGTGCAGCTTTCGTAAACGGAGGAACGTCTTTTCTTACCAACGATCCGCCCGACACCATTACATGCGAACCAACCTTAACGAATTGGTGGAGTGCGCTTGCGCCACCAATGATTGCCCAGTCTTCGATGGTGACGTGCCCCGCAACCTGTACGGCATTCACCAGGATGCAGTTGTTGCCAATCATACAGTCATGGGCAACGTGAACGTATGCCATGAGTAAGCAGTTCTTGCCAATAACAGTTTTGAATTTGTCACTCGTACCACGGCTTATGGTTACCGCCTCGCGGATGACAGAGTTATCGCCGATGAAGGTTTCCGTTTTCTCGCCGGCGAATTTGAGATCCTGCGGAACGGAGGAGATAGACGCGCCGGGATAGACCTTTACATTTTTACCTAACCTTGTTCCATCCCATAAAATAGCGTTTGGTCCAACCCAACTGTTGTCATCGATGACAACATCGCCTTGAACAGTTGCAAAGGGTTCGATTACTACATTGTCTCCGATCCTGGCATCAGGATGAACGTTGGCTAAAGGGTATTTGCTCATGAGTCTTTTCGAACAATGCTGGCGGTCATGGTCCCTTCACATACCAAGGTGTTACCCACGTAAGCGCGTCCGGTCATTTTAGCTATTCCGCGTTTGATAGGCGCCAAAAGATCGCATTGTATCACAAGGGTATCGCCGGGAAGTACCATCTTTCTAAATCTAAAGTTTTCTATACCGAGGAAATACGTCCAATAGTTTTCTGGATCGGGCACAGTATTGAGAACCAGGATACCTCCGATCTGCGCCATTGCTTCAATCTGTAACACGCCTGGCATCACCGGGTTCCCTGGAAAGTGCCCCTGGAAGAAATATTCATTCGCAGTGACATTCTTCACACCCGAGACACTTTCATTGTCGAGGTAGATGATCTTATCGATCAGCAGGAATGGATAACGGTGCGGAAGAGTAGATGCTACCTTGTTGATGTCCATCACGGGAGGGAGAGACGGATTGTATTTTGGACGTCCCTTCTTGTCGGATTCCTGCATCGCCTTCTTAAGCTTTTTCGCAAACGCAACGTTCGCAGCATGGCCGGGCCGGGCCGCCAATACCTGTGCTTTTAGGGGCCTACCCGCTAATGTGAGATCGCCCACAATATCCAGCAGTTTGTGGCGCGCAGGTTCATTCTTGTAGCGTAATTCTATATTGTTCAAAATGCCTTCCTGCTTTACTGCAACCTTGGGTTTACCAAGCATCTTGGCAATATTTTCAAGTTCATTTTCCTGGACAACACGGTCAACAATAACTATTGCATTATTGAGATCTCCCCCACGGATAAGGTTATTCTTGTAGAGCATCTCCAGTTCGTGCAGGAAACAAAAAGTACGGCACGATGCTATTTCTTTTTCAAACTGGCGTATATCTGTGATTGACGCGTGCTGGCTTCCAAGAACAGGGGAGTTGTAGTCGATCATCACGGTGACCCTGTAGTCATCTAACGGAAGGGCTGCGATCTCGACGTTTCTTGCTGCTTCGCGATAGAACAAGGGTTCCTGAACTTCAAAGAAGTCACGAAGTGCATTTTGCTCCTCGGCGCCGGCAGCTTTCAGCACTTCAACAAATTCAATTGAGCTTCCATCCATTATAGGACATTCGGGTCCATCAAGCTGGATGGTTACATTGTCAATTTCTAATCCCGTTAATGCGGCAAGCGTATGTTCTATGGTGCTGACGCGTGCGCCGCTTTGTTCGATGGTAGTACCTCGCGAAACATCAACCACATTGTCGCAGTCCGCGTCAATTATCGGCGAGCCCGGCAGGTCTATGCGCTGAAATTTGATCCCGTGATTTGGCTTCGCAGGAACAAATGTCATGTTCGTTTGAACTCCCGTGTGCAGCCCCACCCCCGACAGGGACACGGATTTCTGAATAGTTTGCTGTTTAATGTTAAGCATGATGTGCAAAAGTGGGCAAAGTTAACCCCAAACTAGAGATTATCCAATTTTTGAGTTTTGCCAGGACCAGGACCCGAACAATGGTTAGTCCACGGAAAGTGAGTTGCTTTGAACGTTTTGAAGCTTGGCCTCCAGCTCCCTCAGCCTTTGGTTAATATCCGGAAGCTTCTTGAAGACGGCGTAGGATTTGAAATAGTCGTTGAAATCAATTGCAGGAGATCCCATCCACCTTTTGCCTGGTTCTTTAATGGATTTGGAAACTCCGACTTGAGCTCCCAGCCCTGTATTGTTGGCGATCACAAGGTGACCAGCAATTCCAACCTGCCCGGCAAGCATGCAGTTCTCGCCAATCTTCGTTGAACCTGATATACCCGTCTGTGCTGCGATTACAGTGTTCTTTCCGACCTCAACGTTATGCGCAATTTGAATGAGGTTGTCTAGCTTAACTCCCTGGCGGATGATTGTGGCATCTCCAAAAAGGGTAGCACAATCGATCACGGTGTTTCCTCCGATCGCCACATCATCTTCAATGATCACTGATCCCAGTTGAGGAATTGTTTTGTATGATCCATCTTCCTGCGGTGCAAAACCAAACCCATCACTGCCTATAACGGTGCCCGAATGAATCACACAGTTGTTTCCAATTCTGGTATCTGCATATATCTTGACTCCGGAGTGGATAATTGTGTTATTCCCTATGATGACGTTGTCGCCCACAAATGCATGGGGATAAATCTTTACATTGTCGCCAATCCTTACATTGCTTCCGATATAAGAAAATGCTCCGCGATAAAAGTCCCTACCGATCGTAGAGTTTTCCGCCATATAGCTAGGTTGCTCCACGCCGGATTTCTGAAAACTTATCAGTTTGTGGTATTCTTCCAATAATGTGGTGAAGCTTATGTATGGATCGTCTACCAGGATCAGGATGCAAGACACTTCCTTCCTCGCTACGAAATCTTTTTTAACAATTACAGCAGTAGCTTGAGTTGTATAGATGTATTGCTCGTATTTGGGATTCGAAAGAAATGAAATCTGACCCTTTTTAGCATCCTGGATTTTGGCAAGCATGACAATCTTTTCGTCGCCGTTGCCCCTCACTTCTCCACCCAACATTGCGGCTACCTGGTTGACGGTAAATTTCATTTCGGTTCAGTTAAAATTTGGTCCCTAGCATTCATGCCTTTTAGCGTGTGAGTGTGGATCAATTATTTTTTGATAAGAAATCAAACCAACCCATGAATGACGAATTACGACTTATCGACTTACCGATAGGGTATTTACAAAGATACAGTTTTAGGCCAGCAGAGATAGTTTTTTTTAACGATTTTGCTGATTGCCTTGATGTTAGGCAGATCCGACGCCTGAGCGATATCTAATACGTCGCCGTCTTTCATCAGCACATTGATCTCCTGACCTTCAGCATAGGCCTCATTAGTCACGGTGCCATGTGAAAAAAGGTATTTAGCTTCTGATCTCAACAGGCTATACTTCTTCATAATTGCGCGTTGTATTTCTTCGACTTGATTTTTTTTGATTGGCTCAGCCCGAAGCCTGATCTGGAACAATTTCCTTTCAATGATCATGGTCGCCAGCAATGACAGGATAGGATCGTCATAGTCTCTCCAGAATTTTATGGCGCCCCAGATATCATTATCGTCCAGTTGGCCGAAGCGTTGAAGAATGTTCGGATCTTCACGGAAGTCAGCGAGGACAAAATCTTTTTGCAAAAATGGTAACAATGAGTCGCTAGCGATCAACGGTTCCCCCGCACGTACAAGTGCTTGCGCTCGTCGCATCAGGTTCACCAGCATCCGTTCAGTGCTCACTGTCGTTTTATGAAGATAAACCTGCCAATACATCAAACGCCGGGCGTTCAAAAAACTTTCGATACTATAGATTCCCTTTTCCTCCACAACAAGGGAATCCTCATGAACTGTCAGCATCGATACTATCCTGTCTACTCCGATGGTACCTTCCTGTACTCCGGTAAAAAAGCAATCGCGTTTGAGATAATCAAGGCGATCAATATCGAGCTGGCTGGAAACTAATTGGTGGAAGAACTTTCTTCGGTAACTGTTACGGAAAATCCGGATCGTAAGGTCGAGTGCACCGCCAAACTCTTTATTGAGCCTTTCCATAAAAAGATAAGACAGGCTTTCATGCTTTATTCCCGGAAGGATCGAATCCTCAAGAGTGTGCGAGAAAGGGCCGTGCCCCATGTCGTGCAGAAGTATCGCGAGCTGCGAAGCTTCGTATTCGTTGTCTGAAATATCGATACCTTTTAATCGAAGCGTATCGAGAACCCTGCCCATAAGATACATCGCTCCGAGTGCGTGCTGGAAACGCGTGTGTAAGGCGGCTGGGTAAACAAAATCAGTAAGCCCTAGTTGTTTAATGTGACGTAACCGCTGAAAATTCGGGTGCGAAATAATTTCATAGATCAGCTCGTTGGTAATAGTAATAAATCCGTAAACGGGATCGTTGATGATCTTTTTCTTCATCCGAAGTAATCTTGGTCAGAATCATTTTCGTCCCGGTCGCTCTGGACTCGCCTGTCCGTAGGTATGGATAACGATTAATGACTAAATTCGTAAAAATTTCTCCTATGCAAAGATATAGCATTTTGTGGGCGGACGATGAGATCGATTTATTGAAACCGCATATCCTGTTCCTGGAGCAGCGGGGTTATGATATTACTCCGGTCAACAATGGATCGGAGGCCGTTGAACTTTGTGATGAAAAGCATTTTGACGTGGTGTTCCTGGATGAAAACATGCCTGGAATGTCGGGACTGGAGGCCCTGAATGAGATCAAAAACAATAAGCCCAACCTGCCGGTGGTGATGATTACAAAGAATGAGGAGGAGCATATCATGGAGGAGGCCATCGGATCCAAGATCGCGGATTATCTGATCAAGCCATTAAATCCGAGCCAGATCCTGCTTTCCGTAAAGAAGATACTCGATAACAAGAGGTTGGTCATGGAAAAGACGAACCTTAACTATCAGCAGGAGTTTCGAAAGATAAGCATGGCGTTCCAGGACAACATGAACCACGAGCAGTGGGCCGACATCTATAAAAAGCTTGTGTTCTGGGAGCTTCAAATGGATCACAAAGACAACGAGGAAATGGGCGACGTTTTAGAAATGCAAAAGACTGAAGCCAACGCCAACTTTGCGAAGTTTATCATCCGCAATTATGAATCGTGGTTGAACAATCCAAATTCCGAAAAGCCATTGATGTCTCATCAACTGATGAAGCGAAAGATATTTCCTGAGCTGGGAAAGAAGCCTGTGTTTGTCATCCTTATAGACAATCTGCGTTTTGACCAATGGAAAGTCATCGAACCTGTACTCACAGAATATTTTAATGTAACATCCGAAGAAACGTATTATTCTATACTCCCTACCACGACTGCATACGCACGGAATGCCATCTTTTCAGGATTGCTTCCCTCTGAGATGGCGAAATCCAATCCAGATCTTTGGGTCGGAGAAGATGAAGACGAAGGCAAGAACAATTTTGAGGGAGAGTTTCTTTCAAAGCAGCTTCGTCGTAATAACCTTAACATAAAAACATCCTATCATAAGATCAAGAACCTTGAAGAGGGAAGGGATCTTGTAGATACAGTCAACAATTTGTTTAAAAACGATCTCAATGTTGTAGTGTACAATTTCGTTGACATGCTGTCTCACGCGCGAACGGACATGGCTATGGTACGTGAGCTCGCACCCGACGAGTCAGCATATCGTTCCATTACTAAATCGTGGTTCCTTCACTCTCCGCTTATCGATATTCTGAGGAAGATCGCTGAGAAAGACGTGAAGGTTATTATCACAACTGATCACGGAACCATCCGGGTGAAGCGGCCATTTAAGATCATTGGCGACAGGACTGTGAACAGTAATCTCCGGTACAAACAGGGCAAGAACCTAGGGTATGAAGGTGATAAGGTGATGCATGTTCAAAAACCGGATAAACTTTTCTTACCGAAGCTAAACGTGTCGTCTTCTTATGTGTTTGCGATTGAGGACCAGTTCTTCGCCTATCCGAACAACTACAATTATTACGTGAACTTTTACAAGGATACGTTCCAGCACGGTGGAGTGAGTATGGAAGAGATCATCATCCCTATAATTTTCTTAACTTCGAAAAATGCATCATGATCAACGAAGGAATGGTCTTTCGTTCGGTAACTTTATCTGATTTGAAAGCAATTGCGCAACGTGTTGTCAAAGAGTTGGTGGAATTCAGAGTGTGGCTTTTTTATGGGGAGATGGGGTCCGGAAAGACTACCTTGATCAAGGAGATCTGCAGGGAAGCCGGGGTGGCTGAAGTAATGAGCAGCCCTACTTTTTCAATTGTAAATGAATATGAGACTGCCGGTCACGGACAGGCATTTCATTTTGATTTTTATAGGATTAAGAGCGAGGAGGAAGCATACGATATTGGAACCGATGAGTATTTCTATTCTGGTTCACCTTGCTTTGTAGAGTGGCCAGATAAAATACCATCGCTGATCCCGCCGAAATATGCTTCAGTCGATCTGCAAGTAGAGAATAATGAGAAACGAACAATAGCCATATCATTCCATGACGGAAAAGAAGAAAACAGGATTTGAGGCGTTAGCCAAAGCCAGCATGCAAACGCAGGAGCAATCGCTCGAGGTGAGAAAAAGAGGACATACTTTTTTTATTGGCTTGCCGAAAGAGATATCCCTCCAGGAAAATCGAATAAGCCTCACACCCGACGCTGTTGCCTTGCTCGTGAATAATGGTCACGATGTATGGGTTGAAACTAAAGCCGGTATTGGATCGAAATTTTCGGACAAAGCTTACAGTGATGCTGGCGCCAGGATTGTTTATTCTCCTCAAGAAGTTTATCAGGCCGACGTGATCCTCAAAATAGAACCACCGACATTGGAAGAAATTGAACTGATGCACGCAGGCCAAACGCTCATTTCAGCGCTTCAGATCGGGCACTTGAGAGTGGAGAGCCTTCAGGCTATGTTCAAAAAGAAGATCACAGCCCTGGCATACGAATTTATTGAGGATAAGGTCGGGGGGATGCCGATTGTTCGGGCGATGAGTGAGATCGCCGGCAGCACAGTGATGCTTATTGCATCAGAGTATCTTAGTACAGCAAACAATGGAAAGGGAGTAATCCTGGGCGGTATTACCGGGGTGCCGCCTACAAAGGTGGTGGTAATCGGGGCGGGGACCGTTGCCGAGTATGCCGTTCGCGCTGCGCTTGGACTGGGCGCCGATGTTCAGGTATTTGATAATCACCTTTACAAGCTGAGACGCATCAAACACCTCATTGGACAACAGATCTATACATCTACCATCGACACAATCACACTGAGTGATACCCTGAAATCGACAGATGTCTTGATCGGAGCGCTACGGGCTGAAAAGGGGAGGGCAAGACACGTGATCACGGAAGAAATGGTGACACAAATGAAGCCCGATTCTCTGATTATCGATTTGAGCATCGACCAGGGCGGTTGTGTGGAAACATCGGACATCACCACATTAAGCAAGCCGGTTTTCCGTAAGCACGGCGTAATACATTATTGCGTCCCTAACGTTGCATCACGGGTGGCCCATACGGCGACGAACGCTTTGAGCAATATTTTTACTCCAACAATTTTGCGTGCATCTGAAGAAGGTGGAGTTGAAGCAATGATCTTTTCACACAAGTGGTTTATGAAAGGAGTATATACCTATAAAGGTGGACTTACCAATGAACACGTTGCACGCAAGTTTGGGCTGAAGTATAAAAATATCGAACTGCTGCTGGCGGCAAGATTTTAAAATCAAAGTCTTGCCAGGCTTTCTTCAAGCGACTTGATCTTGGCTTCCGCGTCTGCCTTCTTTTTGCGCTCCATCTCAATGACCTTCGGTGGTGCGCTAGACACAAATTTTTCGTTCGATAACTTTTTGTCTACTGAATTCATAAAGCCGCGCTGATATTCAAGATCCCGGAGAATCGCTTCCCGCTCTTTTTCTGCGTCGATCTTACCTTCCATCGGTATAAAGAACTCAGTTGCCTTGACCATAAAACTTGTAGCGTTGTCTACTTTTTCAGGGGCAAGCTCGATCTCGCTGAGATTTGAAAGCTTTTGAACAATTGTACGGAATGCCTTCAATAACGACTGATCCTTTGAGTTGATCTTTAACTTGAGCGCCTGCTTGGGTGATATTCCTTTGGAGTTTCTGGCATTTCTGATTTCCGTAATTACGTCAAATGCGAATTCAGCATCGTCAAGAATTTCCTTTTTGTACACGCTTGATGTTGGCCAACTGGCAGCGATAACACAGTCGCGTTCCTTTCTTTCGTTAAGTTCATGCCATAGCTCCTCGGTAATGAAAGGCATAAAAGGATGAAGCACCGTTAATATGTTCTCAAAAAAGCCGATTGTTTTGGTGTATGTTGACTGATCAATTGGCTTGCCGAACTCTGGTTTGATCATTTCGAGATACCATGAACAGAAGTCGTCCCAAATCAACTTATAGATTAGATGTAACGCGTCTGAAATCCTGAACTTGCTAAAGTGATCGTCTAGTTCTGCAAGAGCCTGGTTAAACCTTGCGTCAAACCATTCGGCTGACATCTTGTTTCCTTCAGATGGATCCTGTTGTTCAGTCGTCCATCCCTTCACCAGTCTGAATGCGTTCCATATTTTGTTCGCAAAGTTTCTACCTTGCTCAATCTGTTTTTCATCATACAAGAGATCGTTGCCTGCGGGAGAGCTAAACAACATACCTGTGCGTACTGCGTCCGCACCAAATGACGCGATTAGGTCCAACGGATCCGGAGAATTCCCTAACGATTTGGACATCTTTCTGCCGAGTTTATCACGAACAATACCTGTGAGGTACACGTTTTTGAATGGCATTTCGCCACGGTACTCATACCCGGCAATGATCATCCTTGCTACCCAGAAAAAAAGGATTTCAGGCGCAGTAACCAGGTCGTTAGTAGGATAATAGTAATTCAGGTCCTTGTTTCCTTTATTTCCGTCTTTAAAAATGGTTGTATCAAACACCGCCATCGGCCACAGCCAGCTTGAAAACCATGTATCCATCACATCAGGGTCTTGCGTGAGTTTTGGTGTCGTGCTGGATCCGTTCTTCTTCTTAAAAAGGGCAACAGCTTCCGCTTCGGTCTTTGCAACAACATATGATCCTTGTTCGTCGTACCATGCCGGAATGCGATGTCCCCACCAAAGCTGACGTGATATACACCAATCGCGGACATTCACCATCCAGTGATTATAGGTGTTCTTGAATTTTGAGGGGATCAGTTGAATGTCATCATTCATCACATGTTCATGTGCAGGCTTAGTGATCTCCTTCATTTTGAGGAACCACTGCAGCGACAGACGCGGCTCGATTACGGCATCAGTTCTTTCAGAAAATCCAACGTTGCTCGTGTAGTCTTCGACTTTGGCGATATAACCTTTAGCCTCCAGTTCTTTTGCAATCTTCTTCCGCGCCACGAAACGGTCTTCGCCAACGAGGATTACTGCTTTCTCATTTAAGGTTCCGTCTTCATTGAGAATATCAATTACTTCAAGGTTGTGCTTCTTACCTAGCTCATTGTCATTCATATCGTGAGCTGGCGTTACCTTGAGACAGCCGGTTCCGAACTCCATTTCAACATAGTCGTCCTCAATTATCGGTATAGCGCGATCGATCAACGGGATAAAGGCTTTCTTTCCCTTCAAATGTTTGTAACGTTGATCATTTGGATTAACGCATATGGCTGTGTCAGCCATTATTGTTTCTGGCCTTACCGTTGCAATTGTAACGAATTCGTCTTTGCTGCCCTGGATAGGATATTTGATGTAATACAGTTTTGATGCTACATCCCTTTTGATCACTTCGTCGTCTGAAAGGGCGGTCTTTCCCACCGGGTCCCAATTAACCATGCGAAGTCCGCGGTAGATATTTCCTTTATTGTAAAGGTCAACGAAAACATTAATAACAGCGTCGTAATAATCAGGGTCCATTGTGAAAGTTGTTCGCTGCCAGTCACAAGAAGCTCCTAATTTTTTGAGCTGTTCAAGAATTATACCGCCGAACTTTTCCTTCCATTCCCACGCGTACTTCAGAAATTCTTCGCGCGTGAGGTCTGACTTCTTTATTCCGCGCTCACGAAGCATAGCTACAACCTTCGCTTCTGTAGCGATGGAAGCGTGGTCCGTTCCGGGCACCCAGCACGCCTCTTTTCCCTGCATCCGAGCTCTTCTTATAAGCACGTCCTGAATCGTATTGTTCAGCATGTGCCCCATATGGAGAACGCCTGTAACGTTGGGGGGAGGAATAACAATACAATATGGTTCCTTGGCAGGATCGGGCTCGGAATGAAAGAAACCATTTTCCATCCAGTATTTGTACCACTTATTCTCGACTTCTGCCGGATTGTATTTTGTTGATAGCATGTGACGTGTTTAAACTCAAATTCGACCCTCGAGCAGTACCCAGCTCCCTAGCCACCCGGCTCCCTCACGAAAACGGGCATTTTTCGGGCAAAAATAAAGAAATCAGCCTTAAAACCGAATTTATTACGGCCTCCCCATCTACCTTCTTTCATCGAGCCGTATGTATGGGCCTAAACGTCTATGGAAGCTTTATCTATCCCTCAAGAAAAGAACTCCATTCAATGGAAACAGTTGTGGAGTCTGGCTGCCCTGTACGGTTCAATCGTCATTGGTTGGATCGCTTATCAAAACTACCAGCCAAAGTTGCTGGAGAAATTTCACTTTACAGATTTTTCATTCCCTTTGATGGTGTTCCAGGGAATAATCCTGGTCGTCACACCTCCATTTGCAGGTCGGCTCGGTGACCGCTACCGTTTTACACAGGGTCATCGTATTCCGATAATCACAACCGGGATCAGTTTTGCTGCCATGGTATTTATGGCGGTTGCCTTCACCTTGTTCAGCAACCCAGGCGAAATATTCAAATGGGTACTACCGATACTAATAGTATTCTGGCTTATTGCCATGAGCATTTTTACGAGCCCGGCGTTGTCAACAATTGAGCTATTTACTCCTGTCGACAAGTTGCCACGTGCAATGGCTATCCTCACGATCGTTGCAAATCTGATTTACGCCATTGAACCGGTCATAGTCGACATTATTGAGTACATAGGCGCGCCGTTGACATTTATTGCAGGCGGTACAGTCGTATTCATTTCAGGTTATGCACTTAAGAAGAATTCGTTATCCCTCATTAAGCTAAACGACAACAAGGAAGGTGATCGGCCTTTGGCTGCCATCACTCTTGACACGCAAAAATCCCGTTTTCTTTACATTTTCTTTTTGGGGCTCGCGCTTGGGCTACCGACAACGATCATGTTCAACATATTTCCGGACGTGCTTAGCGCTAAACTCGGAGATGCGCTGAGGGGAATGAGCGGCAAGGTGATGCTTGTAAATATCCTCGTGTTATCCGCGCTGATCTCTTTGCCTATAAGTAGCGTGGTTAATAAGCTTGGACTTCATCGTTCATTTTGGGGAAGTTTTGCCCTGATCATGATCTGTGTAATGTCGATCTTTTTCGCTCAATCCACGGTAGCGCTACTGTTTATCTGTCTCGCCTTTGCGGTCATGTTTACGTCGCTGTCCGTGAGTTCACTGCCGCTGGCAATGAGTCTTTCAAATTATTACGACAAGGTTCTTTGTGTGGGTATATTTTTCAGTGGTGCCGCGGTACCTGACGGCATTCTGGAAGCCATTCAAGCCTTCTGAAGATAATCATGCAGGGTTGGTTTACGGAATGTGCCGGTCGGAAAGACTTTCGGTCGGCCATTCCGGTTTTTTTTTACGCCTTTCTATCCTGCATCCGGATCCTCCAATTCGCAGGGTAAAGATTGTTGATGCGGTTATCCAATACGTTAACCCAGCCAAGCGGAAGGCCCTTAAAGCTAATTAGAGCAAATCCCCTTTCAGCCTTTTCGACTACGATTGTTTCCCTCCTTAGAAATTTCAGGGCATCCTGGAGCTCTAAATCTATCTTATTAAAATTTTCTGAATTTAGATCAATTGACAACGCCAACGAATGTTCCGGGATAAGCTTGTTGTGTTTTTCGACTGCGATCCCGGTTCCTGATGAAATAATGTATAGATTGTTTGCAAGCCACTCGATCTCTTTCACTTTATTGGCGGGCAATGCGTGCACGAAGTGGTCATTCCGAACTGTGAATAGATGCTCCTGTGGATTTTTTATCCATTCACGAATTTGATCGGCGATTTTCCGCGCAGGAGGTACAAACATTTTTTGATGCTTCAGGCGTGAATCCTCACCTGATTGTTTTCTCATTACCGAAACGAAAAATCCCTCACCTTTTACGCGATGTGGAAACAATCGGTATCCATAAACATTGTCTTTGACTACCTCTGTCACACCCCATCGCTGATCTACCTTCAAGCGAATAAATTCAACATCTTCAACTTCACTTAACCATTTTAGCACGTCCTCATTTTCATTCTCATTGTATGTACATGTCGAGTATATAAGTATTCCCTCGCGTTTTAAAGCAGGCATTACATCTTTGAGGATCCGTTTCTGACGATTCGCGCACAAAAGAACATTCTCAGGTGACCATTCACTCCTGGCTTCCGCATCTTTGCGAAAAAGTCCTTCTCCGGAGCAAGGAGCATCGACAACCATAGCATCAAAAAAAGCACCCAGACGCTGAAAGTCCTTTGGATCATTATTAGTCACAACCGTGTTCAGACTGCCCCACTTTTGAATGTTTTCTGTCAGTATCGGAGCACGTGAACGGATGACTTCATTCGAGACCACAAGGCTTTCCCTGGACAACAGACTCAAAAGGTGTGTCGACTTTCCTCCGGGCGCGGCACAAAGGTCAAGCACATTTAGTGCCCCGCTAGAGTTTATTGTCTGCAGAACTGCTTGCTCCAGGAACATTGAGCTCGCCTCCTGAACGTAGTATCCTCCAGCATGAAAGATAGGGTCCAGTGTGAATAGCGGTCTTTCGTCAAGATAATAACCTGTGGCAGCCCACGGAATCTGATCCTGGTAAGGATGCGCGGAAAGTTTTGGAGGATTGACACGAATACTTACAGGCGAATTCTGTTTGTGAACTATCGCAAAGTTTTGCCATTCGTCACCAAGAACATTACGCATCCGTTGTTCAAATGCTGCGGGAAATTCTTGTTGGTCCATTAAAGTGTCGGGCATTTCGTACGCTACACGAACTAATCAATCGCAATATACCCAAGAGGTTTGGACATTCATCTCCAAAAAAAGTTGTTCAACCCGTACCGCCGCGGGACGGATGACATGCCTTTATTAAATGGCTATCTTAGCCGTATGTTATCTCACATTGGCGATACAAATGACCCTGGGTTAAAAAGTTGGATAAGCGTTCCCAAACACTCAGACTTCCCCATTCAAAATTTGCCTTTCGGCATCTTTAAGACAAGATATTTGTCGCCCGTCGCCGGGGTTGCGATTGGCGACTACGTTGTCGATCTCGTATATCTTCATGAAAACGGATACCTGGATGGGTTGGATCTACATGGAGGGATATTCAACCAAAAGTATCTCAATAGTTTTTTTTCATTGGGTCGACGCAAAGTTGGTGAAGTTCGTCGACGTATTTCAGAGTTGCTCCGTGACGGTAACGATGAGCTCAGCTCAAGTGTTGGTGCGCGCGAAATAGCGCTCATTCCTATGACCGAGGTTCAAATGCTTATGCCCGTGCGTGTAAGCAATTACACTGATTTTTACAGCAGCGAGGAGCATGCCAGTAACGTCGGTTCAATGTTTCGTGACCCCAAGAACCCTTTGCTTCCTAATTGGAAGCACATGCCGGTCGCGTATCACGGCCGCGCATCTTCGATCGTGATATCGGGAACACCAATAATACGGCCGCGCGGTCAGATCAAGAATAGTGAGTCAGATTTTCCGATCTATTGCCCTTCACATAAGCTGGACTTTGAACTCGAGATGGCGTTCATTACTTGCGGGGATTCAAAGCTTGGTCAGCCGATCCACACAAAAGATGTGGAGGATTACATTATCGGGTTTGTACTGTTTAACGACTGGTCGGCGCGTGATATCCAACAATGGGAGTATGTTCCGCTTGGTCCGTTCTTAGGGAAGAATTTCGCCTCGACCATTTCTCCTTGGGTGGTGACGATGGATGCGTTAGAACCCTTCAGAGTAGCAGGTCCTCCTCAATTCCCTCATGTACTTCCTTATTTGGCGTGCGAGGGTGACAAGAACTTCGATATTATCCTTGAAGCTTTTTTGAAACACGAAGACTTTGACGAAGTTGTAATCTGCAGGACAAACAGCAAATACCTTTATTGGAATGTAAATCAGCAATTGGCGCATCATACTGTCAATGGGTGCAATGTGCAGATCGGAGATATTTATGCTTCAGGGACCATAAGCGGTCCGTCGCCGGGGTCGTATGGTTCTATGCTTGAACTCTCGTGGAATGGGCAAAAAAAATTACATATGCCGGACGGGACTGAACGTACGTTTCTTGAAGACGGTGATACCGTTACTCTGCGAGGTCATGCCGTAGCTAACAATATCAGGGTTGGTTTTGGTGAATGTCGGGGTAGGGTAGTCGGAGCGTTGTAGCACGTTATTGATATTTACCAGGAAATGGTTATGAGAAACAGAATTAATTTTTATCTCTTTTTGATTGCAATGATCGTATTGGATGCAGTTCTAATTCGAAGTCCCAACCTTATTGGAAAGATCGGTCTGTGGTTTTACAAGTACCACTACCTAAGAACGTTCCCGAAGGCTTTGCTAACGGTTTTCCTTGTGGTTGGCGTCTCAATGGCTATAGCTGAGGCCGTACGGTTTATGGTGAAAAAAGCGTTGGTAAGAAGACTTGCGGGACAGGTTATCCTCTTAATACTGACAATTCTTTCTCTGATCCTGCTGACCAGGGCGATTATGGTTTTTTCCGAAGGGTCGTACAGCCATACCGGTATTCGATTCAAATTTGGAGCTTATTTATTGCCCGCTATTCTCGGCGTGGTGTTCGTCTATACATGGATCACATTGCCACGGTTGCAGGTTCCCCTTCCTGAATCGCCAGTGGTAACATCAAACGCAGAAATCAATGACAATTGACCCACGAGAAATTCCGATGGCCCGAATGCATGCGCTGCTATTGGGTTCAGTGATCCCCAGGCCAATTGCGTTTGCCAGCACTGTTGACAAGAGTGGAATTGTCAATCTTAGCCCCTTCAGTTATTTCAATTGCTTTGGCGCTAATCCGCCACTTATGATCTTTTCACCTGCCCGACGTGGTCGTGACAATACTACTAAACATACCTACGAAAACATCCTGGAAGTACCCGAAGTGGTGATCCACATAGTCAGCTATTCCATGATCTACCAGATGTCCCTGGCTAGTGGCGAGTACCCGAAAGGAGTAAACGAATTTGTGAAGGCAGGACTTACAGAAGTACCATCCCTAAAGGTAAAGCCGCCAAGGGTCAAGGAGGCTCCGGTCGCATTTGAGTGTAAGGTGATTCAAGTGATTCCGACGGGAGAAAAAGGAGGCGCGGGTAATCTTGTGATCTGCGAAGTCATCATGATGCACGTCAAGGAAGACGTCCTGGATGATTCCGGAAGAATTGATCCACATAAGCTTGACGCGGTCGCGCGACTTGGCGGGGATTGGTATTGCAGGGTTCACGGCAACAACATTTTTAAATTACCAAAGCCGTTGGACAAGATAGGCATCGGCGTTGATCAACTTCCTCCACACATTCGTAATAGCAGGGTGCTAACTGGTAATAATCTTGGACTTCTTGCGAGTGTCGAAAATCTTCCGGAGAGAGTAAGGTTCGAAGGGAATGACGAGGAAACCCTCGCCTTTGAACAGGCAAGATTAGAAGGAGAAGAGGCTATACACAAACTTGCAAAGAAATACGTCGAACAAAACCGAATTGATGACGCCTGGCGCGTATTGCTCAACGTCAATTGATGTGGCTAGTGTAATAAAATTCGGTTGTACTGTTTGAAAAAGCAGCCCCTAATTAATCCTTATACAAAACAGCCTTCACTGCCTTTACAGTTTTCGCAACGTTGGGCAAAATTGCATCGATCAATGTGGGCGCATAGGGCAGCGGTACGTCGAAACTGTTGACACGATGGACTGGTGCGTCGAGGTAATCGAACGCATGCTTCTGAATGTGATAGGTAATTTCAGTGGCAATTGAAGACAGTGGCCATGCTTCTTCAACGATCACAAGCCGGTTTGTTTTCTTTACTGATTCAACAACCGATGCATAGTCGATTGGCCTTACTGTTCGAAGGTCTATCACTTCCGCGGAAATACCTTCTTTTTCCAGTTCAGCCGCAGCAGCCAGTGCGACCTTCATGATCTTTCCAAAGGACACGATAGTAACATCGTTGCCAGCCTTCTTAATATCCGCGACACCAAGTGGAATGATATATTCTTCTTCAGGCACCTCCATTTTATCGCCGTACATCACCTCAGACTCCATGAAGATAACAGGGTCGTTATCGCGTATGCTTGATTTAAGCAGGCCTTTTGCGTCATAAGGGTTTGAAGGAACGACTACTTTTAGTCCTGGTGTATTTGCAAACCAGTTTTCGAAGTTTTGAGAGTGTTGAGCTCCAAGCTGTCCGGCGTTTCCGGTAGGTCCACGGAAGACTACGGGAGCACTGTATTGTCCCCCGGACATAGAGTAAATCTTTGCAGCGCCATTGATGATCTGATCAATCGCCACGAGAGAAAAATTGAAAGTCATGAATTCGACGACAGGACGCAAACCATTCATGGCAGCCCCCACGCCAATGCCAGCAAATCCAAGTTCAGATATAGGGGTATCAAGCACCCTTTCAGGGCCAAACTCCGCAAGCATACCTTGGCTAACTTTATAGGCACCGTTGTATTCTGCAACTTCCTCTCCCATCAGGAATACACTGGGATCTCTCCTCATTTCCTCACTTAAGGCCTCGCGAAGGGCTTCTCTAAACTGAATTTCTCTCATAGTTGTGTCAGAAAGGGACGTAAAAATAGGCTCAGGATTAACAGAATAAAAGAATTAGGGGGATTTTATTGACGCTTCGCCCGTGCGCCGACGCTGAAGCTGTGGCGCAAGCGTCCATAGCATTGGCGAAGGCGGGAGTACGAACAAAAAAAGCCCCGCCAGAACTAATCTGCGCGGGGCTATCTGTTTAACCAATGAGTATTATTTCAATGCGTTCCTAAAAGACTCGGTAGCCGCAAATTTTGTGAATTCGAGATCGCTCAATGCAGCTTCCTTCAGTGAAGGGTCAGCTTTAACTGCGCTGGTCAGGTTGCTAACAACACCGTCAGCATTTCCTAATCTTGCTGAAGCGACAGCCGCACCATAGTAAGCTATAGCGAGGTTGCTGTTCTTAGCAGTTGATTCTCTGAATGAAGTCAATGCATTTTGGTAGTCTTTGTTCAGGACTTGAGCCAAACCTTTGTTGAAGAGGTTGTCAGCATTGTCCACAGCAGCAGATTCAGAAGAAACAGCTGCGCCATATTGTCCTTTAACGATTTCAGCAGCACCTTTCACGCCATTCACTCCTGCAGCGTTGTCGCCAGTAAGACCTGAGCTCAATGCTTTTGATGCATGATTGTAAGCGGCGTATGCATTGCCTTTCAACATGTGAACAGAAGCAAGGTTAGCCTGAACTTCAGGAGCGTCGTTGATACGCTGTGCGATCTCAAGTTGAGCAAGTGCTTTGTCAGCAAGAGCCGCGGCATTGCTAGAATTCTCTGCAGCCTGAGCTAAATATACCGCACCAAGGTTGTTGTGTGCTGTCCAGTTTGTTCCTTTTTTAGTAGCCGCTTCGTAGATACCAGCTTTCTCTTCAAGTGAAGGAGTTAGGGTAGCAGCGTACATCATTTCATCGAATGACAATGTATCAGCTGAAAGTGAACCCTGAACAACCTGCTTAGAAAGAACGGACATTTCAGCGTCTGACTTCTTGTCTTTAACAACAAGGATCTCTGTCTTAGCTGTTCTTAACTTAGGATAAACATCTTTGAACACTTTGCGATAAGTATTCAATCTCTTCATTTGTTTTTCCTGAGCTTCGAAAGTACCGCCACCGTTGATGATGTTCAGGTATTCGGCTTTCTGTTCAGATGTGATCCCTTCGTACGTGGAAAGTGCATCTTTGAAACCTGTCCAGTCCTGGATCACAGGCTTGAGGATGAAGTTGATTGAATCTGCCTTGCCTTTGTAGTCATACTTCTTCATTTCAGCACGATAGAACTTCTCAATAGCAGCAGCACGATCCGGAGAAAGTTTGCTGTTGATACGTTCAGCACCTTCAGGAGAGTGAGTACCGGTGATAGTTACAGTACGTGTCGCGTTCTTAGAAGCGATGAAAGCATCGAGTTGTTTTCCTTTTGCACTTTTGATTTCGCTAGTTCTCAATACAGATCTTCCTTGTTCGAAGATGAAGTCAGGGATGACTACCGGTACAAGTTCTTCCTGGTTGTTATAGGAGTGTGCAGCATAAGCGGCGAATGATACTGGCTTAACTAATTTAGAAGTAGTGATCAATCCAGTAGCAACAGGCATACGAGCAGAAGCTTTTGCTTTTTCGCCTTTAGACGCAACGCCTTCAACTTCCAAAGTTCCTGTCTTCATTGCAGGGTTGTAAGGAAAAGAGAAGCTTTTTGTCACCTTAGGCTGCTCAACTTTGCTATTTGGATAGTCTTCAGCCTTGAACGGAATAGGCTCTAGAGCGACTTCGCTTGCGCCTGATTTATAGAAAGTGTTTACTGTGTAGACAGTACCTTTCTTTAGCATTTTGACGGGAAGATTAGCGGCCATTTCAAAGGCAACGGTATCCTTGTGAACTTCCAGCGGGTTGGGAGTAACCGTCAACTGTTGTTCTTTAGACATTTTCACCATCTTGGGCAGCGTACAGCCCGCGAGGGTCAATGCTCCGAAGATCAGAAATGAGTAAACTACTTTTCTCATTGGTTTTTAGTTTATTGGTTTATTTTAAACAGGTTGCAAAACTATACTTATGTGAATTTTTTTGCAATAATACTCAAAAAAATATGAAGGACACCGACATTTCAAGAGGGCCGGCGCGTTATATTTGTAAGCCTGATTTTTGGTCGACAAAATAACCTTTTAGGTAGTCGAAAGTCTAAAAAAAGCTGTTTGTATGGAGCGCTTGACGGATAGAATCCAGCATTTTTTTGAGACATATGCGTTCGGCGTATGTACTCGTCTAGGCGAGATATTAGGTGTTGCAACATCGAGTATCCGTTTGTTCTTTATCTACGCGTCATTTATAACCTTTGGGTCACCCGTCATTATATACCTTTCATTGGCGTTTATCATGAACATCCGTAAGCATTTACGGCGTCGTAATCCGGTTTGGGATTATTGACCGAATGTCTTCTTTCCTAAGACATAGAAATTAAGAACAACAGATCCTTTAACTATTCCGGTCTGCGAATAGCCCGGGTTAGATTTCCTGATCTCCTTGCGCTTCCGCCTGTCGCGCTTCATGTTGTCAAAAAAGTCCCGGTGAGCGTTCAGTATGGCCCTTGCGTTGGCCGAGTCATTTCCGAGCGCAAAACGCAATGCTGCCACCCAGTCCATCAAAACCCTGGCGGGCAATTTATAAACCAATTCAACCGGGTTGAGGTGTTTGTAAATTAACGACAACCCGTTTCTGAAATTCAAGTATGTCTTTCTTGGGTTGCCGTATCCCAACGTTCCAGCGCCTAAATGATAGACGCGGCTTTTCCCACTGTACATGACCTTCAGATTTCTTCTGTGGAGTTTCCAGCACAGGTCAATTTCTTCCATGTGAGCGAAGAAGTCTTCGTCAAACCCATTAAGTTCCTTGAAGAGCTGAGAACGGATTACCATGCAGGCTCCGGTAGACCAAAAAATTTCCCGTTCATCATCGTACTGTCCGCGATCCGCCTCAACGTGATCGAAGATGCGCCCGCGACAGAAGGGGTAGCCCAACGAATCAATAAGTCCACCTGCCGCGCCGGCGTGTTCAAACTTGTTCTTATTGGCGTAGGAGAGGATCTTTGGTTGCACGGCAGCGATGGTCGCATCCCTATCCATCCATTCGATTATGGGATCAAGCCATCCAGGCGTTACTTCGATATCTGAGTTTAGTAGCACGCAGTAGTCGGCATCAACCTGTTTAAGGGCGCGATTGTATCCACCACAGAAGCCGTAATTCTTGTCGAGAAGAATCAGTCTGACCGACGGAAAGTCCCGCTTGACGATCTGGACCGACTCATCGGTCGACGAATTGTCGGCAACAATGATCTCGGCGTGCGAAGAATGTTGAACTACGGATGGCAAAAAAAGCGGTAATAACTTTTCGCCATTAAAATTCAGGATAACAACGGCCGTCCGGCTCATCCCATCATGCCGCTTAGATCCAGGCCTGGAATGTTGGGAAGCAAACCTTCTGTGCTCTTTCGCATCTCTTCCTTAGCAAGTACATCAGCCTCTTCGTTGCCCTTGTTGACCGCGGCTACGATCAGGTCCTGCAGAATTACTTTATCGTCGCCCTTCAATAGCGACGGATCGATATCAATGGCAACTAATTGTTTCTTTCCGTTTACTGTCGCCTTCACAAGCCCCGCTCCCGATTCACCATGGGCTACAACTCTTACGAGGTTATCTTGCGCTTCCTTTATTCGGGCCTGAACTTCCTTCATCTTGCCCATCATCTTCATCATGTCAAACATATAGTAGTCGTTTACGATTTAGAGTTTTGCTCCATGTTTACCTTTCTTACGACAAGTAAACATGACTCAAAGGTAAGAAGAAGACAGCTTATTTACTCTTGCGAAGGAGTACCACCGTGCCAGACCGTTCGGATGTTCTGCCGGCCAGATCAGTGAGAAAAGCTCTGAAGACATAGGTACCTTCCGGCATAGCAGAACCCTTGTATGTGCCGTCCCATCCTTTACCAAGATCATCAGTGATGAATAACAACTCACCCCACCGGTTGAAGACCTTGAATTCTACAGCTGCAGTAAATTGAGCGAACACTTTAAATACGTCATTCAAATTGTCTCCATTTGGTGTGAATGCAGCTGGACTTGAGAGGTTCGGCTCTTTGATGATCGTTATCGAATTCGATATGGAATTTGATACACCGCCGTCATTAGCGATCGCAGTGATCCGGTAGATGTAGATCTGGTTGACAAAATCCTCTTCATCATCGACGAGGGTTGTAGCGACTCCCGTATTGAATGTTTGGAGCAATTGACCTCCTTCACTGAATTTCTCAACGACATAATGATCGACTCCGTTCTTCCACCCGGTATATTCATTCCAGCCGAGCGTGATGACGTTATTTTCGCCAAGCGACCCCGTGACAAAAATCGGACACGCCTCGGGACTCTGGGTACTCTTGTTTCCACACGCATCGGTATAAGAGATCTTATAACACGACCCGTCACCTGGGGCATACGTTGCGTCACTGTACGCGGGTGTGATAGAGGTCGTAATTACAACCCCTGATTTGAGAATGTTATAAGTTGCAGCGACAAAAGCGGGGTCCTGCGTCCATATCAGATCAACGCCGGCATTCTCTCCCACAATTGATGAAACATTCTGTGGCTCGGTGGGGATTTTAGTTGAGAATGCGGTACCACATTTTTCCAGCGAGATGCTCTGACTTCCGTTTGTATAGGTTGACGTAAGCTGATAACAATAATCCGTTCCGCAGATAATATTTGTGTCGTTCAGGGACGCGTCGGTTGGTGGCGCAGACAAAGGGGCGCTTCCCGTTTTACTTATTGAATGGCTTGCAATACCGGCAGAGGAAGTAATCCATGTTAGTCGGTTGACATCACTCTGCACAGCCAAATCAAAGTTCGAGCTGCAGATCACATTACTGTATACCGTTATATTATTACAGGGATCAAATGCTCCCAGGCGGAAGCAATAATAATTGTCATCGGTCCTCAGATTGCTGACAATAGTATTGTTTACGTTATAGACATCCTGGAGCTGCTGAAAGTTGGTAGAGTTTGTAGCGATCTGAAGTTTGTATAAAATATTTTGTTGGTTGTTATAATCGAGCTGAAGACTGGAGTTGTCGAGCACCCTAAGCCGCGTAATAATAGGAGTTGGAAGTGTAGCTACGGCGTTAACGTTTTGGTTCATTGGAGTGCAGTTATCATCTGCATTCAAATTCCGGCCACGTACTGTAATTGTTTTGTTGCCGGAGGTTGCAAAAGTATGATTGTCCTTCCCGAGGCTTCCGGACGGAACGACAACAACGGGACTTCCGTCGTTATAGTTAATTACATATTGGTTGTAGTTTGTGTCCGTGACTTTTATTTGTGCCCCATTGCCGCCACAGGAATATACTTCGAAGGCAGGCTGTACATCCGGAGTGACTACGATTGTGATCTGATCAAAGCCTGAAGTTTGGAAAAGGATTCGCAAGCTGTATGTTCCGGGCTGCGTGTAAGTGTGGCTGAAAGTCAGCTGTTGAAAGTTGCCGTTGTTTTCGTAATCCATATCGCACGGATTGGCTCCGTTACAAACAAAAGGAGGCCGAATAGTCACGTTGACTGTTAACGGTACGCAACCTTTCTTCTGATCCACCTCAAATCTCCCAAGGTCGCTGGGATAAGGCTGTGCATTCGAGACAAGCGCAGCGACGGAAAGCAAAAGCAGAATGACGATTATCCTTAGATTCATACTACAGGCTCCATTTTTTCAGAAATTCTTCTGCTTTTTTGATATCGTCATGTAATACGCGATCGTCTTCTATAAACGGCACATACTGCCGGAAAGTATCTACAAATGACTCGAGGAGGGGAGAAGTTTTCAAAGGACGCCTGAATGTCAATGCCTGTGCAGCTGTTATCAGCTCAATTGCCAGTATTGAATAGAGGTTGTTAACGACTCTGTAAAGCTTAGTAGCCGAATTAGCTCCCATACTCACATGGTCCTCCTGTCCGTTCGATGACACGATAGAATCTACAGAGGCTGGCGACGAGAGTTGCTTGTTTTGACTCACGAGCGATGCGGCTGTGTATTGCGGTATCATCAATCCTGAATTAATACCGGGATTGGCGACAAGGTAATTAGGTAAATCCCGAACTCCTGAAATTAGTTGGTAGGTTCTCCTTTCGGATATGCTCCCCAGCTCTGATAACGCGATAGCTAGAAAGTCCAGGGCCAGCGCAAGTGGTTGCCCATGAAAGTTCCCGGCGGAAATGATGTTACCCTCATCGGGAAACACATTGGGATTATCTGTCACACTGTTGACTTCGACCATAATCACCTTGGTTATATGGTCGATGGTATCCCAACTTGCTCCGTGAACTTGGGGAACACAACGGAATGAGTATGGGTCCTGAACGTGTTTTTTAGATTGACTAATAAGCTGACTTCCTTCCAATGTTTTACGAATGATGGCTGCTGTCTTCACTTGTCCGGCGTGCGGACGAATTTTATGCACGCCTGGTAAGAAGGGTTCAATTCGTCCATCAAATGTATCCAGTGAAAGTGCTCCGATTAGGTTTGACAGTTCATACAATCGGTGAGCGTGAAGCGTACACCATACACCGTAAGCACCCATGAACTGGGTGCCGTTCAGCAGGGCGAGTCCTTCCTTTGCCTGAAGATGTATTGGTGGCCAGTTGAATTTTTTGACGAGTTGTTCGCCCGATAAAGTATTTCCGTTGTGATGAACCTCACCCAGGCCGATCAGCGGCAGAGTTAAATGAGCCAGCGGCGCAAGATCTCCCGATGCACCCAGAGATCCCATCTCATAAATGAGTGGATACACGCCCTCATTGAACATTTCAATGAGCCGCTCAACGGTAGCCAATTGCACTCCAGAATATCCGTAGGAGAGCGATTGCACCTTCAGGAGAAGCATCATCCTTACAATTTCATCTGACACTTCGGGTCCGGTTCCGCAGGCATGTGACTTAACGAGATTCTCCTGTAGTTTCTCCAGTTGATCGCTGGATATGTTCTTGTTGTAAAGTGATCCAAAGCCTGTGTTGATGCCATAGATTGCTTCATCCGATTCGTCGAGTTCCTTATCCAGATATTCGCGGCAATGAATGATCTTATTCCTGGCTGACTCCGACAATTTTATTTTTACGTCATGAAAAGTTATAGCAGAAAGATCTTCCTGGGTAAGCAGCTTGTCTGAGATTTCATGTACGGCCATTCTTGGGGCTTATGGTAAACGTTTCAAAAATATCGAACTGCAAAGACGTAATTGTCGGGAAGTTTCGCAAAGGGTTTAGCGCTGGATACTTCAAACCGCGATGTTATGCTGCCGATCCGATACGCTAAAGATACGAAAGGGCATTTCTATCGAAGGTTGGCTATGATTTGATCGATAGTCAGCTTTTGCTGATCTCCGGTCACCATGTTTTTGAGCGTAAGCGAGCCACTGGCAACCTCGTCTGATCCTATAACGATCACATAGGGAACCCGTTTCTTGTTACCGAAGTCAAGCTGTTTGTTGATCTTCGCGTGTTGTGGATAGATCTCTGAGGCGATCCCTGCTGACCTCAATTTTGCCAGCACGCCGACACCGTATACGAGACTTGCTTCATCAAAATGGCAGATCAACACCTTTGATGAAAGTTGAGCTTCTTGAGGAAATATTGCCAGTTCCTCCATTGCGTCAAAGAGTCGATCGACGCCGAATGAAAATCCAACGCCGGAAAGATTGCTCTTATCGCCAAAAGCTTTT
>Ga0111538_10000364_pt1 | contig 58805 bp, 47 predicted proteins | sample SoiMethybrSBSTD1_FD_79669 | JGI IMG/M metagenome (GOLD analysis project Ga0111538, IMG submission 79669) | Bulk soil microbial communities from a Populus tree surrounding site in Tennessee, USA - Soil MetaG P. TD hybrid SBSTD1 (version 2)... | ecosystem: Environmental > Terrestrial > Soil >... | reverse complement strand
TTCTTCTTCGTGTTCAATGCCTCGCCGATGCGCTCGACCACATATTCAGGCATCGAACCGTTGACATGTCCGGCCAGCTCGATGAACCGGCATTCGAAGCCCGACTGCTTCGCCTTCCACGAGAGGTAGAACGGATCAATCGGAATGCAGTGGCCGCCGAGGCCGGGACCCGGATAGAAAGGCATGAAACCGAACGGCTTCGTCCTTGCCGCGTCGATCACTTCCCAGACGTCGATGTTCATGCGGTGCGACATCAACGCAATTTCGTTGACGAGGCCGATGTTGACCGCGCGGAAAGTGTTTTCGAGCAGCTTCACCATCTCGGCGACCTGCGTCGAGCTGACGGGTACCACGGTATCGACCGCCGTCGAATACAGCAACGCTGCCACCTCGGAACACGCCGGCGTGGTTCCGCCGACGACCTTTGGCGTATTGCGCGTGTTGTATTTCTCGTTGGCGGGGTCCACGCGTTCCGGCGAAAACGCCAGGTAGAAGCCGTCGCCGACAGTGAGGCCGCGCGCCTCGAACATCGGCTGCAGCACCTCCGCCGTGGTGCCAGGGTAGGTCGTCGACTCCAGGACGATCAGCATCCCCGGGTGAATGTATTTCGCGATCTGCTCCGCCGCCGACACCACGTACGACATGTCGGGGTCCTTCGTCTTGCGCAGCGGCGTCGGGACGCAGATGTCCACGGCGTCCATCTCCGCGAGCGTCGACATGTCCGTCGTCGCCCGCAGGCGTCCCGCCTTGACGTTGGATGCCACCTCGTCGCTCTGGACGTCGAGGATGTAGCTGCGGCCGGCGTTGATTTCGGCCACTTTCGAACCGTCGACGTCGAAACCGGTCACGTCGAAGCCGGCCTTGGCAAACTCCACGGCCAGCGGCAACCCGACATAGCCGAGACCGATGACGCCGATCCTGGCCTGTCGCGTTTCAAGCTTCTCCTTAAGATTCACGCTGATTCCTCAAGTGGGTCGTTCGGTGCTTATCGCGAGGTGACGGCCGCGGTTTCCGGTCGCGCCGACGAGAGGCGCTTCAGGTCTGCATCAACCATCATCTGAATCAGTCCCGCGAAGGTGACGTTCGGCTCCCAGCCCAGCACGTTCCTGGCCTTGGACGCATCACCAATGAGGTGGTCGACTTCGGCCGGCCGCAGCAGCGCCGGATCGGTGCGGACGTATCGCTGCCATTCCAGGCCGGCGTGTTGAAACGCCACCTCGACGAGGTCACGAACGGAATGCGAGACGCCGGTGGCAATCACGTAGTCGTCCGCCTGGTCCTGCTGCAGCATCAGCCACATCGCGCGCACGTAATCGGCCGCGTATCCCCAATCCCGCGACGCATCCAGGTTGCCCAGGGCCAGATGATCGGCAAGTCCGAGCTTGATCCGGGCGACGCCGTCGGTGACCTTGCGCGTCACGAACTCGAGGCCGCGGCGCGGCGACTCGTGGTTGAACAGGATGCCGGACACGGCAAACAGGCCATAGCTTTCCCTGTAGTTGACCGTGATGTAGTGTCCGAACACCTTGGAGACACCGTACGGACTGCGCGGATAGAACGGGGTCAACTCGTTCTGCGGCACTTCGCGCACCCGCCCGTACATTTCGCTCGACGACGCCTGATACACCTTGATCTTCGGATTCACGTGGCGGACGGCCTCGAGCAGACGCGTGACCCCCATGGCATTGAAGTCGCCCGTCAACAGCGGCTGATCCCAGGAGGCGGGCACGAATGACATCGCCGCCAGGTTGTAGAACTCGTCCGGCCTGACGTCTTCGATGATGCGCAGCAGCGACAGCTGATCGAGCAAATCGCCGGGCCGGAGAGTGATGCGATCCAGCAGGTGCTCAATCCGCCAGTGGTTCGGCGCGCTCGCGCGCCGGACGACACCGACGACCTCATACCCGTTCTTGAGCAGCAGTTCGGCGAGATACGACCCGTCCTGGCCGGTGATGCCGGTGATGATTGCCCGCTTAGCCATCGCTCCTCATTCTATGCTGCGGTGATCGCGCGAACTTCCAACCAACGCCTGAGGGCATCGTCCCAGGGCGGCATGGTAAAACCGGCGGCAGCCAGCTTTCGGGTACTAAGTGCACAAAATTGCGGTCGGCGCGCACGCAACTGCACATCATGGACACTGACCGGCATCAGCCGCGGCACGACGTCGAGCAGCCGCGCCGCCGTTTGCGCCACCTCGTACCAGCTCGCCTGGCCGGCGTTCGCGCAATGGTAGACGCCGGGCGCGGCATTGGACAGGAGCAGGTGCCGCGTCGCCGCCGCAATATCCGGTGTGTAGCTCGGCGAGACGACGCGGTCAGTGAAGACGCGCACGTCGCGTCCGGCTTCGAGTCCGGCGACGATCGCGTCCAGCGTTCCGGCCCTGCCCGTCCAGTTACGCGGCGCGCCAAACAGGCTTTCGACGCGCAGGACGTAGGCGCGCGGTGAGTCGAGCGCGAACCATTCACCGAGAAGCTTCGACGCCGCATAGGTACTCTGCGGCGCGGGCGGCGCCGTCTCTTCGTACGGTTGTGTGGCTTTGCCGTCGAAGATGAAGTCGGTGCCGTAGTGCACGAAGGTCGCGCCGACGTCGCGGGCAGCGCGGGCAAGATTGCGCGGCGCAAACGCGTTCACCGCCAGCGCGGCGACTGGCGCACCTTCGGCGCCGTCGACGTCGTTGAACGCGGCGCAATTGACGATCACGTGCGGCTGCGCGTCGGCAACCGCATGCGACACGGCCGCGGCGTCCGTGATGTCCAGCGACGCATGCGTGTGTGCGATCACGGACATGTCATTGAAGGCGTCGACGATCGTCGCCCCCAGCCGTCCGCCGGCGCCCGTCACCAGAACCCGTCGCTCACTCATCTGCGCCGCCCCGCGTTAGACTCAGCGAACCTGTAATTCTAGTTGATGGAATCGATCGATACGGCTGTCATCGGCGGAGGCGTCGTCGGCCTGTCCGCGGCGCGCGCCATCGCGCGTCGCGGCCGCAGTGTCTGTCTGCTGGAGCGCGAAGGACGGCCCGGCGCTGGAACCAGCACGCGCAACAGCCAGGTTATTCACGCCGGCATCTACTACCCGGCGGGAACGCTCAAGGCACGACACTGTGTGGCCGGCGCGCGCATGCTGTACGAGTTCTGCGAGACCTATGGCGTGCCGTTCAGGCGCTGCGGCAAACTGATCGTCGCTCACGACCAATCGGAGGTCGCGGCGCTCGACCGCCTTCGCGCCAGCGGCGTCGCCAATGGCGTCGAGGGGCTCGAACTCGTGGACGGCCAATTCGTGCGCGAGCGCGAGCCGCACGTTTACGTTCACGCAGCGCTGTTTTCGCCCAATTCGGGCATCCTCGAGGCCGAGGCGCTCGTCAGGACGCTCGCGCGACTGTGCACCGAGCATGACGTCGCACTGTTGACCGGAACCCCGCTGACCGGCGCAGCGGCCCGCGCCGACGTAGTCGAGCTGCAGACTCCGTCGGAGCGCATCCTCGCCCGTTCCGTCGTCAACGCCGCCGGCCTCTACGGCGACGACGTGTCAGCGACGTTGGGCGGCGAAGCGTTCCAGATTTACCCGTGCCGCGGGGAGTACGCAGAGCTCGTTCCGGCCAAACGACATCTGGTCAACGCGCTCGTCTATCCACTACCGCACACACACGGGCTGGGCGTCCACTTCAGCAGGACCATCCACGGCACCGTCACGCTTGGTCCGACGGTCTGCTATCTCCATCGCAAAGACGACTACGAGGGCCACCGCATTCCGATCGAAGACTTTCTGGAACCGGCACGGCGTCTGCTGCCGGAGCTGACGCTCAGCGACCTGCGTCTTGGCGGCAGCGGCATCCGGCCGAAGTTCCATCCGGCGAACGTGTCGTTTGCGGATTTCTTCATTGCCAGAGACACCGCCAACCCTCGCGTCGTCCACGCGGCAGGCATTGAATCGCCTGGACTGACCTCGTGCCTGTCGATCGGCGAGCAGCTGGCGGATCTGGTCGAGGAGATTCTCTAGAATTCAGAATGCAGAATGCAGAATGCAGAATGACGAGCCTCAGTCGCTTCTCCCTGAATTCTGCATTCTGAATTCTGCATCGCTACGAAGCTTCCACCACAGCCTGGTGGTCAGTAAAACGCGCGCCAGCCACCGCTTTGGATTGAGAACCCCACGGGCAACATGGGTCGCGTAGTAGAGATAAGCGCTGCGGTGAAAAGCGCGAAGTGAGGAGGCGCGCGCAGTTTTACTCGACTGTCCGACCCGATGCACCGCCACTGCAGCCGGAACGTAGCGGATGCGGTAGCCACGCTGCCGGAGTCGCCGACACAGATCGGCATCCTCCCAGTACATGAAGTAACGCTCGTCGAAACCGCCGACGTCGGCAAGTGCAGTACGCCGCGCGACCAGGCACGCGCCGGACACCCAGTCGACAACGATCGACGCGCCGGCATCGGTGGCCCCGGTCACGACATTCCGTTGCGCTATCTGCAGACCGGGCAGCGTCCGGCGTAACGCGCCGGTGCGACCGAACAGGCCGGTGAACATGTCCGGGTCGCCGCGCGCGTTTCCCTGTGGCGAGCCATCCGGATCGAGCACCTGCGGCGCCACAATCGCGCAGCGTGCGTCTTGCTTGAGCTGCGTCAGCAGCGGCGCCAGTGCGCCACGTGTCAGTCGGCAATCGGGGTTCATCACGAGCACCGTCGGCGCCGTGGTTGCCGCAATGGCCTGATTGACTCCGCGCGCGAACCCGACGTTGGTCGTGTTACGAACGAGGCGTACTTCGGGACTGAATTCGGTGACGACCGACTCGCTGCCATCCGTGGACGCGTTGTCGACGACGACCCCCTCCCACGGACATGTCATTTCCTGAACCAGTGACTGCAGCGCGCTGCGCAGCTCGCCACCCGAGTTGTAGTTGACGAGAACGGCTGCAACGGTCGGGGTCACTGAGCTGCACCAGCCACGCCCACATCGAAACGCTTCTCATGAAGTTTCAGACCCAGCCAGCGCGGTTCGAGCATCTCCCAGATCGCCCGCGCATCGACACGACGCGATTGCTGAATGATCGCCCGCTGGCGCAGGACGCGCGGCAGTCCGGCCAGTGCGGCACACTTTGCACGAAGGAATGCCCCGCCACGGCCGGCGCGCACGAAGTAGGCGGCGGCGGCAAGGTTATAGAGAACATGTCCTGGCAGCGTCCGCACGAGCACAGAACCGGGAGTGTTCTTGACGTACACCCATTCGAGATTTCGCTGGCCGTAATACACGGCGCGCGCGCTCAGTCGGCCGAGTGTGGCGCTGCCGTGGTGGCGGACGACGGCGTCGGGAACGTAACGGACCCGGTACCCGCGCAGCCGCGCGCGGAACGACAGGTCAACGTCTTCATGCGAGGCAAAGAAGTCCTCGTCGAAGCCGCCAAGCTCGGCGAACACGTCTGTTGGCATCAGGCAGGCGGCGCCGCAGACGCCAAAGACCTCCGCGGGCTGACCGGCCTCCGCCGCACTCATTCCGTGCAGACGCTTGAATGCCCCACCCGATCGCAGGAAGCCGTCGCCAGCGCTGTCGATCACCTGCGGGTTGTGCATGTAGACGATGCGCGAGGTTGCGAGCGCAAAGCGATTCGGTGGATCGAGGGCTGCCCGCAACGCTCGCAGCCATCCGGCATCTGCAACCGTATCGTTGTTGAGAAATGCGATCAGCGGGGCGCGTGCCTCACGCGCGCCGGCGTTGTTGCCGGCTGCGAACCCGCGGTTTTCCGGCAAGACGACAACCCGGACCGACGGAAAGCGCTCGCGGACGTAGGCCGACGTGCCATCTGTCGAGGCGTTGTCGACGAGGATTGCTTCCGCATGAATCCCCTGCTGCGCGGCAACGGCGGTCAGGCAATCGTCGAGGTATTGTCGGCCGTTCCAGGTGACGATCACGACCGACACCTCAGGACCACTCACGCGGCCCTCGCCACCTGCTGATACACGTCCAGCGTCGTCTGGGCCGTGCGCGCCCAGGTAAAGAGCCTCGCCCGTGCGATTCCACGAGTGCTCAAGTCGCGACGGAGTGTTTCATCCGTCACGATGCGGATAACAGCATCGATCCATGCACGCTCGTCGTCCGGGTCCAGCAGTATGCCGGCATCGCCGACCAGCTCGGGCAGCGATCCGGCACGGGCGACGAGCACCGGTGTTCCGCTGGCCATGGCTTCGACCACGGGCAACCCGAATCCCTCGTAGCGCGACGGATAGATGAGCGCCGTGGCGCGTCGATACAGCGCATGCAGAACCGGTTCCTCGACGTGCTCCAGGCGGACCACCGCTTCGGGCACGCCGGCAGCGGCGGCGAGTGCGCACAGCGGTTGAGCCGCGCCCCGGTCCGTGCCCACGAGCACGAGCGACAGCGCCGGCAGCGCACCGAAGTGACGGCGGGCGGCAAGGACCGCTTCGACGGCAACGGCAAGGTTCCGGCGGTGGTGCAGATCACCGACGTGGAGGAGGAAGGGCGTCGTCACCGCTGCGGGCAAGTCAGATGACAACGCCGACGTCGCCGCGAACGAGTCCGCGACGCCGAGCGGCGCGACGGTAATGCGGTCGTGCGGAAGGTGGTACACCTCTGAAATCTCCGACGCCGAAAACCGCGACACCGTCAGTACGTGATTCGCGGAGCGCGCACTCCAGCGGTAGAACGCGCGTCTCACCGGATCGCGACGATACGGATACCAGGCTGGATTGCGTTCGTAGCTGACGTCGTGAATGGTCAGGACGACGGGAACCGACGCCACAAACGGGGCCGTGTAGGCCGGGGCGTGGAGGACGTCGACTCTGGCTTCAGCGGCTGCAACCGGCAGCCCGACGAGCGTCCAGCCGGCATTGGTCGGCGGGTGTGGACGTTCGGCGACGCGGCTGATTCCCGCCGGCATGGCAGCGGCGGAGCCGCCGAGGGCGACGACCTCAGGAGCGTCGTCGAGCGCCAGCAGCGCGGGCACGAGCCCGCCCACGTAGCGCCGGATGCCCGGCGCGGGCGACGTGAACGCGCGACCGTCGATGCCGACGCGGAGCGGTCGCATCAATGCAGAATGCAGAATGCAGCATGCAAATGCACCTGAATTCTGAATCCTGAATTCTGCATGCTCACTGAATCTCCATGAAGAATCTGCGCACCGGCCGATCCATGCGCGTGCAGATTTCGCGAATTCGCGCCTCGACACTGCCGTTGATGGCCCGGCTGCTCAGGATCACTTCGTCGATGCTGTATTGGCGGAGTGCCGTTTCCAGACCATCGAGCGAACCGCGGACCGGAACCCCGACGATCCACCGATGCGTCTTGGCGACGTCGTCGTCGAGGAACACGACAGGATTCATGTTCCACGCCGCGTTCGCGCGCATCTCGCGGACGAGCAGACGGCCGAAATTCCCTGCCCCATACACGAGCACGCGGCGGCTGCGCTTGCTGCGCGTCGCCGCAACGAGATTCATCATGCGGAACGAGACGCGCGTCGCGATGATGGCGATGGCCAGGAGAATCGCGTCGAGCACGAAGACGACGCGAGAGGAGCCGACTTCGCGATAGAGGTAGTAGGCGACGGACACCGAGAGCAGGGTGCCGATGGCGACGCCGCGCGCCACCGCCGTCAGATCGCGGAGGCCGAACGTATCCCATGAACGCTGATAGAGACCGGACGCGTACAAGGCGGCGAGCTTGCAGCCGAGCACGATCGGCAACGACGCCATGAAGTACTGAAGGAACTTGTTCAGGTCTTCGCCTTCGAATCGCAGTCGGAACGCGGCGTAATAGCAGACCGTGATCAGAATCATGTCGAGCATGACCTGACCGGCATGCCAACGGAAGGCGAGATCCTTGAGGAACGGCGCGAACGACGATTTCTGCAGCGCCAGAAAGTCTTCCGCGTTGTACGCCGGCACGCGGGCGAGATAAATCCCGACGAGGACGAGGACGACGGCGTAGGCCGCCACGATCGGGAGCTCGGGCTCGAAGCGGTCGTTGAGCACCATGACCCCGGCGACCCCGCCGCCGACCAGTCCGAGCAGGTACAGAATGCGCACGGCGCTGCGTTCAGAGAAGCCCAGCGACACAAGACGGTGCGACACGTGATCGGTCCCACCTTTGGTCGCACTGCGGCCGGCGAGACGGCGCAGCACCAGCACGAAGCCCGTGTCGAACAGGGGCACGGTGAGAATCAACACGACCGGCAGGATCGGGCTGGACAACGCAACCCCGGTGCGAAACACAGGCACGAGCGACGCTGAGGCCAGCAGGGCACCGATGAACAGGCTGCCGCAATCACCCATGAAGAGACGCGCCGTCGGACGGTTCCAGTAGAGGAAGCCGAGCAACGCACCGGCAAGCGATACGAGCAGCACCACCATCGGCGCGCCGAGTATGTCGCCAAGCAGGTAGGCGAAGAACGCGGCGGCGACGAGCGCCACGCCGGCGGCGAGGCCGTCCATGTTATCGAGCAGGTCGAATGCGTGGCACACGCCGGCAAACCAGACGATGGCGATCAGCGTGTGCAGCGTGCGCCGCGCGGCGTCGGGCTCGGTTCCCGCAAGCGCGAACACAAGGAATGCGCCAATTGCGAGCGACGCCACCAGCTTGGCGAGAGGAGAAAGCTGCAGCCGGTCATCAAGGACGCCAACGACAAACATCGCCAGCGACGCGGCCAGGACGGAAGCCCAGAGCAGGACGTCTTCGAACAGCGACAGCCGGGCGGCGGCGACAAAGAACGCGATCGCGGTGGCGGCGGCGATGGCGATGCCCCCCATGGTCGGCGTCGAGGCGCGGTGCCAGCGGTCCGGCCGCGGTGGCACGACGGCACCGATCGACCGGGCGAATCGACGTACCAGGGCTCCCAGTGCCCAGGACGACACTGCCGCCACCACAAACACAACCGCGATTATCAAAGCGGGCTAAAGACTAACCTCCAACTTCCAATTTCCAACGCCAAAACGACGGTCGAATCCGTTCGTCGAGTGCTGCTGGTTTTGGGACTTGGCAGTTGGAATTTGGACGTTCGCTACCGCGCAACCAGCTCTGGCGCACGGGCGGGCGCTTGGGGTCGTCCAAGCACGAATGGAGCACGGCCGAGTATCCCGTCGCAAATCGTATCCAGCCCGCTGTCACCGGGAAGCAGGTGCTGCAGCCGGTTCAGCTTGAGGCGGTAGATGGGGAAGCCGGCTTTGGGCTCGATGAACGGCAGCGGGATCATCCGGTTGAAGAAGAAGTGATACGCGTAGCGGCGAGCGCGCGCCAGCTGCGTCGGGCCGAGACGCTCGGCAAACGGCAGCCGCTGCAGGAGCCCGAAATATTCCTCGCGCGAGCTGGCGTCGTGGGTGATGCCTTTGTTCCTGACCCATGCTTCGCCGGCCACGACCACCGGAATCCCGATGCTGCTCAGCTCGACGCCCATCTTGGTGCCGTAAATGATGACGGAGTTGCAGAGCGACATCAGACCGTAGGTGCTGAGTCCGCTTTCGGGCGGCACGACAAAGACATTGCTGGCCAGCTGCGGGATCCGTTTACGAAGCTCGCGCAGGATCGGCTGGCGCGAAGGCGGGAAGCCGCTGATTTCCGCCGGATGCACTCGAATCAGGAGCTGCAGGTCGGGACGCGTCGCAAAGTACTCGCACGTCTGCACCAGCCACTCGAGCATGTTCGGAAATGCGTTCGCCGGATAATGGAGCTGCGCATCCCACGACACGTTCGTCAGCAGCCCGATCACCGGCCGGCTCGGGTCGAGGCCGACCTGACGCGCGATCTCCTGCGGCTGCTGCCGGTTCGGCCGATGAAAGACGATCCAATCGAACAAGCCCTCGCGGCGGCTGCCGAGGTAGTGCAGCAACTCGCCTTCCTGCGCCGGCGTCAACGGCGTGTTCTCCCAATGCTCGCGCGGCTCGTTCAGCAGCGTGTGGTGATACGTGTCGTCCTGGCTGAAAATGAACCGGCGCTTCCGGTAGGCCACGTTCCACGTCGAGACGTGAACGTTCTCCTGCCGTGACACCTCAGCGATGATCCCCCACGGGACATAAATCCCGTGCGTGACCACTGTTGAGGAAAACTCGATCGAACGCAGCAGGCGACGGGTGGCGAACGCAGTCAGCAGTGCCGCTTCGAGGTAGCGCCTGACAATCGGTTCGGCCTGCGGTTCCGCGTCGAGGCTGCCCGTGGCAAAGAACCGCAGCGCGCCGGCGTAGGCATGTTCGCCGAGCGCGAGGCCTTCGAACATGAAGGTGCGGACGTCGGTGACGGAAACGCTCCGTGCGATCTGCCCGGCGTGTGCACGATCCTCGGGCGTCAGCCAGTCGCTGTATTTGTGAACGGTGATGCCGAGCTGCCGGTAGACCCGCTCGGCGGGCCACATGCAATCGCGGCAGAGATCGCGTGCCGGCCCGTGCTGCGCGAATCGCTCGAGGTTCGGGTACAGAGACGCTTCACATTCGGCACAGGCGGTCATCGAGCCGTCACAGAGCAGCGCGTGGACCTCCGAGCCACGGAAGGTCAACGCTGCGGCGAGCGCGCTCTCGAGCGTGACCGCGTGCGCGTACGAGCCGATCGCGGTGGCCATCAGCACGCGCGGACCGCCCTGCGATGCGATGCGGGCAGCGTTCCACATCTCACCGTGCGTCTGCAGAATCTGCTGCCAGTCTGGGTAGGCGTCGTAGCGCGCGTAATACCAGCGGCGCGCCAGACGGGTGGCACGCCAGAGGTGAGGGAACCGTCGGAGCAGACGCTGCAGCCTCACGAGCGACCCTGACGAGCGCCGCGGGCGCTCACTGTCGCGTCGTCGCTGCGACCGTCCTCAATCAACGGGATGAATTCGTGCACGGCCGGCAGTTCGGCAAACACGCGCCAGGGTCGATGCGTCGCCAGTTCCTCGACAGTGTATCCGCCAGTGCCAACCGCAATCGTGCGTGCACCGATGGCGTCGGCGCAATGGATATCGTGCGGCGTATCGCCGATGACGAATATCGACTCGTCGGCGATCGGCCCGGCGCGACGCGCCAATTCGAGCGCACGGGCGGCAATGGTCGATCGGTCGCCGGCGTCTTCAGCGAACGCACCGTCGGGAAAGAAGTCCGCGAGGCGATAGTGTGTCAACTTCGCCCGCCCGCCGCCGCGCGTGTTGCCGGTCAGCAGATACGAGCGAACGTCGGGACGGCCGCTCAGGTGCTCGAGGATATCGCGGACATTCGGCAGGACTGTTCCCTTCTTCAGCGGCAGCGACGCTGGCAGCAGCTCCTCGTAGCGGCGAACCAGGCGACGCACCGACCCGTCGTCAGGCTCGAGCCCGAGCAGTTCGAACGTGCGGATGGCAATCTGAAAATCGGTCAGGCCGGCGACACGGATCGACGCGAGCTCGAATTCCCGGCCGGTGACGTCGCGAACGGCCGCCTCCCACGCGGGCACGCCGGCCTTCCCCGTCGTCAGCAACGTCCCATCGATGTCCCAGAAGAGAACGATCATGTGAGCTGAGTGGCACGGTGGTCGACGCGCGAAGCCGCACCACGAAACGCCTGCGCGAGCGATGGAACGTCGAGCCGGTGGTAGGCCAGAACCTCGTCGTTGGTTCCACATTCAGGTAATTCAGTGACACCGATTCGCGTGACGCGCGCTGCCGGCTCGAGAGCGAGTGCGGCGATCGCGGCAGCAACCATCTCGCCTTGACCGCCGTGGACGTAGTGGTTGTCGAGCGTCACCACCGAGCGGCACTCGCCGATGACTTCGCGCAGCCACCGGCTGTTGACCCGATTCAGCCACGGCAGGTTCACGACACGAATTGTCGCGCCGGTTTCCTGTTCGACCTGCTGGGCGGCGTCAAACGCGTTGGCCAGCATCCATGGACCATAGGCGACGACGACCAGATCGCTGCCGTCCTTCACGACCCACCCTTCGCCGACGCGCACATCGTGATGGCGCGGATAGGCAAACGGTATCGGCCACTTCACCGACACCAGACGAAGGTAGGAACTCTCGTCAACCGAGTTGACGAGCGCGTCGAACAGGGCGCCGACTTCGGCTTCACAGCAGGGCTCGGCCAACACCAGATGCGGCACCGATCCGAGCGCGCCAATGTCGCGCACCGACTGATGAGAGTGGCCGGGACCGCCGGGCAGCAGCCCGGCGAGTGAACCGGCGTAGATCACCTTCGAGCTCTCGCTGCACTGGTTGTAAATCTGCTCGTTCGGGCGCGCGGCCAGGAAGCAGGCGAACGAGTGCACGACCGGCAGCACGCCACGTCGCGCCATTCCCGCAGCCATCGATACCATATCCTGCTCGGCAATACCGCACTCGACGAAACGCTCTGGAAACCGCGTAGAAAACGTGATCAACCCGCAGTCCTTGATCAGGTCTGCATCCAAAGCCATCAGATGTGGATGACGCTCCGCCTGTTCGACGAGAGCCCGGTCGTAGGCGGCAATCAGGTTGTCGGTCTGACGGGGCTCGCGGCGCGGGTTGCGCGTCCGGCTCTCCGTCCGAACGCTGCCGAGCCCAAGTTCCTGAAAGAGCGCGTTTGCCGTCTGCAGCAGTTCAGCCACACCGGAGGCATAGCTCTGTTCGTTCGGCGCGCCCGAATGGTAGCCGTACAGCTCGCCGGCTTTCATCGCCGGGCCTTCCATGAAACTGACACCCTTGCCCTTGATCGTGTCGGCGACGATGACCTTCGGACGATCCTTTACGGCGTCGAGAACACGAAACACCCGCTGCAGCGCCGCCACGTCGTGGCCATCGCAGCGCACCACGTGCCAGCCGAACGCGCGGAACTTCGCCTCGACGTCGCCAAGGTTGCTGACCGAAGCCACCCAGGTGTCCGACTGGATCTTGTTGTGGTCCACGATCGCCACGATCTCGCCAAGGCGCAAGTTGACCGCCGACCCAAGCGACTCCCAGAGCTGCCCTTCCTGGAGCTCGCCGTCGCCGGTGAGCACATAGATATGCCGGTCGATCCCCTTGAGGCGGTTGGCGAGCGCCATGCCCTTCGCCTTCGAAATGCCCATGCCGAGAGAGCCGGTGTTGGCCTGAACGAAAGGCGTCTCGACGTGCGGATGGCCGGGCAGGCCGTGCAGGCGCCGGAGCTGATGCAGCGCGTCCGCCGGCAGCAGGCCGAGTCCGATGAGGACGTTATAGAGCGCGGGCGCATCATGGCCCTTCGACGAGAAGAAGACGTCGCACGCCTGGTCGCCCTTGTCGAGATCGCGCAGCTCGTTGAGAAACAGCCAGCTCATGATCTCGAGCGAGCTGAAGCTCGTACCGATGTGTCCCGACCATGCCCCGGCAACCATGTACAGCGTGTTCACGCGCGCCAGGGCGGCAAACGCCCGCGTTCGCGCCACAGCGTCGACGTCCGCGTCAAGGAGACGGCGGAACTCCGCTACCGGGATGTAGTGAAGCTCGAGAGATTCGCCCTGATCAGTCTGGATGTCACCCATTGGTCTTTTTCATTTTCACGTGGTCGTCACCGATGCATACGGCGTCTGCCGGACAGGCGGCAGTTGCACCGCCCCTTCGGCGAGAAGCCGCTCGGCAATCATCCAGTCGTGCGGGTCGTTGATGTCAAAACCCTCATATCCTTCGGTCACGAAGGGAACGACGATGTCACCGGCGATCGAGCGTTTCTCCGCAGCCACCCACGTCCACGCGATTTCGAGCGATGCGTTCTGCACGTAGACAGGCGGCAACGCCTGGTAGGGCGTGCTATGCCAGGGTTGTGCGCCATTGCCAAACGGCAGCAGCGGGAACATGCGGTCGCCGCGAACGACCCACATCTTGCCGGGATGCTGCGCGCACTTCTCGACCGCCCGGAGAGAATCGACTCCCTCCTGCGCGAGGAAACAGGTCCAGGCGCGGCGGATGGTGTCCGCGGAGCGGAACGGGCTCGTCGGACGCAGAATGCTGAAGCATTCCCAGGTGAACCCCTGCTGCGCCAGTTGCGTCAGCGTGAACTCGATCCATTCGATATCAGGAGAGCTGTCACCGGCATATTCCGCCGGGCGCAGGAACGGCACGTCGGCACCGTAGTGACGGGCGACCGCCGCAATCTCTTCCGAATCCGTAGAGACGATGACCGATTCGAAGATCCCGCTGTCGCGCGCGGCCGCGATCGAGTAGGCGATGGCCGGGTGGCCACCGAGCACGCGGACGTTCTTGCCCGGCACGCGCTTGGAGCCGCCGCGAGCGGGTATCAGCGCGACTGCAGAGGGAAAACCGGCGGTTCTCACTGCCAGCGGCCACCACGCATCAGACCGCCGCCGGGTTGTGATTGATGTAAATCGTCTTCACGTCCGAGTAGACGTCGAGCGCCTGCGTCCCTGCTTCGCGCCAGCCGTTGCCGGATTGGCGCAGACCGCCAAACGGCAGGTGCGGCTCGCTGCCGTACGTACCGCCGTTGACGACCGCAACCCCGGCCTGAACGCGCCCCAGAAAGGTCATGGCGCGGTTGATGTTCTGCGTGTGAATCGACGCCGTGAGTCCGAACGGCGAGTCGTTGGCGAGCGCGAGCGCCTCGTCAAAGCTCTTCACGCGATACATGCACGTGATCGGGCCGAACAGCTCGCTGCGCGAGATCTCGTCGTTCGGACCGACATGCTCGATCACCGTCGGCGCGACGAAGTAGCCGTTGCCGTAGCCGGCGCCGGTCAACCGCTGCCCACCCGTCAACACAATCGCGCCTGCAGCCTTCGCCCGGTCGACGGCGCCGAGCATGTTGACCATCTGTTCCTCGTTGATCACCGGGCCGAAATCGTCGCTGTCTCCGGTTCCAACCTTCAGCCGGCTCGTCGCCTCGACGAGCATGGATTTGAACCGGTCGTAGACGGCGTCGAAGACGATCAGCCGGCTGCCGGCTGCGCATCGCTGACCGGCGTTGCTGAATGCCGACCCGATGGCCCACGTCACCGCATTCGCCAAGTCGGCGTCATCGCACACGATGAGCGGGTTCTTCCCGCCGAGTTCGAGACAGGTCTTCGCCAGCCTGCGGCCGGCCGTCTCCGCGATCCAGCGCCCGACCTCGCACGAGCCGGTAAAGCTGATGACGGCGACGTCGGGATCCTCCACGAGCGGCGCGCCGGCCTCAGGTCCGAGACCGTGAATGGTCGCGTAGACGCCGTCCGGAACACCAGCCTCGCGCGCCAGCAGACCGAATGCCCAGGCGGACAACGGCGTGTCCTCGGCCGCCTTCAGGATCGCCGCGTTGCCGCACAGCAGCGCGGGAAACGCCTTCCAGGCAACGTTGGCAATCGGCGTATTCGCCGCAATGATCAATCCGGCGACGCCGAGTGGCTGACGCACCACCATGGCTGACTTGTTCGGCACCGCGCTTGTCGTCGTCTGGCCGTAGAAGCGGCGGCCTTCGCCGGCAACGAAGAAGCCCATCTCGATCGCCGCGTCGGTCTCGCCCCGAGCGTCTTTCAGCGACTTTCCGGTCTCGCGCGCCACCAGCGCGGCGATCTGCTCACGTCGGTCGCGCATCAGCAACGCAATCTGGCGCAGGATGTCGCCGCGCTTGACGACGGTGAGTGCCGCCCACGCCGGCTGAGCACTCCTGGCCGCCTCAATGGCAAGACGCACGTCGCCGGGGCGCGACCGCGCGACCCGGCAGATTTCCCGACCGGTGGCCGGATCAATCTTGCTGAACGTCCCTCCGTCGATGGCCAGCGCATCGGCACCGGCGATCAGATTGGGAATGACGGCCGGCACGGCCGACAGATCCACCACCCGCGATTGCTCTTCTCTGGTAACAATCATGCTGTCTAGGTTTCGACGACGGTCCGCAGCTGCGCCACGAGCCGATCCCATCCGTACTGGCCATGAGCGATGTCACGTGCCGTGCGTCCGATCCGCTGGGCGTGATCGAGATCGGGAAGCCGATCGCACAGATTGATATCGATCACGCTGCGCATGTGCGTCAGGCCGGCCGGTGAGTGCTCGTCCAGGTTGGTGATAACCGCACAGCCGCATTCCATGGCGGCATTCACGGTCGTGTTGTTCGCCCGCAGCCCTTTCTCGAAGAATGCCGCCAGGAACGTGCAGTCCATCAGGTGGTTGTAGACGGCCGTGTCGGACAGGTACCCCATGAAGTACACCTGGCCGTTGAAGATCGACTGCAGTTCCTCGAATCGCACGACGAACGAGCCGTCGAAGCTGGTGTTCTCATGCAGCGCCGTCGACACATACACCGAGTAGCTCTTGCCGGTGGCATCGAGCAGATCGCGCAGGCGCCGATAGAGCGGCACGCGGATCTTGTGCGCCATGCCAAAGGTGAACACCTTCACGTCGGTGTCCTGGAAGCGCTGCGAGTTCAGGAGCGTCCCCGGACAGAACAACTCGACGATGTCGGGACGGGCGGGTGCCAGCTGAGACGACAGCTCACGGTTCCCGCAGTAGACGTGTGCGGCCGCGGTCAGCAGCCGCTGCTCCATCGGCGTGCCGTCGAAGGCGTGCAGGAAGAGATCGAAACGGCCGACATTGGCGTCCACCCACGCCGCCAGCGCCGCAGCGTCGGCGGGCGTGAACTCGGACATCTTGATCGAGAGCAGGGGCCGTGCGTAGTTGCGCAGCTCGGGCGACGCCAGTCCGACGACCGGAACGTCGAGTTCCTTCGCCAGAATCGCGTTGAACTTCGCGATCCCGCAGGTCCATGGATTCAGGTGGTATCCGGCAATGCAGTCGATCATCACGAGGAAATGGTCCCCAGGAGAATTGGCATTTTACCGTTCCTTACGCGCGGCCCACATGCCGCTCCCTGCCCGGGAGCATCGCCTCGACGACCGCGTCCGACGTCGCCGTCTCGATCATGTACGGCGGACGCCGACGTGTCTCGGCGAGGGCGCTCCAGACGTATTCGCCGACCGTCGCCAGTGCGAGCATCTGCACACCTGACAAGCCGACCAACACGGCGAGGATCACCAGAATGCCGCCACCGAGCTCCGGCAGAAGCGCAACACCGGCGATCGTGAGCACCAGCGCGATCGCGACCAGTGCGGCGCCGACGTAGGCGCACCAGCGGAGCGGCGCGTTCGAAAAGGCGGTTACCGAATCGATCACCAGCCGCAGCTTGCGCGCGAACGTCCACCCGGACGCTCCGCCGGCGCGCGGCTGCTTGTCGTATTCGACGTACTCCTGCCGGAACCCCATCCACGTCAGATGATTGAACAGGCTCGTCGGCCGCTCCGGGAACTGGCGGAAGGCCTGGACGACCCGCCGATCCGCGAGGAAGAAATCAGAGCCGGTCGGCGGCATGTCGCGCAAGCCGACGACCTTTCTGACCACCCAGTAGTACAGCGCCGCGAAGCCGCTGTGCGCACGATCGCCCGGACGCGAGCGGCGAACCGCCCACACGATTTGGGCGCCGCGGCGCCAGCGCTCGAGCATCGCGCCGATCGTTTCCGGCGGATCCTGGAGATCGCTCGCCATCAGCACGACGGCATCGCCGCCGGCGAGATGCAATCCGCAGGCGATCGCCGCGTGTGACCCGCCATTGCGGGCCAGCCGCACCCCGCGGACGCGCGGGTCCGATGCCGCCAGCTGGCGCACGACGCCAAAGGTGTCATCGGACGAGTGGTCGTCAACGACCACCCATTCCCACTCGACCGCCAGCGCGTTCATCGTGTGGACGATGCGGGCGTAGAGATCCTTGAGGGTCTGTGTTTCGTTGAATGCAGGCGTGATGATTGAAATCACGCTCGTCCGCACACTGCGGTGATGGTCGCGTCGATCACGCGATCCTGCTCGGCCGTCCGCAGATCGTGAAACAGAGGAAGAACGATCGCCGTGTCCTGAGCCTCCTCGCTGCGGGCAAGTGAACCGGCAGCTCGCCAGGTGCCGGGCGGGTAGGCGGACTCGCGGTGGGCGTTCATGACACCGCGACGCGTGGAGATGCCTTCGTCGAGGAGCGCCTGCATGACGGCGCGCTGGCGTCCACCCGCCACTCGAATGACGTAACTCTGCCAGTTACTACGCGCCCACTCCGGCTCGCGCGGCACCTGAATCCCGGGACAGGTGCGGAACGCCGACTGGTAGCGGTTGGCCAGCTCGCGACGACGCGCCACCAGTGTGGGCAGGCGTTTGACCTGCTCGCGCCCAATCGCCGCCTGGATGTCGGTCATTCGATAGTTGAACCCGACTGTGTCGTACTGCTCGAAGGTGACCTGCGATGCCGTATGACGCACGGCATCAGAAATACTCATCCCGTGCTGCCGCAGCAGGCGGAATCGTCCGTCGAGACCGGTATCCCTCGTCGTCAGCATCCCCCCGTCACCGGTGGAAAGCAGCTTGCGCGGGTGAAACGAGAAGCAGGCGATGTCGCCATGCGGCCGCCCGATCGCTTGCCACGCGCCCTGCCACCGGATCTCGCTGCCGATTGCGCAGGCAGCGTCCTCGACGACGGGCAGCGCATGGCGGCGCGCGACGTCGACGATCGCCTCGAGATCGCATGGCATGCCGAGCTGATGAACCGCCAGGATCGCCTTTGTCCGCGGTGTGATGGCGGCCTCGAGCAACGACACGTTCATGTTGAAGGTGTCGAGATCGACGTCGACGAAGACAGGGGTTGCGCCGCAGTACCGGATCGCGTTCGCCGTGGCGATGAACGAGTGGCTGACGGTGACGACCTCGTCGGCGGGCTGAACGCCGCACCCAAGCAGCGCCACGTGCAGCGCGGCGGTGCAGCTGGAGACCGCGCACGCATGCGGCGCACCGACGGCCGCTGCAAACTCCCGCTCGAAGGCCTCGACTTCGGGCCCCTGCGTGACCCAGCCGGACAGAATTGCGCGCCGCGCGGCCTCCGCCTCGGGTTCGCCGAGCACGGGCCGCGCAAGGGGAATGCGCGTGGCGGTTTTCACGAGGCGGGCGCGCCAGCCCTCACTGCGCGAACGTACTGGCGCCTGGCGCGGGCGCCCAGTTGTGGACGATTTCCTGCTCGAGCAACTGCTCCGGCGACGCTGGATGGTCGCGGTACCAGGCCAGGAGTAGCTCCAACCCTTCGGTGAGCGAGACGCGTGGTGCGAACCCGAGTTTCCTCCGCGCGTGCGACGTGTCGGCGGACAGCTTCAGCACATCACCCGGACGTGGACGGTCGTGCTGGAGCGCGGCCTGCGGCTTTCCCAGCACCGCCGCGATCTTGTGACCGAGATCGTTGATCGACACCTCGTTGCCGCTGCCGATGTTGATCGTGTCGCCGACCGCCGCCTCGCTCTCGCCGGCCAGAAGAATTCCTGTCGCGGTATCCGACACGTAGGTGAAGTCCCGCGTCTGCGTTCCGTCGCCGAACACGACCATCGGCAACCCGGCCAGACAGCGCAGCATGAACTTCGGGATCACTTCCCCGCTATCGCCCTCGTGATGGGAGCGCGGGCCATACGTGTTGAAGGGACGAACGACGACAGTCGGATACCCGTAGGTCCGCTGGTACGCACGAGCAAAGCACTCGCCGGCAAGCTTGGATCCGCCGTAGACCGTGGACGGAAACACCGGATGATCCTCGGTCATCGGCACCCACTTGGCCGTGCCGTACACCTCTGAGCTCGACACGTAGACGAACCGCGGCACGCCGGCGTCGCGGCAGGCCTGCAGCAGCTTCAACGTCGCCGTGGCGTTGACGTCGTGATTCTCCACCGGCCACTGCACAGAATGGCGGACACCAAGACAGGCGAGGTGATAGACGACACGCACGCTGCGCAGATGCGACTGCAGGCGGTCGAGGGCGCGGACGTCGAGCACCAGGAGCTGCACCCGGTCGGAGAGCACCTCCTCGACGTTCTCGCGGGTACCGTTCACCAGGTTGTCAACGATGAGGACCCGTTCGCCGCGGGCGGCGAGCTGTCGAACCAGCTCGGAACCGATAAAGCCGGCGCCGCCTGTGACCAGAACAGTCGATCGCTTATTCATCTCGTTGTTCGTGTCCCTCTCGCCAGCGAACGAACCGCGCGGGTACGCCGGCAACAATAGCAAAATCCGCAACGCTCCGCGTGACCACTGCACCGGCTCCGACGATGGCGCCCTTGCCGATGGTGACTCCGGGCAGCACCACCGCATTCACACCAATGTCAGCCCATGCACGGATCTGCACGCGCTGAATCGTCAGATCGGTTTGAATGATGGGAATATCCGTCGGCAAATTTGTGTGCATCGAGCCAAGCACCTTGGCTCCTGGTCCCCAGCCGACATACTCCTCGATGACGAGGTCGCGCGCGTCGAAATAGCTTTGCGGACCGATCCACGTGTGATCCCCGATCACACACCGCCCATCGAAGCGGCCCTGCAGAAGCGCCTGATCGCCGATGAAGACACCCGATCCGATCTCGAAGGTCTCGGGATGACGGCAGAGCACGCCTCGACCGATGGTCACACCGTCGCCGAAGCGCCGTGTCAGCGCCCGCCAGGCGACGCGCCGCATCGTCGCGGCGAACTCACCCTCGCCATAGGCAAACCGCGCATACCATTCGAGCAGCGCGGCGGGGTCCTTCTGTTTTCGGAGACCGACCGCAAGCTCGTGTTCGAACGGCGGATCGGGCACAACCGTGCGACGGCCGTGCGTTGCGGCAACGGTGCGGTCTTGTGTCTCGGCCATCCTCGCGTCAGGCTTCCGCCGAGACCGTGGCACCGGAACGCTCCGCGGCGACGACTGCGCGTGCCACCGTTTCGACCTGTTCCGTGGTCAACTCCGCGAACATCGGCAGGGAGAGCACTTGCAACGCCAGCGCTTCTGAAACCGGAAAATCACCTGGTGCGTACCCGAGGTCGGCATGGGCCGGCTGCAGGTGGATCGGAATCGGATAGTGCACGCCGGTCTGGATGCCCTGAGCCTGCAGCGCGGCGCGGGTCGCATCGCGATGAGCCAGCCGGACCGCATACACATGATAGACGTGGCGGCAATCTGGACGCTCGATCGGCGTCTTGACACCGCTGCTGGAAAACGCCCGCTCGTAGTGCGCGGCACGCGCCCGACGCGCTTCGGTCCATGCCTCCAGATGCCGCAGCTTGACCCGGAGAATAGCGCCCTGGATGCCGTCCATCCGATAGTTGAACCCCTTCACGCTGTGCTCGTAGCGACGCTCCTCGCCCCAGCTGCGCATAACGCGGATCTTCCTGGCGAGCGCCGCGTCGCTGGTGACCACGGCCCCGCCCTCTCCATACGCACCGAGGTTCTTGCCCGGATAGAAACTGAACGCCGCCAGTGTGCCGATCGACCCGCAGCGGCGGTCCTTGTATTCCGCCCCGTGTGCCTGTGCCGCATCCTCGATCACAGTCACGCCGCGCCGCCGCGCCAGGTCCAGAATCGGATCCATGTCGGCGGGATGGCCGTAGAGATGCACGGGGATAATCGCTTTCGTGCGCGTCGTCATGGCGCGCTCGACCTGCGCAGGATCCATGTTGCAGGTGTCAGGATCGACGTCGACGAACACCGGCCGCGCGCCGGCATAGACGATTGCGGCGGCGGTCGCCACGAACGTGAAAGGGACCGTGATCACCTCGTCGCCGGGACCGACCCCCGCAGCCAGCAGTGCCAGGTGCAGGGCGCTCGTCCCCGAGTTGACTCCCACCGCCTCGCTCGTTCCGCAGTAGTGCGCGAACTCCCGCTCGAACGCCGCAACCTCGTCGCCAAGGATGAATTGCGTGCTGTCGAGGACGCGCAGTACCGCCGCGTCGATCTCGGCCTTGATCGAACGGTACTGGGTCCCCAGATCCCCGTACGGAATCACGCCAACGCCACCCCGCGCACGTCAACAGGACGGCCGTGCTGTTTCATCGACGCCGTTGCGGCTTCGAGCAGGCGCACAACGCGCAAGCCTGACGCGCCATCGCTCTGTGGACGCGTCCCGTGCACGATGCAGTCGATGAAATGCGCGGCCTCGACCGTCAGCGCCTCCTTGACGCCAAGGTTCGGCGCCCACATGTCGCCCGTGCGGTAACCCACCAGCATCTGATAGACGTTCTCGGGACTGGGATCGACGGAGATGCCGCGGTCGTACACCTTGATCTTGTCGCTCGCCTCGAGGTCGTCGTAGACGACCATGCGGCGGCTGCCCCCGAGCAGCGTCCGCCGGACCTTCACCGGCGCGAGCCAGCTCGCGTGCACGTGCGCGATCATCGGACCGTCGAAGAACATCGTCATATAGGCGATGTTGGCAGGCCGGTTCGGGACGTGGGCCAGACCGGTGGCGGAGACCGCCACCGGCGGCTGCGTGAGGATGAAGTCCATGATCGTCAGATCGTGGACGGCCAGATCCCACAGCACGTCAATGTCGGGTTGAAACAGCCCGAGGTTGATACGGACCGAATCGTAGTAGTAGACGTCACCGAGCTCCGCACCGGTGACCAGCTCACGCATTTTCTGCACCGCCGCGGTATAGACGAACGTGTGATCGACCATCAGGACGGCCTGGCGCCGGGCGGCCTCGTCTATCAGCCGGCTCGCTTCGTCGCTCGACGATGCCATCGGCTTTTCGACCAGGACGTGCTTGCCCGCGCGTAGCGCCGCCATCGCCAACTCGTAGTGCAGTCCGACCGGGGTCGCGACCGCGACGGCATCAACGGCGGGATTCGCAATCAGCGCGAACGGGTCGGTTGTGACGCGCACTCCCGGATAGCGGCGTTCGGCCTCGGCCAGCCGCTCCTGACGCTGATCGCAGACCATCGTCACGGTGGCGTCGGCCTGATCGGAAAAATTGCGAACCAGGTTCGGACCCCAGTAGCCGTAGCCAATGACACCGATGCGAATCATGCGCGCGTCACCTCGCCGCCACGAGCCAGCACACGCGCCGGCACGCCGACCACCGTCTCACCGGGCGCGACGTCCCGCGTGACCACGGCGCCGGCGCCGATCAATGCGTTTTCGCCGATCGTGATTCCGCACAGGATGGTTGCTCCGCTGCCGATCGAGGCGCCGCGGCGGATGAGCGTCGGTACGACCTGCCAGTCCGCCTCGGTCTGCAGACGACCATCTGCGGTCGCGCGAGGTCGGCGATCGTTGATGAACATCACACCGTGTCCGACGAACACGTCGTCCTCGATGGTGACCCCCTCGCAGACGAAGGTGTGGGACGAAATCTTGCAACGTCGGCCGATCACCGCGTTCTTCTGGATTTCGACGAAGGTGCCGATCTTCGTGTCGTCGCCGATGCGGCATCCGTACAGGTTGACGAGTGTCTGATGGAAGATCGTCACGCCGGAGCCGAGGACAACGTCTGCGGAAATGGGCATTTAGGTTCTTGTTCCTCGCGCTGTGGCGCCGATCCAGCCAAACAGCGTCAACACACTGATTGCCGATCCTGTGTACACGTCGGTGGGCACATAGCGCAATTCAACCCGATGACGGCCCGGGGGAACGGCAACAGTCGTAAACGCGAGGTTTGCTTTCCTCGCCTCCACGCCGATGCCATCGAGCCACGCGTGCCGCTGTGCATAGTACGGCTCGTTGAAGTACACCAAGCCGGCAGCAGGCGCATCAACCGTCACGAGAACCTGACCATCCGGCCGATCCTGAACCTGGACATCGACCTGGCCTCCACGCGGACACTCCCGCGTTCCGACCAACAACTCACGCCGGTCACCGTCGGTAGAGGCCGGTACAGCGGGCAATGCAGGCACAGAGCCGGTATCTCTGTCGAACCCGTTGGTGTCCTCGACCGCGGGATTGTGGACAAGCAACAACAGCCGTCGCGGATCGGGATTGGCGACAAGGTACCGTCGCGTCGTCACGTCCGTGGACTCTCCGGAGCCGAGACCGTATTCGGCCTCGACCGCCGTCCGCTGCGCGTCGGTGGTGTCGGATCGCCAGCGCACGCTGATCGCACGCGACACCGTAAGCACACCCGCGCTTGTGTAGCGTGCATGCACCAGGCGGCTCAGGATCTCGGAGCGGCTAAGTTCTTCTGCCGCGCACGTCCAGAAGGCGCGCGGCGCAGCGGTTTCGTTTCGATAGACGGAGTAGCCACGAAGATGTCCGGCTTCACTGATTGCCGGCGCCTGCATCGGCGAGCAGGCAACGACAGTGGTGACATTTGCGGCGTCGAGCAGGTCGCGACGTGCGGGAAGGGCGCCGTCGAGACTGCTGATCGGCGTAATCAGTCCTTGGGCTGGCGGAACGTCGCCTGTCCTGACCAGAAAGGCCCAGTCGGCATAGTCGCGAAGGTACATGCCTCCAAGTCCGTCAACCGCTGGCCGACTGCTCTCCATCATCTCACCGAGATCGATCCAGCAGGTCGCCACCGTTCGCCCACCTCGCGTGGGCGACAACTGCGCAAAGCCATTGGCGACTGGAACCGGTGCGGCGAGCACCGCGTTCGCGGAAAACGCTCCGAGATCGACGACCACAAAGGCGACCACGACTGCCGCCGCCAGCCGGCTTCGACGTCCCGCGCTCGCGAGCGCTGCCACCACGACGGTGGCGACGGCAAAGACGGCGAGCCACGGCCACAACGGTGCCGGCGCGACACTGCCGCGGGAGACGTTGAGATCCGTGATCACGCTGGCAACCGCCCACACGGCCGCAACGGCTGCAGGACCAGCCATCTGGCGCCACCGTTTGTCACGGCACAATTCGAGGAAATACGTGAGCCCAAGCGCCGCCATCGCGGCCAGGGCTACGGTGGCGAGAAACAACCCCCGTCCCGGGACACGTAAACCAGGAAAGATGAGGTAATGGAGGCGATACAGAAGCAGCCGGTCACCGAGCGCAAGGACGATCGACATCGCAGCGAGCAGCACGAGAAACACTGTGATTCGTCTCGTTCGCGGACGGGTGAATGCGAACGGCACCATCACGAGCGGCAACCATCCGATGTAGGCGGTGCGATCGCCGAGCGAACGATGCAGCGGCAGTCCGCGCAACCCGTGGAACGGCAGAAACAACGACGCGAGGTCGTCAAACCGCCACGCATCCTGCACGGCGATCTCGTAGCCGACGCCGCCGCTGCGGCCCGACTCTGCCGCCAGACGGATCATCGGCCAGAGCTGAAACGCAGCCAGTCCGCCGACGACAACCAGCAGTCCAATCAATTGCACGAGCGGCCGCGACCGCGCGTGGCGCAGTTCCGGTGTCGGCCAGATGGCGGAATACAGGAAATACGCCGCAATCGCAGCGGCACTGTACAAAAAGCCTTGCGCATAACCCGCGAGGAATTGACACACCAGCACGACGACGAGCCACGTCTTCGGTAATACGCGTGAAGACACGCTCGAACGAATCGCCAGCGCCATCGCCCAGGGAAACCAGCCGGCGCAATACACCAGCAACAGATGCCCGTGGTGCAGCCAGCCCGCCGCGGTGCCGCCTGCCACGAACGCCAGGGCGCCAATCGCGGCCCCGATCCATCCGGCACCGATCGTCCGCGCGAGATAGACCATCCCGGCACCGCCGAACCATAGATGACCGATGGTCATCCATTGCGTAAACGAAACCGGATCCAGCCAGCGCAAAGCCAACGCCGGCGGATAGAACACCAGCACCTCTGTGTTGGCGAGGTGCGGCGTGCCGCTGAAGTGAAACGGATTCCAGTACGGCAGCTGGCCGGCCGCCAGCACCGACCGTGTGTAGACCTCCCACGAGTAGTTGATCCGCGATTCGAACCCCGGCAGCACGTCCATGCCGACGACCTTGCGCATCGCGAACCAGATCATCGGCGCCAGACCGACAACCACGGCCGCTGCGCACCGCCGCGACAGGCGATCAGGCATGAAACGCGTTTTCGCGCTGACGTGCTCCGGCACTTCGGGCCAATTCCTCGATCGCCGAAACCAGCAGCGGCGTTGCCGGCTGCGTCCAGCCGTGCGGACGAACGAACCGCTCCATGAACGTCCGAATCGCGGAGACGTCGTACTCGCCTCGAACGGCGGCGGCCAGCTGCGCGCGGTGCGCATCGAAGTCGGGCGCAACTTCGACAAAGCCGCCGCGCTCTTTGAGCAGGTACTGGAAATGAATCGTTCCCTGCTGCCCGTCCGCGTGATCCGCTGACAGGATGGTGAAGACAGGACGGCCGACGATGCCCGCTTCGAGCTCGGCGCTCGTGTTCAGGCCGACCACGGCAGTGCTGTGGAACAGCGCGTCGAACAGCGTCTGGTCCGAATTGAGTGCGCGCGGAAACGCAACCGTTACACGCGGCGGCGCAGCGAACGCCCGCCACTGTTTCTGTTCGCGCGGATGCGGACGTATGAGAATTCCGCACTCCCGCAGCGCGGGATCGCGCCGCAATTCGGCGAGCCAGCTGTTGACGAAATCGACCTCCCGCGCCGCCACGAACTCCGACGAGCAGAGATACGCGACCATCGGTTTAGCCGCGTCGAACCCGAGCGCCGCGCAGAATTCCTCGCGTGACTGCGACGGCGCCATCTGAAAGAATTCGTCGAACCGCGGGGCGCCGGTGATCACGACACGCTCCGCCGGCACGCCGTGCATCTTGACGGCCTCGATCCGCTGACGGTTGTTCCACACGAAGACACGGTCGGGGACGACGTGGATCAGGCCCTTGTTCGACAGGTTGTCCCAGCTGAAAACCGGGAAGCCGACCGGAATGCCGAGCGCCTGCGCGCTCTTCACGTAGTCCGCCTGGTACGAACCGAAGTTGATTAAAGGGGTGACGAGAACGGCGTCTGCTTCCTCCGCCTGCAAAAATGCCTCGATCGCGGGGTCACTGGGAATCGTCCGCTCCATCAGCGCGAACAACGCCGCGAGGTTCCGCCGCCCTTCCTTGCGAAACGGGAACAGCATGCGTCCGAGCTGGTCGTCGACCATTCGCTCGTGGCAATGGGGGCAATGCGCAGCGATGTGCGATTCATGCTCGCAGGTCACCGCCGCCACCATCTTCCGCAGCGCCCGCGTCCGCAGCTTCGGCGCATGCTCGTAGCGGCCGTCCAGATAGCGCAGGTAGTCGCGCAGCGTGCGCAGTTCGTGAATCGGGTGCGCCCAGGCATCACCACGATGTGCCGGCGCCGTGACGAACGATATCGAGGGATGCGCCGCGAGCGCCGGCGGCGGCTGCAGATCAGGACGCCGGTTGGGCAATGCCACCCGCACGCGGTGCCCGCGTTCCGCCAGCGCCAGTATCACGCCCTCGAAATGCCGCAGCATCGTCATGAGCGTGATGTGGAAGAGGATGGTCACCGGATTCTGCGTCTCCGCCGAAACAGGGCCAGACCCGCGTAGCCGATTCCCGTCGCTCCGCTGATCAGCGAGCCGGCGTAGAAGCTCGACGGCACGTAGCGGAGCTCGACGCGGTGGATCCCCGCCGGCACGGCCACCGCCGTAAAGGCGACGTCTGCTTTCACAGTCTGGACACGATGGCCGTCAATGTAGGCGTGGCGTTCGGGATAGTACGGTTCGCTGAAGAACAGAAACCCGGAGGCCGGCGCGTTGACGCGCACGGACACATATCCGTCCATGCGATCGGCGGCCGCGACGGCCACTTCCGCACTCGACGGGCAGGGCGCTGTCCCGACAAGCAGCTGACGTTCTCCTCGCCCATCGTCCGCGATGACCGAGATGGACCGCGCGATCTCATCGTCGGGCATGATTGCTCCCGTCCGACGGTCGACGCCGTGAGTATCTTCGACGCTGTGGTCCCGCATGATTGCCAGGACGGCGTCGGTGGAGGGATCGCCGAGAACGTAGCGCCAGGTCACACCTTCGACCGCAACGCCATTCTCGAGGCGATGGACCGCCTCGAGCTCCGTGCGCCGCGCTGTATCGACGCCTGCCGCCCATCGCACCTTGATGTAATGACGCGGGTGCAGCGTGCCCTTCGCATCGAAGCGGCCCTGCAGCATCCGGGCAATCGCCTGGCGGCGCGACACCTCGTCTGCGGCACATGCCCAGACCGCTCGCGGCCATGCCCGTTCGTTTCGCTCGATTGTGTACTCACCGGGGCCGGCGGGCGTTTCGCCGCCGGACGCACCAGGGCATGTCACCACGCGTGTGACGTTTGCCATGTCGAGGAGATCGGCTCGAGCGGGTCGGGCGCCTTCGCTGCCAACACGCCGGTACAGACCATCGCCCGGCGGAATGTCGCCGGTCTTGGCGAGATACGCCCACTCCGCGTAATGGCGCAGGTACAGCGCCGGAACGCCGTCGAGCGTCGGCTCGCTGTTCAGCATGAACTCGCGTGCGCCGATCCGGTTCTCACACAATGAAATGGCGCGACCGCCGGTCGGCGGCCCGATCGATCGCCTGATGTCTACAGCCGTGTCGAGTGGAATCGTCGCCGCCGCCCCCGCCGTCAGCGTCGTCACATCGACGACAACGGCAGCGATGGCGACGCTGAAAGCCAGGCGCGCGGAGCCAAACAGGCCGGCACCAGCGACGATCAACACGCCCGACGCCAGAACGACGGGCAGCCAGGGCCAGCCGGGCCCAAGGCCAAATTCCGCCGACGTCATTCCGAGCGTGCGTGCCGTCGCAACGGAAATGAGAAGCAGGCTGATCGCGAGCGGAACACCGAGCTGCCGCCACTGACGTCTGGCAGCTCGCGCGAGAAACACGTCCAGTCCGAGTCCGCCGAGCAGACCGAGCGCGAAGGTCGCCAGGAAGAGCGCGCGGGTTGGAATGCGGAGCCCCGGGAACAGTGCGTAATGGAGACGGAACAGCCAGCTGTCACGCATCACGAGCGTGCAGACGACGGCGAGCAGCAGCGCGAAAAAGATCGTGAGGCGGCGACGTTCGCGGTCGAGAAACGCATACGGCACGAACGCGGTCAGCATCCAGCCGACGTAGGCCAGGCGGTCGGCGAGCAGCCGGTACGGCTGTTCTCCCTGGGCTCCATAAAACGGGAAGAACAACGTCGCCAGATCCCGCAAACGCCATGTCCCGTCGAGCGCATCCTCGTAAGAGATGCCGGCGCTGCGACCTGCCGCGCCCACGAGCATGACTGTCGGAAACAACTGGAACGCCGCCGCCGCGGTACAGAGGACTCCGAGCAGCGCGAGTTGCACCAATGGCACCCACCGCTGCACTGGCCGCACGGATCGATCCGGCCAGATCGCAGAGAACAAGAAGTAGAGCGCGAGGCCGCCGGCGAGATAGAGGCTGCCCTGCATGTAACCGGTGAGGAATTGCAGGACGAGAACGGCAACAAGCCGGCCGTCGGGAACCAGCCGGCCGGAACGGACCGAGATGATCGCCAGGCCGAATACCCACGGCACCCACGCCATTGAATACAGCAGCAGCAGGTGGCCGTTGTGAATCCAGCCCGGAACGCTGCCGCCCAGCATCACGGCGATAGAGACGGCGGCGGCCGCCGCCCAGGAGAGGCCGAGGACACGGCCGGCGAAGAGCGTGCCTGCTGCCGCAATCCATAGATGTAGAGCCAGCAGCCAACCGAGAAATGCGGGAATCGGCAACCATCGCAGCAGGATCGCCGGAGGATAAAACACCGTAGTCTGCGGATCGGCGAGGTGCGGCGTGCCGGCAAAGTGATAGGGATTCCACAGCGGCAGCCGACCGTCAGCGAGCGCCTGGCGGGTGAATACTTCCCAGGCGTAGTGGTGCCCCGAATCGACGCCCGGCAGGCGATGAAGGGATGGACTGAGCAGGCTGTGCAGGACCACGCCGACCAGCAGCGCCGCTCCGCCCAGGATGATGATCGGGCGTCTCACGCCATCTGCTGTTGCGACATGGCGTAGCGGTTCGCGTTGGCGGCGACGCTGTGCTTCACGGCCAGGTGCTTGATCGGATCCTTCTCGAAGCGGCCCACGTCGAAGACGTTGGTCTGTTCAGGCGTCGTGCAGTACTGGAGATAGAGGCACAGGCGGAATGCGCCGGGTTGCACCCGACTGCCCATGTGGAGGCAGCGCGAGGTGTCGATGGCAATCCCGCCTCCGGTCGGGCCCTTCAGCCGGACGATCGAGTCGGCGCCGCCGACGGCGTCGATCTCCTCGTCGAGGTAGCGGCCGACTTGCGGCGTGCCCTGCTGTCGACGCCGTGCGCGGATCGCCGCCAGAATGCGCGTCGTCTCGTCCGCCGGGATGAAGGTGAACGGTCCCTCCGGCTCGCCCACGTCGTACAGATGAATGAAGAACTTCACCTGGGTGAGCCCTTCCGGATCGACGTGAAACAACTGGCTGGCGATGATGTCGCTGGCGACACGCGGCATCGAGTAGACGATGTCGACGCGGCACAGATACGGAACGGCGCCCAGATAGCGGGTTGCCATCCCGAGCACTGAATCGCTCAGCGCAAAGTCTACCAGCGCCGGATTCTGATGCAGGTCGGCGTCGTTGAGTAGATTGCGTAGAAATTTGTCCTTCCGCTTCAGGTATTTCTGCTGCTTGAGCTCGTTCAAGGCAGAAAAACCGGCGAGCTCCTCGTCGATCGCCGCTTTCTTCTTCGCGAACAGCGCGCGTGAGATGGCGACGACCTCGTCGAAGTTCTCGAATCGATCGACCGAGGTCAGACCGTATCCCTGCGCTGCGTCCATGATCGGCGGCTGCGCGCGCGAGACGTAGTCCTCCGCAGCACTGCGCCGCAACCGATGGTCCAGCGGCGAGCGCATGAACTCGGCCGCTTGCAGCAGGGCGTGCCCGCGTGGCGTCTCGCGCACCCGGTAGTAGAGCTTCTTGCGCGCCTGTTTGACCTGCATGGCGGCACGGCGGATCACCCAGGTGACGCTTCTCTTCGCAACAGCGGTCTCAGACACGATCTCTCAACTCCCAGCCTTCACAGCGGAGGCAGCCTTCGTCAACCGCCCATCTCGTAGTTGTCTGCGTGCGGGCGCCCGCTCTCCGCGCTATGCGCCACCGCCAGATGCTTGACCGGGTCGTTGCGGAACCGATCGACGTCGAACACGTTCGTCAGTTCGCGCGTCGTGCAGTACTGCAGATACAGCACGAGACGGAAGGCGCCCGGGCTGACGCGGCTTCCCAGGTGCAGGCATCGTGACGTGTCGACCGCCACGCCCGAGCCAGCGGCTCCCTTGACCGTCACGATGTCCTGAGCGGCGTTGACGGCAGTGATCTCCGAATCGAGATAGCGTCGCGACTCGACGTCGCGTCCGCCGTGTCGCTTGCGCCACGTGCGTACGTCGTTCACCACGCGGAAACTGGTGTCGGCGGGTAGAAAGGTGAACGGGCCTTCGGCCTCATCGACGTCGTAGACGTAGATGAAGTACTTCACCTGGCGAAGGCCTTCGTGATCGAGGTGAAAGAGCTGGCTTTCGATCCGCTCGTCGGTCCCGCGTGAGACCGAATAGACCAGGTCGACGCGCGTCAGATACGGCACCATGCCGAGATACTGCGTCACCGGGCCCAGCATGCGGTCGCTCAACGCGAACTCGACCAGATCGGGATTGCGCCTGAGATCTTCGTCCTTGAGCAGATGCCGATAGAACGACTGCTTGCGCGAGAGGAACTTCGCCTGCTTCTCGGGACTCCAGGTGTCGAAGCCTGCCATCTGCTCGGCAATCTTTGCCTGCTTCACCTGAAACACCCGTCGCGCCGTGGCAAGCACGCCGCTGAAGTCCGGGCTGGCAGGATCCAGAGAGACGGGTCCCCACCCCTTGGCGGGATCGATGAGCGGCGCGCCGATGCCGCGGACATAGGACGCGGCCATCTGCCGTCGTCCGCGGAGCTCGCGTCCGCCGCCCGCGATTGTGGCCGCCTGCAGCAGCATCTGACCGGCACGTGTGTCGCGCAGGTGAAAGTAGAAGCTCTTTTCAACGGACCGTACCCGGCCGGCCACGTAGCGCGCGAATTTGGCGCCGCGCTGCGCCTGCTTGCGCGCGCGCTTGACGCCGCGCAGCGTCTGCTGGACGACGAGGCCGGGGAGATCGCTCACCATGCCGTGAATCCTCCGTCGACGCGCAGCTCCGCGCCCGTGACGTAGGCCGAGGCGTCGGAAGCGAGGAATTGAAGCGGGCCGATCAAATCCTGGTGAAACGCCATCCGTCCGAGCGGCACACGGGCGCTGAACTTCGATTTGAACTGCTCGTCCTGTGCGCCGAGCACACCGCCAGGCGACAGCGTATTGACGCGAACGCCGAACGGTCCCCAGGCAGTGGCGAAGTATTTGGTCAGATTGACGACCGCCGCTTTCGACGCGCCGTAGGCCGGCGGCTTGAGAAATGGTGGATCGCTGACGATGTGATCGTAGAAGCGGGCATCGGGCGACACCGACGCGTAGAGCGACCCGATATTGATGATCGAGCCGCGCCGCGCCTTGGCCATTTCAGTGCCGAACAGCTGCGTGACCTGGAAAAGACCCAACGCGTTGACTTCGAAAATCCTCCGGTTCACTTCGAGCGGAATCTCTTCCAGACGGTAGCCGCCGCCCGTGGCGGCCGGCGGCGCGTCGATGCCGGCGTTGTTGACGAGCACCGCCGGCACCGCGTACGACGACAACACGCTGTCGCGCGCGGCCACCAGCGCGTTCCGGTCGGTCACGTCGGCGCCGACCAGCGTCAACCGCTCCGGATACGCCGCCTGCAATCGGGCGAAGGCTCCGTTCGGTGCCGCCTGCGGTAAGTCCAGTCCGACGACCGTCGCGCCGACCTCGAGCAATGCCTCGGCCCAGACGGGGCCGAGAATGCCGAGCGCACCGGTGACGACGGCGACACGGCCGTCCAACCGGAATCGATCTGTCGTCAATGGGGTCTGTTGAGCGCCTTAGCTGCCGACCTTCGCCTGAGTACGGTGTGGTGGTCGTCAGACGCCCGCAGCAGCCGTGGCCGGGCGGCCGACGAGTTCCAGTGTCAGCGTCTGATCGACGCGGACGTCATTGAGGAGCGCCTGCCCGATCAACTGATCGAGATAGAACGGCGACAACCCGTCGCCGGGACTCTTGATGGCAATGTCCGCGGCGGTCAGAATGTGGCCCGCCGACAGATCGCGAGCAGCCACCAGCTTCTTGCCCATCTTCAGCACCGGTCCGGCCTCGCTGGCGTAGACCTTCTTGCGGCCGTCGCCGAGCGCCATGCGTACGCGCTGCAGGTCGCGAATCATCTTCTTCATGCCCACCGGCTCGAGCGAAAAGCGGTGATCGGTTCCCTTCATCGCCCGGTTCAGCGTGAAGTGCTTTTCGATGATGCGCGCGCCGAGCATATAGGCCGCCAGCGGCATGGCGATGCCGTTATCGTGGCCCGAGTAGCCGATGACGATCTCCGGAAACTTCTCGCGGTAGGTGGCGATGACGCGCAGATCGAGCTCGGCGAACTCTGCCGGGTAGCCGCACGTGCACTGCATCAGGCAGAGGCGCGGGTTGATCGGCATGATCGTGTCGTAGGCGCGCTGCACGTCTTCCATCGTGCCGCCGCCGGTACTGACGATCACCGGCTTGCCGATCTTCGCGACATGACGGAGCAGCGGGATGTTCTTCAGATCGCCCGAGGCGATCTTGTAGGCCGACGTATTCAGCTCGGCGAGAAAGTCGGCGCTCTTGAAGTCGAACGCCGTCGAGAAGAAGGCGATGCCGAGGCGGCCGGATTCCGCCTGCAGCTCCTCGTATTCGATCCTGCCGAATTCGAGCGCCTCGCGGTGCTCGCCGTAGGTGGCACCGAAACTGTTCTCGTTGTCGTAGGGCTTGTCGTACATCTCCCGGGTGTACAGGGAGCGGTTGTCGCGCTTCTGCAGCTTCCCGGCGTCGACGCCGCATTCGGCCGCCGCCTGAAACAGCTCCTTCGCCGTCTTCAAGCTGCCCTGATGGTTGTGGCCGATCTCAGCGATCACATACGCATCGCTGTCGTCGCTGATGACGCGGTCGCCGATGATGAGCTGACGCATGAAATGTTCCCTCTCGGTTGGGAGTTATGAACTCAGAACTTTCTCGTACACCAACACGCGGCCCTTCCCCATCCAGTCGATTCGATCCTCGAGATCCTGGCGCTGCCGGAACCCTTCGAGCACGAAGAAGAGCCTGAGCAGATCCTTGTTCAGCAGCGTGATGTGCGACGGATCCACGTCGAACTGCGTCGTCACGTCGAGCAGCGACGCCGGGTTCGGATGGAAGCGCGTCGTGACATACGCGAACTTCGAACTGATCCGGCAGATATTGCGAACGCCCTCCCGGACCTGCAGCACCGTCAGGTGCTCGAACACCTCGCGGCAGATGACCAGATCGTAGGCGCTGTCGCCAATGCTTGGCTCGGTGACCGGACCGATCGTAATGCGGTCGCGCACCTCAGCCGGCGCCAGCTCGCGCGAACTGGGAGCGAAGTCGACGCCATCCGCCCTGATGCCGACTTCCTGCAGCAGATACATCAGCGCGCCCGGGCCGCAGCCCATGTCCAGTACTCTTTTCGGCTGGAAGACGTCTTTGATGACGTGGGGGTGCTGGCCCTCGATCTTCCGCCGGGTTTCAATGGTGTAATCGTTGCCAGCCTGGCGCCAATCGCTGACAAAGTAGTCCGAATCGTAGTGTTCGGGCTCGATTACCTTCTGGCTGAAGACCAGGTTTTCGAATGCCGGCAGATCGACGTGCCCGTTGGGCCCTGTTTCGAATGCCTTCAGCAGCTTGGTCGACGAGTCGCGGACCGTATCGAGAAACACGATCTCGATCCCCTCTTCCCTGCAGATCCTGACCTGCTCCGGCGGCAGCCGGCCCTCCCAGTCCTTGCCCTTGATGTAATGCGTCGGCTGCAGCTCGCGCAGCACCGTTTCCGTGTCCACCGGGCTGACGTGGGTGAAATCGATCGGCCTGAGGGCGTCGATCACGGTCGCGCGCTGCGCCGCCGGCAGCAGCGGCGCGTGTTTGGCGCTCGTGTACGAATCCGGCGCGATGTTGCAGAGCAGAGCGCCGCCAATATCGCGCGCACGGGCAAAATACTCGATGTGCCCCTGGTGGAGCGGATCGAACGCCCCGTCCACCATCGCCACCTTTTTCCGATACTGCCGCAGGTCCCTGTATCCAACGATCATTGGTAATCGATTCTCTCTATATCGCCGGGTCCGCCGCCCGCGACCGGCAGGCGGAACCCGGCCTACACTTCGACGAGCGCGAGGCCCGCGCGATCGAGATACGGAAAAATACCATCCGGCCCGAAGTCCGTGACGACCTCTGGTGCCAGCGGCATCGCGTCCGCCTTCAACGTCGGCAGATCCAACGCGACGTCCTCGCGGACGAAGAACGCATTGACGCCGCGCGGCTCGATCAGCACGAGTCGATAGCCCTTGCGACGCGCCAGCGTGACGAGCGCCGGCAACGACGCTCCGTAATAGGCCGCGCGCGGCACGTCGAAGCGATGTCGATCGAAGCCAGGATCGTAGGGAATCACGAGCGGACGCTGCACGCCGAGAAATGGATTGTATTCGGCGATGACCACCCGCGGGCGACAGGACGTGAGACTCTCCCACACCCAGTAATCGATGCCGTCGATGTCGATGCTCAGGAGATCGATGTCGCCGCCACAGCCATGCGACGTCACTAACTCGTTGATGTTCTCGCGAGTGACCCGGGCCTGGACGACCGAAACGGCCGGTGCGAACCGGCGCTGCAGGCTGGCCGCGCGCCCCGGATCGATTTCCAGCATCACACCCGTCCAGCCGCACTCCCGCGCCAGGAATCCTGAATTGCCGCCGTTGACACCGGCGCCGATCTCCACGAAGCGGCAGGTCGCGGTGCCGATGGTGTCGAAGAGAGCGACCGTGATGCCGTCCTCTTCGTGCTGTGACAGGCCGCGGAACCGCCGCGACAGCAGTGCCTGTGGCTGTGGCAGACGGCCGTCGAGAAACGTGTGACGCACCAGCGCGTCGACGTTGTCTTCGATCTTGCGGAGCCGTCCGAACCGGGCAATCGTGTCGAGGCCGTCCGTGCGCTCCGACAGCGAGGCGATGCTCTGCTCGAGTCGATCGAGACGCTTGGCGATCTGGCGTGAACTCTCCGTCACGGTCTCGACGAGGCGCTCTTCACTGCGTCGAACGGTCTTCTTGACCGCCGCCAGCTCTTCGCGCGGCACGGCGCCCAGGCGATCGAGGACGAACTGTCGAAGCGCTCTTAGCATCCGGCTCCGGCGTTCACCCTACGAGCCGACGGCCCGCTCCATGCGGACGATGCTGCCGAGAACAGTGCGCATGAAATCCGCGGCGCGGGTGTCGACGGCCGACGCCGGGACGCCCATCAGACGGCTGAGACGCCACCACATGTCCATGTGCGCCGGCAGCAGTTCGGACTGCGTCGAGTAGAACGCCAGCGATGGCACGCCGTAGAAGGTCGCCAGGTAGGCAAGGCCGCCATAGGTACCGACAAATCCGCGGGCGTTGCTGACGATCTCCGTCTGCACCTCGAGGTTGCGCTCCGGCGTCATCAATCGATCGACGTGATGGATGCCCAGCCCCGGCACGCTGAGATCGTCGTGGTCGTCGAGCTTCAGGCCGGTGTTCAGGAGCACGACCGGCACTTCGCGACTGATCGCGCGAATCACGTCCGCCGCAAACTGACGGTTCTCCGGCGTATCCGGAAACGATGGACGGAAGTAGAAACGGACGGCGATGTACTCGCGCGGAAGATCCTTGAGCGCGGCGCTGCGCTCGACGCGTTCGAGTGGCTTGTATTCGGTGTGCTGCTTCAGAATGCCGACGCCGGCCTTCTCGAACCAGTAGAACCGCAGCATCCGGTACATCGGCCCCGGGTGCAGGAGCTCGACGTGATCGAGGCCGAGTTTCTGCTGCACCCGCGCGGCGATGTCGCGATCCATCTGCTCGACGCGGTACTGCTTCTGATGGCCCGCTTTGTCCCAGCGCAGTTCATTGGCTTCGCGGTACTCGTCGACCGAGAACAGGTCGAACACGTCCACGTACTCGCTGGTGATGTGGCGATACCAATGACGGGCTCCGCCGCGTGACACGACGATCAGCCGACGCTGGTCCAGCCCGAACGCCTTCAACGCCCAGTTGAGGAATGGAATCCAGTAGAGCAGCTCGTAGCCGACCTCGCCCACCCATGGACCGATGACGATCGGCGCGGTTGTGTTCTTCAGCGGCTCGATCTCGCGCCGCATCGCCTCGACGTGCGGGGCGGCCGGCAGCTCGTCGACCTGATCCTTCACCAGCGACGGGATCACACGGTCCTTCACGATCGGCAGTGCCTGCAGCGCGCCGAGCAGCCATAATCCAGGTCTGCGCACGGCCTCGAAACTGTAGTACCGCACTTTCTTGCCGAGCCGCGCCCGCGCTTTTCTCAGCGCCTTTGGTCCGAAGTACTCCCGGAGATGCGCCATCGTCCAATCCACCACCCCGCGTCGTGCCATGGCGCGGAACATCAGTCGCACACGCCGTTCGTACGGACGCAGCGCGACGATCTTTTCCAGAATCCGGAACCGGATCGCGCGCAGCGTCTGCCAGATGTGCAGCAGGCCCGCGAGGACGAAGCACTGCAGCGCGGCCGAAATGCCCGCCAGACGCGATACCTCCGGAAGTCCCACGCCGCGAACGGTGAACGTCCAGAAGAGGCTCACCGCGTGGCTGATCCACCAGGGAAAGTACGCGTACAGCGGCCGGCCGTCCGGAAAGAAGCTGGTGCGCTGACGACCGAGGCTGAAGATGCGTCCGTACCAGCGGCGGAACCAGAGGACCTGCGGCACCTGTTTGAACTGGCCGTACAGCGACAGCTCGGTGAACAGCAGTCGATCCGGGACGAGCACGTGACGATACACGCCGGCGCGCTCGAGCGTGGCGATCCGATACAGCCCATAGACCATATTGCCGGCTGACATGTCCTTGATGCCGCGGCGCATCCGCTTCCAGCGGTTGGTCTCGCCACAGGTATCGAAGGCCCACGGCCGGCGCTTCAGCACTTCGCCGGCTGCGCCAATCCGCCGGTTCAAGGGATACGCGAGCACCACGTCCGGATTGGCGTCGAGCGCATCGACGAGCTGCTGCAGCCAGCGCGGATGCCAGAGGTCGTGGTCGCTGGCCCACGCGAAGTACTCCGCGTCGGGATACTGTTCACGTGCGGTGTTGAACGACTGGTGGGAATTGCCGATCAACCCGAGACGCTCGGTGTTGCACCGATACGACACGCGCGGATCGAGCGCCGCGTATTCGCGGGCGATGGCAGGGGTCGCGTCGGTCGAGCAGTCGTCGACGAGCACCAGCGCAAAGTCCGTGAACGTCTGGTTGAGGATCGACTCGATCGCCTCGGGAAAATCGTTGGCGTGATTGAAGAGCGGCGAGCCGATGATGACGCGGGGCATTATCGAGAATTCGGGTAATGCAAAATGCAAAATGCAAAATGCAAAAGGGACATCGTCCCGCGTCTGTCCTTTTGCATTTCGAATTTTGAATTTTGCATTTCGAGCGTCAGATTCTTACGCGTTTCCAGCCAATGAGATGCTTGTAATCCGACTTCGACGGCGTTTCGTCGAGCATCTTCTGATAGGAGACCTTCAGCACCTGTACTTCGCGCGGCCAGTAGTACTGCGAGACGATGCGGCTCACGCTGTCGAGCTCGTCGTTCATCGCCGACTTTTCACGATTGAGGCTGTAGAGAAAACGGGCACCCAGCTCGTGTGACTTCGCAACATAGGAGGTCACCTGCGCCTTCGTCATCTCCTGGAACGACACCATGTTCACGGCGAGATCGAGCCGGTCGGGCGTCAGGTCGTTCAACGCCGTGTTCGGCGTGAAGATGAAGTCGTAGTCGCGCCAGTTGGCGAAGATGCGCTCGGCCGGTTCTTCGCCCCAGAACCGGACCTTCGCACCCGGGAATAGGGTCATCAGGTAGGTCGCAGAAAACAGAAACAGCTCGGGGAAATCGCTGATCAGGTAGGTCGTGTTGGGACACAGCGTCTTGAACTGGTACGGAAATCCTCCCCACCCAGCCCCAACCTCCCAGACCAGTTTTCGCTCGCTGTCGCTGCGGAACTCGTCGAGCACGGCCCCCTTGTCGAGCGCGATCAGCACCTCGAAGAACTTCATCGTGTCGAGATTCACGAGGTGTCCGTCGATTGTGAAGCCAAACCCTCCGAGGGTGTCGGGTTCCGGCACGAACAACTCCGGCTTGCCCTGCGCCAGGAGCGCGCGCAGCTTGTCGGCGTACCGGTCACGCTTGCGGTCTCGTCCCGACCGGTAATCGTGCACGTGCAGTCCGGTGATGTGGAACGAATGCGCCCGCAGCTTGTCGATGATCAGCGGCGAGGCGTCGAGCATGTACTCGAAGTTCGCGAGTTCTTCCTTCCAGTAGGCGCTCGGCTTGTAATCCGGTGCGGCGTCAACCTGCGCCCGCATCTCGAGCACCCGGTCGCGCACGTACAGATAGTTCCGAAATCCGGGTGCCGCCCCGAGCGCCGCGATCCGCTCTTCGAGCGCGCGGGCGGGCGAGGCGGCGTTCATCACGTCAGTCAGCGTCAACCTGCCTTCGTTGTCGGGACGTCGGCGCGGGCGTCACCCGGAGCCGGACGACGCTTGGCGGCAGCCGCCAGCGCTCGAGCGCGGCGCCGTTCGCGGCTGAGCGCAATCGTCCCGGCGACGCGCAACAGCGCCCGCAACGGGTAGAGCAGCGGAGAGGTCGTCGCGCGAGGACGACGACGCGCCGCCATCTTCTCGAGCGCCTCAACCAGCAGCGGTGTGCCCGCCACGTCCCGGCCGTGCGGGCGCACGAACCGTTCGACGAAACGATCACAGGCCGCGCGGCCAATCTCCGGCGACTGCACGGTCTCGGCAACCTGCGTCGCATGCTCCGGTAACGATTTCGCGATCCGCAGGAAGCCGCCGTTCTCGGACAGCAGGTAGCGGAAGTGCAGCGTGCCACCCTGTGTGTCCTCGAACTCCGGCGCGAGCACCGAATGAACCGTTCGACCGGCAATCGCCGCCTCGATCATGGCGGTGGTGTTCACGCCGACCACGGCCGCGCTGTGATAGAGCGAGTCGAAGTAGTCCTGACGATCCGCCTCATTGACCGGGTTCGCACCACGGGGATAAATGGCGACGTCGGGCAGGTCACTGAAATCCGCGTCGCGCCAATGGGTGGAGTTATAGGGATGCGGGCGCACCAGGATGCCGACCTCCGCGAGAGACGGTTCCGCGCGCAGGGCCGCTATCCACCGGCGAACGAAATGCAGTTCGGCTTCGGGAGCGGAGATCGACGCCGTCGATCCGACGAAGAGGACGATTGGGCGCTCAGCCGACAGTCCAATCTTCCGGCAGAACTGTGCACGGGCCGTCGGCGCCCTCTCGAACCAGCGATCGAACGGCTGCGCACCGGTCACGACGATGCGCGCCGGATCGATCCCGTGGAACTCCACGGCCTCGGCCAGCTGTTCGTGGTTCCACACCGACACGAGATCGGGACGCACCCGGATCAGCCCTTTCGTCGTCAGGTGATCCCAGCTCGCGATGCAGGCCGCCGCGGGGATGCCGAGCGCCTGCGCCGCCTTCACGTAATCGGCCTGACGGCAGCGTGCCGTCACCAGCGGCGTCACCAGCACGGCATCGGCGTGACGCGACTTGATGAAACGTTCGATACGGCGGCTGCTCGGGATGGCGTTGTCGCAGGTGGTGAACAACGCCACCAGCGCGCGGGTCACGCCCACCGAGGAAGTATTTCGACGGGCCAGAACACCCAACACCGGAGGAACGACCTTGCGCATCCGATCGCGCAGATACGTCGCCTCCGCGAATTTCGGATGGTAATAGCGGACGTAATCAATCGTCCCGCGGACGGAGCGGGCGACGATGTCCCAGACCCGGTCCCCACGTGACGGAGCACGGCCGTCGAGCATCTCGACGCCGGCCACGCCGACGAGCGCTTCGCCCCCCTCCGCCTGCTTGTGCGGCATGTCGAAGATGACGTCGACGTGATGCCCGCGCGCGGCGAGGCCTCGGACCGTCGAATCGAAGTAGCGGAGATACCCCGGGTACTGCATGACAAAGAGAAAACGCCGCTTCCGTCCGCTCTTTGTCACGATTGCGGCGCAAGCTCCTCGATCGTCCCCGTGCGCCCGGTCACCACGTCCACGAGCGGCAGTCCGGCCTTTGCAATCTTCTGGAACACGTCCTTGCCGCGCGTGATGTTCAGCGGTGCGCGATAGCCGCGCGCCGGCTCGATCTCACGGATCTGCGGCCCCAGATCGTTGCGCAGAAAGAAGGCGTTCACACGCTCAGTCGCGACCAGCCGGTATCCCTTCGTCTTCCCCAGGTGCGCGAGCGCAGCCAGCGAGGCGCCGCGGTATCCGCGATTGCCAATCGCGCCAAGGTCGAACTCCGACGAGTACGGAATGGTGACCGTCCGCTCGGGGCCGAACAGCCAGTTGTATTCGATGGCGACGACACGTGGCGAACAGGCACTGACGGCGTCCCACACCCAGTAGTCCATCCCGTCGATGTCGATGCTGAGCAGATCGATCTCACCGGTGAAGCCGAACTTCTCGAGCAGAACGTTGACGCCTTCTCTCGTGACCCGCTGCTTGGCGGTGCGGACCGGATGTCCTTTGAATCGTACCGTGACCTTCTCGATCGACTCGGACTTGGCGTCAACCATCAGCCCGCTCCAGCCGCATTCCTGCGCCAGAAACCCGGAGTTGCCGCCGTTCATCCCGCAGCCGATCTCGACGAAGCGGCGATCGGTCGTGCCGATCCGTTTGAACAGCGCCAGCAGCAGCCCGTCTTCCTCGTTCTGCGACAGATACCCGAAACGTTCCGCCAGCAGGTCGTACGGTGCCGGCAGCTCGACACCGTCGAGATACAGCCGGCGCACGAGGGCCGGAATCAGATCGATGTTCTGCTTCAGATCCGTGACGACGCGTTCGAGCTTGTCGAGGCGGGCGGAGATCTCGTCGAGCGTCGCCTGGGCGCGCTCAGGCGTCGCCGGCTTCGGCTGATCGGAGGTCGGAGGTCTAGGCGTGAAGAGTTTCATCGACGCGGATCAATGGACGCTCATCAATGGATGACGGGCTGCCCGGAGGCGATCGACAGGTTCATCGAGACAATGGCTGCGTCAGCCACGTCGAGCGCGACAAACCGTCCGCTGTTGCCGCTGCCGAACACCCGCTGCGCGTGTTCGAGGTGAAAGGGAACGAGCTTCTCGCGCTGCGAGTAGAACGACAGCGAGTTCACGCCGTACATCGGCGCCAGATACGAAAACCCGCCGTAGGTGCCGATGAACGCGCGCGCCCGGCTGACGACGGCGCTCTGCGCGGCGAGGTTGTCGCGGATGTCCGTCTTGAGGCTGTAGATCCCGGTTCCTTCCGCCTGCAGGCGGAAGTCGCGATGATCATCCAGCTGCACGCCGGCGCTCAGCATCACCACCGGGACCTGCTCCGCGACCGACGCAATCGTTCGCTGCACGAACGCGCGATTGGCCGCCGTGTCCGGGAAGGACTGGCTGAAATAGAACTTCGCGGCGACGTAGTCGTCCGGCAGCTCGCGGAGCACCCCGTGCGGAATGGGCGCCGCGAGTGGCCGATACCTGAGGAAGGAGGCAATCGGTTCCAACACCGACTCCTCCTTCCAGTACGGCGTGAACAGCCGGTACATCACCTGCGGATGCAGCAGCCGCGGGCGACGCACGCCTGTCATGGCGATCGCCTTCGCCAGCAACTCGCGGTCGAAGGTCGACAGCTGATGCTGCTTCCACGTGGCGGCGTGATTGCGAAACGCCTCCGCGCCCACGATGTCGAAAATCTCGGCGCTGCGGCTGGCCAGGTCCCGATACCAGATATCCGCTCCACCACGCGTCACGACGACCAGGCGGTCATCGGCGATGTGCGCCCGCTCGGTCAGCCAGCGCACGAACGGAATCCAGTACAGCAGCTCGAAGCCGACCTCGCCGCACCACGGGCCGACAACAATCGGACGTTCCGACTGCCCGAGCAGCGCGGCGCGCCGCGTCGCCGCGCGGTGATGCCGCGCGCAGTCGGTCAGCTCGGTCGACCCTTCGGTCGCGAGCGACAGCAACCGCTCGTGTTCCTTGAGCCGGCCCAGCAGGTTGCGCACGCGCTGACGCAGCGTCGCCAGCGCGGTCGACTGCTCGCTCAGACGCTGCTGCTGCTGGCGCAGCCCCGGAATGACGCGAGCGAGCTTGGACATCATGCGCAACACGACACATTGCGACACCGAGATACCGGGATTCTTTGGGTTGCTCTCGGTGCCTCACTGCCTCGGCATGCCGTCATCGTCAACACGAGTGCGTTTCGGTCTACAGGGCGGGGACCTGCTCGGTCTCGAGCTGGCTGCGCTCGAGCAGCCGTGCCAGCGGACCGCGCTGCTCTCCAAGCGCCAGACCGAGCACGCTGAGGTCGCTCGTGTCGAGCACGACATAGGACCCGCGCTTGAATCGCCCGAACACACGACGGGCGAGCTCCAGGTGCTGCACGTTGAACCGCTCACGGTGCGAGTAGAACGCGAGCGAGGTCACGCCGTAGAGCGGCGCCAGATACGACAAGCCGCCATAGGTCCCGACGAACGCGCGCGCCCGGCTGATCACCTTCGTCTGCACCGCAAGATTGTTCTGCGGCGTCATCAGGTGATCGACCGTGTGAATCCGCTGATTGCGTCCCGGCCGCATATCCCAGTGGTCGTCGATGTGCAGATCAGGGTTGAGCAGGACGACGTCGTTCGTCTCGGTGAGCGTGTCGAGCAGACTGGTGACGAACAGCTTGTTCTCTTCCGTATCGGGGAACGACTCGTTGAAGTAGAACCGCACCGCGATGTAGTCGCGCGGCAGGCCCGCGGTGACATCGGCGGCATCGACGGCCGGCAGCCGCTGGAACGAGGCGAACTCGTCCACCAGCCCGATCGACATCTGCTGCTTCCAGAACGGGTAGAACAGCCGGTACATGTACATCGGGTGCAGGCTGTCCACGTGCTTGCTGCCGATGTGCTGGTAGACCAGCTTCAGGATCTCGCGATCGAACTGCGACATGAGCAGATGCTTCTGCTTCGCTTCCGCCAGCCGCTGCTCGTTTTTCACGCGGAACTGCTCGGGCGTGTAGAAGTCGAACAGATCGAGGTAGGTGCCGGCGATGTCCCGGTACCATGGCGCGACGCCGCCGCGCGAAACGACGATCAACCGCTCCGCGTCGAAGTGGCGATAGGTCTTCACCCAGTTGAGGAACGGAATCCAGTAGAGCAGCTCGAAGCCCACCTCGCTGAGCCAGGGGCCGATCACGATTGGCCGGTCGCTGCGCGCCAGCTTCTGCAGCGTCCGCGGAATCGCGATCATCTCTTCCGTCGGCGTGTCGCCGCTCGCCATCTGCGGGACCACGCGCGGCACGATGTAGCGCTTGGCGAAACGCTTCATTGGCGGCAGCTTGAACACCCAGTCCAGCAGCCAGAACATCCGCTTCCAGAACCAGTTGCCGAATGACAGCGGGCGCAGCTGCTTCTGCCGCTTGTGCGACAGCCGCGTGATCGAGCGGACGATCTTCATCACCCAGGCGATCGGATAGAGCGCCGCGCGCAGCGGGTACAGCCACAGCGGCAGACGCTCGGGCGCGCGCCGCGGCAGTCGTCCCAGCTCTTCGATCTGGCCGGCAAGGATCGGCGTCGCCGGCACGTCGAATCCATTCGGGCGCACGAAGGCCTCGACAAACGCGCGCAGCTTCCGCGCGTCTTCTTCAGTGCGATCGAGGGCGGCGGACAGCGCCCGCGCGTGCTCCTCGAGCGTCTCCGCCATGTGCAGCAGCCCGCCGCCTTCCTTCAGCAGGTAATGGAAATGCAGCGTGCCTTCCTGCGTTCCCTGGTACTTCTCCACACGCACCGAGTACACGGGCCGCCCGACAACGCCGGCTTCAATCTGTGCGCTGGTGTTGACGCCGACCGCGGCGACCGAGTGGTACAACGAGTCGAAGTAGTCGTTCTTCGACGAAGCGTCCACCGGGTTGGCGCCGCCGCGCGGCCAGAGCACGACGCCGGGGAAGTTGTCGAAGTCGAACCGCTGCCACGGCTGCGTGTTCTCCGGATGCGGTCGGATGAGAATCCCTGCCTCGCGGACGCGCGGATCAGGCGCCGAGCGCACCGCGCGAATCCAGTCGGCGACGAATTCCGCCTCGTCAGGCGCGATGAACTGCGACGAGCAGAGATAGAGGAAGAACGGCCGATCGGGCGACAACTCGGTCTTCGCGCAGAACTCCTGTCGCGTCGTGCTCGGCGTCCGGGCGAACCACTGGTCGTAGACCGGCGCGCCCGTCACGCCGACCTGCTCCGGCTTGACCCGGTGCATCGCCACCGCTTCGCGCTTCTGCGCTTCGTTCCAGACGAAGACCCGATCCGGAAGGACGCGGATCAGCCCCTTGTTCGTCAGGTTGTCCCAGCTGTGGACGCACAACCCGCTGCGAATGCCGAGCGCACGCGCCGCCTTGACGTATTCGACCTGATCCGAGCCGAGGTCCACCAGCGGCGTGATGAGCACGACATCCGGGTTCTGCGAAACGACAATGTCGCGAATCCAGCGGTCGAGCGGCAGCGCGCGTTCAACCGTGCGCAGGAAAGCCGCCGCCGCACGGACGGCAAGCTGCGGCCTGAAGATCGGCAAGTCGAAGAAGACGCGGACAGCACGCGGGATGCGCAGCCCGGCGCGATTGCGCAGCGCGGTCGCATCGGCGTAATCAGGCGTGAGGTAGCGCACGTAATCTGTCGTGAATCGGAGCGCGCGGGCGAGGCCGAGCCAGAACCGCCACGGTGTCTTCTTGCCAAGTTCGAGGTAGGTAATCTCGGGGTGATCGTTGCTCAGCTCCCACAGCAGACGCGTGTCGCCGAGCTTGTCCTGCATCATGAACGCCAGGTGAATCTGATTCCCGCGGCGGGCCAGTTCCTTCAGCGTTGACGCGTAGTTCCTGAGTGCGCCCGGATGGCGCATCGAAAACAGAATTTTCATTCGCTACAACTTATCGACCGATGCCGCTTCTTCCCGGTTGAAGAACCACATTCCCGTGAACATCGTGAGCACAACGAGGACAAGGGAGATCACCGCCGGAACGGTTGGAAAGATGCCCTCGCCGAGCGTTCCCCATTTGAACGCCTCGACGATCGGCGCCATCGGATTGAGCGCGACCAGCCAGCGGTATCGCTCCGAGATTTCCGACAGCGGATAAATCACCGGCGTCAGCAGGAACCAGAACGGCGTCACATAGCGCAGCGCATAGCGCACGTCGCGATATCGCGCCTGCAGCACCGACGTCCACAGTCCGACGGCGATCGCAAAGAGCAGACTGGCGACGATGGCGCCGGCCGACACCAGCAACCGCGGCGTCCACGAGACGTACCAGACACCGTCGCGCTGATGAAACACGACGATGGTAGCCGCCAACACGACGAGGATGATGGCGAGGTAGACGAGGCCGGGAGCGACAGCCGAGACCGGCAGGATCAACCGCGGAAAGTAGACGCGCGTGACGAGCCGGCGGTTGCGCTCGACGCTGCGGGTGATGAACAGCAGCGACCGTTCGAACAGCACCCAGGTCGCCATGCCGCAGAGGAAGAACAGGAAGTAGGGGACACGATCGACCTTCTGCGCCTGGTCGAGCATGTCGCCGAAGACGATCGCGTTCAGCCCGATCGGGCCGGCGACGCGCAGCACCAGCCAGAGCCAGCCGAGCGCGCTGCGCCGATAGAGCTGTGTGACGGTGATCGACGCGAAGTACCACCACAGATAGCGGTACGACCACAGCTCGCGGATGCGCGCGAACGCGCTGTGCTGGCGCGGCTCGATCACCCACAGGCCGGCATCGGCGGTGACCGCCTCAGACACGGACGGCATCAGGTTCCGTCTGCAACGTCCACTCGAGCGTCGGATTCACCACACCCTTGCGATGGCGGCCATCGTCTGCGCTCACACCCTCCTCGCCGTAGACCAGGAAGGCGAGCGCCTTGTTGACGACCAATGCGTGTTCCTCTTCCTCGCCGCGCAGCAGCATGATGCTGACGTTGACGGTGTAGTTCGTTTCGGAAAGCAGATTGGCGGGAATGCGCACGAGCGCCTCGTAGGCGGTCTCCGCGGCGACTGGCAACAGCTCGGGCTGCGCCGAGCGGAAGACGAGGACACCTTTCGACATCAGGTCAATGGCACAGCGCACCCGCGCCTTGGCGCGGCGCGTGCGGAAGCGAATCCGCACGTGGACGTCTTCGGAGCGCGGCGGCGAGCCGATCTCGCGGCCGTCCATCGCCACCAGCTTCACGTCGAGAATCTCGCCGTACTTGGCGGCGTGGCTGCTGCCTTTGTAGCCGGGCGCCGACGCGAGCATGTCCCAGGCCGCGTTCTGGTACTCGGTGACGACCTCTTCGGGGATCCCGTCGCGATGCACGACGCCCTCTTTCAGCCAGAGGACGCGGTCGCAGATCCGCGATACGGCTTCCATGTCGTGCGACACGAACAGGACCGTCAATCCCGTCTCGCGCGCCAGCTCGCGAACCTTCTGCAGGCAGCGCTCCTGAAATGCCAGGTCGCCGACCGCCAGGATTTCATCGGCCAGCAGCAGTGACGGCTCCATGTTGATCGCCACCGAAAAGGCGAGCCGCAGGTACATGCCGCTCGAAAAGAACTGCAGCGGCGTATTCAGGTGATCGCGGATTTCCGCGAATGTGACGATGTCGTCGAGGCGACGCTGGGCAACGGCGCGCGGGATCCCGTTGATCGCGGCGTTCATGTAGATGTTTTCGAGCGCCGTCGCCTCGTCGTCGAACCCCGCCCCAAGCTCGAGGAGCGAGACAACGCGGCCGCGGCCGCGAATGCGTCCGGCCGTCGGCGCGATCACCTTCGCGATGATCTTGAGCAGCGTGCTCTTGCCGGCGCCGTTCGAGCCGATGATGCCGAGGACGGTGCCCTGCTCGACGTCGAAGGATGCGTCGCGAAGCGCCCACAGCTCGCGCGCGTTGAGAATCTCGCGCGTCAGCGGCAGCGCCAGCGCGCGGCGCATCCTGTCGAGGCGCGACTCGACACGCGGCGTTTCAGCATCCGCACGCGGAATCCAGTAGCGTTTGCTGACGCCCTCGACGAACAGGCTCTTCATGCTTCGAGACGAAGCTCCGCCCTCTCAGTCACATGTACGTACGTGCGACTGCGCCTCACCGCGGGACGCGCGTCACTCGCGCGTCCGGTAAACCTCTGCACACACGGGCGTTATCAGCGGATGCCGCGCCGAGCTCTTTCAGGATCGGTCACGTGCAGACCCGCGTCCGGCTGGGCGCTTGAGCTTTCCGCGTGAACGCGCAAAGCCGTGGTGTGAGGGGGCAAACTGAATTAAACGGGTGTCGATCGCCAGCTCGGCTGGTTCGTACAAACCGAGCACAGTGTACAGCATACGAAGATGCGGCAGCAACAAACGAAGAGCTGGATAGGTCAGATGCCTTATGTCAGTCCAGCGGTCTACTTCTCGGCGATCTCGACGAGTTGCAGTCCGTGCTCCGCAGCGTAGCGGAAGACGTCCTCGCCCTTCAGCATCAGAACGTCATATTTCTCCAGCAGTCGATACGCGCGCGACGGATCACACGCGGGAACGTGCGGCGCCACATCATGTCGCAGGAAGAACGCGTTGACGCCGGACGGCTCCACGGCAACGAGCCGGTACCCTTTGCGCGCACTCACCCGTGTCAGGGCAGTCAACGAAGCGCCGTAGTACATCGAATGGTGCCGGCGACGATCGAACTCTGCCTGGTAGGGAACGGTCACCGCGCGCTCGGGACCGAACATCGAGTTGTATTCCAGGATCACGACACGCGCCGAACACGCCGTCATTGCCTCCCAGATCCAGTAGTCGCTGCCGTCGAGATCGAGGCTGAACAGGTCGACTTCCCCACTGAATCCATGCTCGGTAATGAGCTGATTGATGTTGTCGCGGGTTACCCAGGCCGCCACGGCCGTAGCCATCGGAAACCGGCGAGCCACCTGCTGCATGTGCTCCTGATGGCCATCAACCATCAACCCGGACCAGCCCCACTCGCGGGCGAGAAACCCGCCGTTTCCGCCGCTCAATCCTGACCCGATCTCCACGAACCGACGGGTTGTCGGGCCGGCCTCATGGAGCAGCGCCAGCGTCAGGCCGTCCTCCTGGTTCTGCGAGCTGAGCCGGAAGCGTTGCGTGGTGAGCCGTTCCGGGTACGGCAGGGTGGACGGATCGACGTAATGCGCGCGCAACAGGGACTGAATGCCGGGCTCGAGGTGACGAGTGCGCAGCCAGATTTTGTGGAGCGTCTCGCCGTGCGCCTCGAGTCGTTCGAGACGGCGGTTGATCAGCGCGAGCTGCTCCGTCTGACGTGCGCCGGTGAGAACGTTCTTAATTCGCTTGAGCAGCGACATCACACGTTGGGTACGTCGCTGACGACGCGGTCGATTTCGGCACGGGCAGAGCCGAGTTCCGCCGACGCCGCAGACAGACGCGCGGCGGCAAGTTCATTCAACGCCCGCGTGGTCGCCGTAACAACTCCGAGATCGGCAAGCAGCAATTGCGCCGCAAGCCTGTCGACGTCGTCCCACATGTCACCGCTTCCCTTTCCCAGGACACCGGTGATCGCCGCAACACGCCGGAGCAGTTCGTCAATCTGCGCGGTGGCGACACGTTGTGCGTCAACCGCGTCCGCCGCGTTTTCGCCGATCTTGGCACCCAGAGGCCGGCCGATCGCCGGCTGGCCTACGGCTGCAATCAGGGCGCCCAGCCGTTCGCGCAGGTCGGATTCGCTCATCAAGAACCGAATCATATTCGCACTGGCCGAATAGTCTGTCCGGGTAGAATCCCAATCGCGAATGGGACTCTTACGGTCACTGCTCGGCGCCGTCGGCCTCGCGTCGGCGGGTCGGGCGCGCACCCTCGAGACGCGCGCCGAGAGCGCCGATCAACGCGCGGACGAATTGAAGCGAGCGATTGCGCAGGCACGGGAGGAAACCACGCGCTGGAAAGCAAAAGCCAAGGAGCTGACCGAGCGCGTGGCAAAGGCCGAGCAGGCCGCCGAGCGCCTCCCGAAGGTCGAGCGAGAGCTGCAGCAATGGAAAACGCGCGACGAGAAGCACGTCGCGCAGCTCGCAGAAGTTCGGGAACGCATGCTGCGGGCGGAGCGCGCCGCAGCGCTCAGCCAGGAGCATCTGACGGCCACGGAAAGCAAGCTGGACGTCATTGAAGCAGCCTTGAACGTGCTCGATCGCCGGACGCGCCGCCCCCTGTGACTCCGACGCTGTCGATTGTCGTCACCGGACGGAACGACGGCTACGGCGGTGATTTCAACAGCCGATTCACTCGAACGCTCGCGTTCAATCATGACCGGCTGACGGAGCACGGTGTCGGGCACGAAATCATCCTCGTCGAATGGGCTCCCACACCGGATCGCCCGCGCCTCGCCGACGTCGTCGTTGAATCGGTTCCAGCGGTCCGCCCGGTCCTTACCAGTTATGTGGTCGATCCCCGGTATCACGAGGCGTGCAGCCTGAATCCGCGCCTTGCGTATCTCGAGTACTTCGCAAAGAACGTCGGCATTCGCCGCGCTCGCGGGCGGGCAATTCTCGCGACCAACACCGACATTTACCTGAGCCGCGGAGTCGTTGAGACGATCGCAAACACATCGCTGGCGACACGCACCGTCTACCGCGCGACACGCACGGACGTGAAGCTCGGAACCGACGAGAGCCATGTGGATTGGGACCTGCTCGACGATCCGCGCAACCATACGACATACAAGACGATTCAGCCGCCGCTGTACGCGGGCGCCTCTGGCGATTTCATCCTGCTCGATCGCGACGGCTTCCACGCGCTGCGCGGCTTCAATGAGGTCTACCGCCTGGCACGCGTCGGCATGGACGTGAACTTTCTCGTCAAGGCCTACTCGAGTGGATTCCGGATCACCGACATTGGCGCGCCGGTGTATCACACGTCGCACGTCGGCAGCTTCCGCACGACGAAACACGTGGCCTCGGCTGACAGCGCCGAAGCGAGCTGGGGTAACCGCGACTGGCCCTCCCGCAGCGTGATCTACGAGAACCCCGACAGCTGGGGTCTCCGTGACGCGCCTGCGCGTACGCTCGATGAACGAACGACCTGGCTCGATTTCTCGTGGGACGCCGTGCCCCCGCTCGTCGATCTGCGCCGCATCGTCCTCCCAGCCGCACGCGTCGGCAATTCGACCGTCTAGGTGGGCTGAGAGGCTCAATTGCCTACGTGGTCTGGGTACCGAGTTAACGGTCGGCGATGCGGAGCGGCTCCGTCGGCGGCGTGCGCGTGGTGAAACAGGGCCAGCCCGTTCCGGGATCGTCCCTCAGCGGCGCGGTGTGGCGCGAAATGAGAATGCTGTAGTGCTCGCCGTCTTCTTCGAACGCGGCGGCCGTCGAGTAGTTGAGCTCGAGGAATTCGACCACCGCGGGAAACGCCGCCGCAGTTGCGCGGTAGTTGCTTCGGTTCGCGAACACGATCTTCGGATTGGAACGGACCACCTTCGCCAACTCGCGCCGTTGCTCGCCTTCGACGTCGTGGAACGCCGTGAAAAAGTACGCATGCCGCCCGGCCATCAAGCGGTCGGCGTTGTAATAGATCTCCGGCGCAAACCACATGACAAGCGTCCGGTCGGAAGGAAGCAGACATCGCCGCGCGTATTCGGCAAACCGCACCGTCACCGGGCCGCCGCGACCCTTCCAGAACCTGGATGGCGGCGACACTGTCAACCGCGTGGCAACCTCGCGCCAGGCGCCGGCCGCACGCGCGATTGACCGCCCATCGCCCAACAGCCACCACAGGCGGTCGTCAAACTCGCCGGCCACCGCCAGACTCTTCACCGTCACGATCAGGAGAACCACTGTCAGCGCACGCAGCGGCCACCGCATCAGCGGACGCCACGCGCGGCGCCACAGCACCACCAACAGCACGCCGAGCAGAACGGCAGGCAGCACAATGACGTCGGCGGTCCGCGACTCGTACGGTTCACGCAGCAGGCCAAGGTTGACGAGCTCGGCAAAGAGAGCAAAGCGGAGCAGTTGCCCTGGAGACACCGCCGGAGGAAGAAATCGTCGCAGCCACGGACTGGCTAGCAGGGCGGCCGCCACGGGTATGCCGACGAGCATGATCGCCGCCGCCGCTCCTGCGGCGAGCGGCTGGTCAACTCCGGCCAGCAGCCGCCAGCGAAGCCAGCTGAATCGGAACGGCAGGCGTTTCCACACCGGCCACTCCGACCACGAGAACGTCGCCGCGCCACGCTCCACGTCGGCCGTGTCCTCGACGAGGGGATCGTCGATGAACGCACGCAGCGATTCGAACGTCTGGGCCGACAGCCGAACCCGTTGGGCCTGCGGACCGTCGTCGGCAACGGCTGTCAATCCGTGCGTCATCAGGATTGCGGCACGGTCTTCCGACGGAGTACCGGGTTTCCATCGAACCGTCATCTCAGGTGCATAAGACTCGGCCGGCTCGCGACGCAACCAGTCCGCCGGTGCGCGCAGAGGCCAGTACAGCGCGGCGTGCGTGCTGGTGTGTTCACCACGGAGCGTCGCCAACTCGGTGCGGGCGAAGCTCTTCGCATCAAGCTGAAAGACGGCGAACGTCAGATACGGCAGCACGAGGACGAAGGCAGCGGCCGCAGACGTCCTGACGCGGCGCAGTGCGGTCCGATCGAAGCCATGGACGGTGACGATGGCGAGCGCGACACCGATAGCCACCCACAGCCCATGGTCGTGGCGCCAATAGAACGCGACGGCCGTCCAGATCCCCAGCCCGACCGCTTTCCGCGCGGATGGAGCCCACACATACGCCCACCACAAGTACGTCGCGACCGCGTAGACGATCCATTTCGGATACGCGTAGACGCGCGGGCCGGCGACGACGAAGAGCGCCGCCATAACGGTGGCGACGACCGTCGAGCCCGTCGTGCGCTGGACGACGCGGAAGATCAGAAACGCGCTGACCGCCGCAGCCCCGCCGACGATGAGCGCTTCCGCCAGCAGCCGGTGTCCGAACATGAGTTGCGATGCGGCACTGAGCGCGTACATCAACGTCGTCGTCAAGTCCCAGAAGTCGCGAAGCGGCAGATCGCCGTGCAGCAGCTGACGCGAATAGGCCAGGTGCATGAAGTCGTCGTTGACCGGCGTGCTGGTGAGAATCAACTTGTGGAGGCCGGCGACAACGGCAACAACGACGCCCGCCGCGACCGGCGCGGAAGCGGTGCTGTGCGTGGTCATTGCGCGCGATCCGCGAAACACGGCATCGAGGACGCATTATCTGTACCGACGGGGGCGCGATCCGTCCGCGCCAGGACAGCATACGTTTCGCCGTCCCGCTGACCAAAGGAGGTCGAGCCGGCACGTGTGTAACTCGCGCGCAGGTAGTCATCGACGATCGGATAGGTGTCGCGCAATGATTCTTCGGCACTTCGGATGATCACGACGGGCACCGATTCCGACCGCATCTTCTCAACGATCCGACGTTGATGGTCGGGCTCCGACCAGTGGCGGCCGAACATCACCACCATTCCTCCCGCAAACGCACGGCCACTGAAGAAATACACCTCTGGCGCGAACCACGTGGCCAGCACGCGATCGTCCGGGCGTGTGCAGCGTCGCAGATATTCGACGAGCCCGGCCTCCTGAGGCTTCGGCAGCAGCGATGCCGGAGGCGGCGTCGTCGCTGCGTCCACGAGAAGGTCGCGCCGCAAGGGAACATTTCGCTCCAGCCTGTACCACGTCAAGTCCCACTCGCTGGCAACAGCGGCCGCCAGAATAACCATCAGCGCCGTGGCCCTGGCAAGCCACGATGTATGAACGCGACTCCACACCCAGGCGCCGATCACGGCAAAGGGACCGGCGGCGCCGCCGAGCCGGGCGACGAGCGGATCGCGCAGGATGAACCCGCCGACCAGGATCGCGAGGGCCGCAGCGCTGAACACACGCGCCCTGTCCGCCCGATCGACCCGCCTTCTCGCTGCCATCGCCGCGGCCACGATCGGCAGCGAAATCAACACGTAGAACAGAAACGCCGCGGCGCCAGAGCTGCTCCACGAAACAGCACGCTCACCGACCAGCGGAAGCTTCCGTCGAAATCGCGTGGTGAGCGATTCCTGCGGCGTCAGCCGGGCCGTGGCCCGGTCAACCATGTGAGTGTCCGCCACACGCGGATCGTCGATCAACGCACGCAGATTCTGACGTGACGTGTCGTCGATCTCGTAGAGCCACGTCCGCGCGTCGCCACGCTCGATGCCATCGTGCAGGGTGTAGCGCGACTCGAGGTGCTGGCGTTCGCCATCGGCGTCAGGCGTCCATCGAATCTGTACACGGTCAGGAGGCGGCGGTGGCAGCCGCGTGATGCGAAGTTCGGAAACGGCTCCCGCGGGCAACTCTCCGATCCGGGTTCGGGCGCCCTCTCGGCGTGCATACGTGAGCATCTGGTCGGCGGCCTCGACCACTCCGCCGTTCACTTGCAGAAAGACGAGGTACGGCACGGCGCAGGCGACGCACGCGGCTGCAAACAGTGCCACTCGCCTGATCAGGATGTTCGCTTCCGCGAAATGGAGCGTGCACAGAGCCACAAGGCCGGCCGCTGCGATGAACACCCCATTGTCGTAGCGGAACATGCCGGCGAACACGGCACCGGCTGCCAACAGTGCCAGGCTGCCGGGGGTTCGGCGGTCCACGTACCGCCAACACAGCAGGATGCCGAGCGGGTAGAAAAAGAACTTGTCGAAATCGTAGGCGCGCGGCGCCGACAGCAGCACGAGCAATGTGATGACAATTGCTGACGCGGCGGACGGTGCGAGACGCCACGTCAGCAGCATCACGATGACGACGCCGCCGGCGATGAACGCGGAGGTGAGGAGCATTTCGCCCAGCAGGTTGTCGCCAAGCAGCAGCTGCATGCCGGCCGATGCGTACTCCGTCAGCACGTAGCCGGGATCGAAGAAGTCCCGAAAGGGCACTTCGCCGTATCTGGCAATCTGGCGGGCGGGTGAAATCCGGCCGAAGTGGTCGTCCGAGAACGTGTAGGTGGCGAGGGTGAACAGGAGTGCCAGCGTCCACGCAGCCAGCGCTGTGCCGGCGGCGGCGCGCGTCACCGGTGGCTGCGTCCTGCCGCGACCGGTCGGCCGAACGTCCGTTCGTACCAGCCAACCATTTCCTCGATGCCGTGGCGCAGCGACACCTGCGGCTCATAACCACGTGTCAACTGACGAAGCCGCGTTGCGTCCGCTGATTTCTGCGGTGCACCATCCGGCCTGGATCGATCGAAGACGACGGCTGGCTGGCGGCCGGTGACGTCGCAAATCAGCGTCACCAGCTCGGCGATGCTGGTGGCCTCCTCGTAGCCGATGTTCACCGGTTCGTCGGTCCCGCTCTCGATGACGCGCAGGATGACTTCTGCTGCGTCAGTGCCGTGCAGCAGATTCCGCCGCTGCTGACCCGACCCCCAGACGACCAATGGGTCCTCCCCGTCGAGAACCCGCTTGACCAGTGAAGGCACGACGTGCCCCTTCTCGGTGGAACGCCACGGATAGTTGGCGCCGTACAGGTTGAAGGGCCGGATGACGGTAAAGCGCACCGCTGACTCGCGCGCCAGAAACCGCGCGGCCAGCTCCTGCATGCGCTTCGCCCAGCCGTATCCCTGGTTCACCGTCTCGGGCAGGCCGAGGAACGGATCGAGTTCGGATGTCGGCACCGGCGCGTCGTCGGGATACACGCAGGACGAACTCGTGACGACAACGCGAGGAACAGCCTGTTTGACCGCCGCCTGCAAGGGCACCAGACCACAAAGCAGGTTGTCGATCAGCATCTCGCCGTGATGTGCGCGGCTGAATCCGACGCCTGACGCCTTGGCGGCCAGATTGATGAAGACGTCGCAGCCGCGCAGATGTTCGTCGCACGTCTGCCGATTGCGCAGATCGGCCTCGACAATGCGCACGTCGCGACTCATCTCGTCGGCGAGCGCGGTCGATCCGTTCTCGAAATTGTCCACGACGGTCACGTCGGCGCCGCGTGCGGCAAGGGCCGGCACCAGGTACGAACCGAGGAAGCCCCCGCCACCGCCGACAACGACTCTGCGGCCGGCCCATTCCTGCGCTGTCATCCGGTCGTTGGAGGTTTGGTCCATGAGTAGAATGCGTTGGCTATCATGCCATCGTTGACTCGCATCCGCTCAGTCGGTGTCTGGAGTTCGCTGGTCGGCGTGGCGCTGCTGCCGGTCATGACCGCTGCGTGCGGCCAATCCGATCCTGCGATTCAGACGGCCGTTGATTCCCAGCTCGCCGTCGACAGCGTCACCGCGCCCCTGAGCGTCGATATCAGCGTCACGCGCGGGGTCGTCCATCTTGCCGGCGACGTGCAGTCACGGGAGCAGCAGCACCGGGCCGTCGAGCTGGCACGCGGCGTTCGCGGCGTCAAACAGGTGGTGGACGAGCTGCAGCTGAGCGACGGGGTCATCGTCGCCGCCGTCAAAAGAACGCTCGCCGCCGATCCGCTCGTCGGAACGATACCGATCGATGTCGATTCGAGCGGCGGGAATATCCGCTTGATGAGCGACCAGACGAACAAGGAGCAACGCGCCCGCGCCGTGGACCTCTCCTCGAAGGTTGACGGCGTCAAGCATGTCGAGGATCGGATGCGCTGACAAGCAGGCGCACCAGCACCGCGATCAGACCGTTGGAGAAAAGCAGAAGCGTCACCAGCAGCAGGCTCCTGCCAGCGGCTGTGGAACGAAGCCGCGCGAGCCCGGTGCCCTGTGTCGCCCTCGTGCTGAACACCAGAAACGCCGTCTTGAAGCGACCGTTAATGGCGAAGCGGCCGTTGACCGGCCCCGGAACCGCACGCAGCGAGAGCTGACGCCCGTTCAGCTCTCGTACCGTGAGATCGACCCGGTACATGCGCCAACGGGAGTCGGCTATCGGCGCGAAACGAATCAGACAGCATGTCGTCGCCGCCGGCGGAATCTCGACATCCGACCTGCGCACCATCTTCGTTGGCGTGCCTCGATCGTCAACCTCGAACAGCTCGGCGCCCAACGCTGCGACGCCAGTTCCCGGCGTGATGCCGCCATCAAGTCGAATCTCGTCGAAGCCGTCGGCGCCGACTTCGAGTCGTTGCGTGATGACGGTTCCGGCAGCAATATTCGTCAATTGAAACGGCCGGCCGGCGCGGTCCAGTGGCCGTGTCGTCGTGTCGACAAACGCCAGCAGCCCACATTCCATGGCAACCAGCCCGATGAAGACGGCGAACGGCAGTCGCAACCGCGTCATCGTCCGGACACGCGCTCGTACTGCCGTTCGAACAGCGTGTAGGTCCACAGGGGATCATCGCGTGGATCGTCGGGAACTCGCTCCAACGCTGTCTTCCGCAGCAGCATCAGGACGTCGGTCTGTGGCCGAATGTAGCCGCCGAGCTCTTCGTATCGCGTCGTCCATTCGAGATGGTTCTCCCATGCGACATCGCGAAGCTGAAAGTAGGCTTCGCCCGTGCGCAGAAGCCAGCCGGCGGCAACGACAATCAGGGCGGCAGTCACTACCACAGAGCGAACGCGAGCTGGCGAACGGTTTTCGAGGAGTGCGGCAACCGCAACGTACAGGAGCATCGCGTATCCGCCACCGGCATAGAGCGCGATCCGGTCCCGCGTGTAGAGGAAGCCGAGCAGGCTTCCTCCAACTAACAGCGTCAAGCCAGCAGCGGCGATGTAGCGGTCGCGGACGTCAGAAATGCGTGAGGTCGACAGCGCGTAGACGACCACCGCCGTCGTCACCGCCGAGCTGAGAACGTGGATGACCATCCATGCCGGCACGTAGCCATGCAGCAGTGCCTCGATAAACGCATAGCGGCCGGCGCGGGGTTCAGAAAACGTGACGGTGAACAGAGTCGCGGCGACGTTGTAAATCCAGAGGAGGTACGGGGCGTGGGCGAAGGTCTGCGCGAGTTGCACGCCGGTGACATCGGCGAAGCCCAATCCTGTCTCGGTGTAGGTTGAGGCCGCGACCTGCGAGCCAAGGCCCAATCGAACGGCCAGGTAGATGGCCGCGGCGCCGACGGTTCCAAGCACGGCACGCGCGCTGGCATTCGGTGCGCGCATTCTCCAGAGCACGACGATCACGACGACAATCAATGCCCCCGATTCCAGAAGCAGCAGCGCGAACAAGGTGAGCGGCAGGAACATCCACTCGATCCACCGTGCTGGAGGCGATAACGCGAGCAGCACAGCAGTCAGGACGAGCAGCAGGCCAAAGGAGTGGGCGTTCAGCGGCGCAACCATGAACAGGACCCGCGAGCCGTGCAGACCGGTTACGCATGCCAGTGCCAGGCAGGCGGCAAAGGCGCGACGCCGCGTCAATGGCTGAAAGATCCACACCAGAACGGCCAGTACCGCGGCAAACTGCAGGAGTACGAGCAGCTTATAGACCCAGATCCGCAGTCCGACCAGCTGGTGCACCAGCTTGTTACCGATGATCAGCAGCGGCCGATACTCGACGCCGGACCCGAACGCGCTGGCGATCGTTTCGCTCCATGAGTACGCGGTCGCCTTGTAGAAATTGTTGTAGACGTCGACGAACGGCCAGGAAACAGAGCTGAATGCGACACCCAGAATGCTGGTGACAAGGAGCGTCCAGACGACAGGAATGATCCAGGTACGTGCGTTGCCGCGTTGACTCACAGAGAGACCGGTCTCTATAGTGCCATGCACATCCCACTCACGTGCCAGCGAAGCCCTCGACGAGCCCGAGCCAGACCGCGCTGCCGGTTTCAAATCACCGCGCCGTCGTGATCATCGGTGGGGCGATCGTTTTCTGCGTCGTCTGGCTGTTCCGCTGGTTAACCGTCGACTTCACCAACGATCACTTCGTCCACCTCTCGCGTGGGCGCCAGATCCTTCTCGGTGAGTGGCCCGTCCGCGATTTTTTCGATCCAGGTCTGCCTCTTCACTACTTCGCGTCCGCCGCAGCCCTCAGGGTGTTCGGGCAGACGCTGCTGGGCGAAGCGATCCTGACGGTGACGATGATCGCCGCCGGCGCCGCCTTGACGTTTCACCTGTCTGCGCGCA
>Ga0111538_10000362_pt1 | contig 58874 bp, 52 predicted proteins | sample SoiMethybrSBSTD1_FD_79669 | JGI IMG/M metagenome (GOLD analysis project Ga0111538, IMG submission 79669) | Bulk soil microbial communities from a Populus tree surrounding site in Tennessee, USA - Soil MetaG P. TD hybrid SBSTD1 (version 2)... | ecosystem: Environmental > Terrestrial > Soil >... | reverse complement strand
TCACCTGGTAGTCGTTGAAGACCCAGATCATCCCGGCCACGAGCGCTGCGGCGGCGGGGCTGGGCAGCCCCGTGAACCAGCGCTTGTCGGCCACCGAGAGCTGCGTGTTGAAGCGCGCGAGCCGAAGCGCCGCGCCGGCGCAGTACACGAAGGCGGCGATCCAACCCACGCGCCCGAGGTCACGCAGCGCCCACTCGTACATGATGAGCGCCGGTGCCGCCCCAAACGACACCATGTCCGCGAGGCTGTCGTACTCCGCGCCGAACGCCGATTGCGTGCGCGTGAGGCGCGCCACGCGCCCATCGAGACTGTCGAGCACCAGGGCGATGAAAATCGCCACGGAGGCCTTCTCGTAGTCGTGGTTCATGCCCTGCACGATCGCGTAGAACCCGGCGAACAGGTTCAACGTCGTGAACGCGTTGGGCAGCAGGTAGATGCCGCGCTTGCGCAGCAGCTGGGCGGGCCGGGCGGAGGCGGGGCGCTCGGCGGGTGCGGCCATGGGTCTAGATGCGGTCCATGAGGGCGATGCAGGCCCTAGAGCTCGGCAAGGACCGTGGAGCTGGCCTTGACCTTGTCGCCGATAGCGACCTTCGGACGGGCCGTCGGGGGAAGATAGACGTCCACGCGCGAGCCGAAACGGATGAAGCCGTAGCGCTGGCCGCGCGTCAGGCGCTCGCCCTCGTGCACGTAGCAGAGGATGCGGCGGGCGATCAGCCCCGCCACCTGTACGCAGGAGATCCCCACCCCGTTGTCCAGCTTGAGCACCAGGGCGTTGCGCTCGTTGTCGGACGAGGCCTTGTCGAAGGCGGCGTTCACGAACAGGCCCCTGGAATACGCGATCTTCGTGATCACGCCGTCGACCGGGGCGCGCTGCGAGTGGACGTTGAACACGTTCATGAAGATGCTCACCTTGAGCGACTTCGCACCCCCGCGGTAGGGATCGGGCGCCTCGCCCACCACGATCACGCGCCCGTCGGCGGGGCACAGCACCAGCCCCTCGCCCTGGGGAATCGGCCGCGGCGGATCGCGGAAGAACTGCAGGACGAAGAGCGTGGCGAGCCAGAGCGGCGCCGACCACCAGCCCCAGAACACCGACGCCATGACCGAGGCGGCGAGCAGGACGATCAGGAAGGGGATGCCCTCGACCGCGATGATGGGATGCGGGTACTTGCTCATGCCGGGCCTAGTTGCGCGAGGTGTCGACCAGCTTGTTCTTCCGGATCCACGGCATCATGGCGCGCAGCTTCTCGCCCACCTTCTCGATGTCGTGCTCGGCGAGCAGCCGGCGCTTGGCGTTCAAGGTCGGCGCGCCGGCACGGTTTTCGAGGATGAAGTCGCGCGCGTACTCGCCGGACTGGATGCGCGCCAGGCACTCCTTCATCGCCTTCTTCGACTCCGGCCCGATCACCTTGGGACCGGTCTCGTACTCACCGAACTCGGCGTTGTTGGAGATCGAGTAGTTCATGTTCGCGATGCCGCCCTCGTAGATCAGGTCCACGATCAGCTTGGTCTCGTGCAGGCACTCGAAATAGGCCATCTCGGGCGCATAGCCCGCCTCGGTGAGCGTCTCGTAGCCCGCCTTGATCAGCTCCACGATGCCGCCGCAGAGCACGGTCTGCTCGCCGAAGAGGTCGGTTTCGGTCTCCTCGCGGAAGTTGGTCTCGATCACCCCGCCGCGAGTTCCACCGATCGCCGCCGCATAGGAAAGCGCGAGCGACTTGGCCTTCCCGGAGGGGTCCTGGTGCACGGCGATCAGCGCCGGCACGCCGCCGCCCTGGGTGTAGGTCGAGCGCACGAGGTGGCCGGGCCCCTTGGGCGCGATCATGAAGACGTCCAGGTCGGCGCGCGGGACGATCTGCTTGAAGTGGATGTTGAAGCCGTGGGCGAAGGCGAGCGCCCCGCCCTTCTTGATGTTGGGCTCGATCGATTCCTGGTACACCGCGGCGTGGTTCTCGTCGGGCAGGAGCACCATGACGACGTCGGCGCCCTTCACCGCCTCGCCCACCTCCTTCACGGTGATCTTGGCCTTCTTGACCTTGTCCCACGAGGCCCCTCCCTTGCGCAGCCCCACGGTGACCTTCACTCCCGAGTCGGTGAGGTTCTGCGCGTGCGCGTGGCCCTGCGAGCCGTAGCCGATGATGGTGACCTTCTTGCCCTTGATGAGCGAGAGGTCGGCGTCCTTGTCGTAGTAGACCTTCATGTGCGTTCCTTGAATTTGGCGTATCGGGGTTTCAGACCTTCAGCACCCACTCGCCGCGCCCGATGCCGGATACGCCGGTGCGGACGGTTTCCAGGATCGCGGCCCGGTCGAGCGCTTCCAGGAAGGCGTCGAGCTTCTCGGTGGTGCCGGTGAGCTCGATCGTGTAGGACTTGTCTGTGACGTCGATGATGCGCCCGCGGAAGATGTCGGCGGTGCGCTTCATCTCCTCGCGGTCCTTGCCGGCGGCGCGCACCTTCACGAGCATGAGCTCGCGCTCGATGTGCTTGCCCTCCGAGAGGTCGACGACCTTCACCACGTCGACCAGCTTGTTCAGCTGCTTGGTGATCTGCTCGACGACCTCGTCGGACCCGGTGGTGACGATGGTCATCCGGGACATGGTCGTGTCCTCGGTCGGGGCCACGGTGAGCGTCTCGATGTTGTAGCCGCGCGCGGAGAACAGGCCCGCCACCCGCGACAGGGCGCCGGCCTCGTTCTCCACGAGGATCGAAAGGATGTGGCGCATGGCTACAGCTCTTCCGAAAGGATCATCTCCGAGATGCCCTTGCCGCCCGGCACCATCGGAAAGACGTTCTCGGTCTGGTCGGTGATGAAGTCGAGGAAGACCAGCCGGTCCTTCATGGCGAAGGCTTCCTTCAGCGCGCCCTCGACGTCGCCCGGCTTCTCGATCTTCATGCCGACGTGGCCATAGGCCTCGGCGAGCTTCACGAAGTCGGGCAGCGCGTCCATGTACGACTCGGCGTAGCGGTTGCCGTGGAAGAACTCCTGCCACTGGCGAACCATGCCCATGTAGCGGTTGTTCAGGTTCACGATCTTGACCGGCAGGTGGTACTGCTTGCAGGTCGACAGCTCCTGGATGCACATCTGGATCGAGGCTTCGCCGGTGACGCAGGCGACCTCGGCGTCCGGGAACGCCATCTTCACGCCCATCGCATACGGCAGGCCGACACCCATGGTCCCGAGGCCACCGGAGTTGATCCAGCGCCGCGGCTTGTCGAAGCGGTAGAACTGCGCGGCCCACATCTGGTGCTGGCCCACGTCGCTGGTGATGTACGCGTCGCCCTTCGTGACCTCGTAGAGCTTCTCGATCACGAACTGGGGCTTGATGAGCTCGGACTTGCGGTTGTACTTGAGGCAGTCCTTGGCGCGCCACTCGGTGATCTGCGCCCACCATGCGGCGAGCGCGGCCGGGTCGGGACGCTGCGGCGCGGCCTTCACCTGCGCGATGAGGTCGTGCAGCACTTCCTTCACTCCGCCCACGATCGGCACGTCCACGCGCACTCGCTTGGAGATCGAGGAGGGATCGACGTCGATGTGGATGATCTTGCGCGTTGGGTTGCCGGCGGCGAAATGCTTGGGGTCGCCGATCACGCGGTCGTCGAAGCGCGCGCCCACGGCGAGCAGCACATCGCAGGTCTGCATCGCGTGGTTTGCTTCCCAGGTTCCGTGCATGCCGAGCATCCCGACGAACTGCTTGTCGTTGGCGGGATAGGAGCCGAGGCCCATGAGGGTGTTGGTCACCGGGTAGCCCAGCAGGCGCACCAGCTCCGTCACCTCGGCCGAGGCCTCGCCCAGGATCGCGCCGCCGCCCACGTACACCATCGGGCGCCTGGCCTCGAGCAGCAGCTGCAGGGCCTTCTTGATCTGGCCGCCATGCCCACGGGTGACCGGCGCGTAGGAGCGCAGGCTCACCTTCTCCGGGTAGTGGAAGCGCGCGGCCTGCATCGAGACGTCTTTTGGGATGTCGACCACGACCGGGCCGGGGCGGCCGGTGGTGGCGATGTGGAACGCCTTCTTGATCGTGGTCGCGAGCTCGTTCACGTCCTTCACGAGGAAGTTGTGCTTCACGGTCGGGCGCGTGATGCCGACCGTGTCGCATTCCTGGAAGGCGTCCTCGCCGATCGCCCGCGTCGACACCTGCCCGGTGAGGACCACCATCGGGATCGAGTCCATGAAGGCGGTACAGATGCCGGTGACGGCGTTGGTCACGCCGGGGCCGCTGGTGACCAGGGCCACGCCGCACTTGCCCGTCGCTCGCGCGTAGCCGTCGGCGGCGTGCAGCGCGCCCTGCTCGTGGCGGACCAGGACGTGCTTGACCGCCTTCTGCTTGAAAATCGCGTCGTAGATGAACAATACGGCTCCGCCGGGATACCCGAATACGTGCTCGACGCCTTCTTCCTGGAGGCAGCGAATCACGATTTCGGCTCCGGTCAGGGTTTCACCGGATTCCACGTTCGGCGGGAGCTTGAGTTCCATACGTAAGGCCTTGTAAAACGAGCGTTTTTGGAGGTCGGACCTTTCACGATAGCGGCTCGCACCCGCCTTGGTCAAGCCAAAATTGCGGCACTGCCGCATAAGGCGCGGGCCGGACCCTGCGGGACGGCTTTGTTACCATTCGCGCCAGCCTCGTCTTGCCGCCCCGACCGCCCAAGGAGCCCCCCTGGCCACCCAGAAGGAGATGTCCGATTTCCTCGCCTCGGTGGAGCGTCGCGCCTTCAAGCAGGCGGTGTTTTCGGTGCAGGAGGAGGAATCGGCGCACGACATCGTCCAGGACTCGATGCTGCGCCTCGCCGAGAAGTACTCCGACAAGCCGGCGGCGGAGTTGCCGCTCCTGTTCCAGCGCATCCTGCAGAACGCGATCCGCGACCACTTCCGGCGCAGCAAGGTGCGCTCGACGTGGACCACGCTGCTCTACTCGATGGGACTGGGAGGCGAGGACGACGACGGCGACCCGCTGGAGACGCTGGAGGTGGACGAGCTTTCCAATGTCCCGGCCTCGCCGGAGAGCCAGCTCGAGCAGTCGCAGGTGATGGAATCGATCGAGGAGGCCCTCCGGGCCCTGCCGGCGCGTCAACGCGAGGCTTTCGTGCTGCGTTACTGGGAGGAACTCGACGTGAGCGAGACGGCCAAGGTGATGGGTTGCTCGGAAGGCAGCGTAAAGACACACTGCTCCCGGGCGACCCACGCCTTGGCTAAAATCCTGAAAGCCAAAGGGATAACGCTATGAATGAAAAGGAATTTGCTGACAAGTTGAAACCCTGGCTGGAGCGTAGCGCCGCCTCCATCGGGGAGATGCGGGCCGTGAAGCTCAAGGCCGCCCGCCTGCGTGCGATGGACGCCTGGCGCGAGCCCGTGCGCCTGTTCGGCGTGGTGCCGATGAGCTCCGCGAGAGCGCAGGCGATCCACTACGGCATCGTGCAGCGAGCCCTGCTCTTCCTGCCCCTCCTGGTCCTGATCGCCGTGCTGGCGGTACAGACGCTGGACGACGATGGGGACACCGGCGACCTGGACGCGCAGCTGCTCAGCCAGGAGCTGCCGCCCGATGCCTTCCTCGACCAGGAATTCCGCTCGTGGCTGGGCAAGCCGCGCGGCTGATCGCGGCGGTCCTGCTCGTCGCCGCCGTGGTCCTCGCGGCGGCGGCGGCGGAGCCGGATCGCCTCAAGACGCCCCAGATTCCCTGGACCAAGCTCTCGGCCGACGAGCGTCGCGTCCTCGAGCCGGTCGCCAAGGAATGGCCCGCCATGCCCGGCTACCAACAGCAACGCCTGCAAGGCGCCGCGCGCAAGTACCCCACGCTGCAGCCGATCCAGAAGGAGCGGTTCGACACCCGCATCCGCGACTGGGCCACGATGTCGCCCGACCAGCGCAAGGCCGCCCGCGAGACCTTCCAGGGCCTGCGCAAGCTCCCGCCCGACAAGCAGCACGAGCTGCGCGAGCGCTGGCTGGAGCGCCACGCGAACGAGGCACAGGGGGGCCCACCCCAGTCCCAGGGCGGCGAGCGCCGCTACACGACGCCATCGCCGGCCCAGGCGGAGCGGGCCCTCTCGGCGCCCCCGCCCCCGGCGCGGTGAGCGCGGTCCCGGGGTTGCGCGCCCCGGGCATCGGGCGCCGGCTGGCGAGCGCCCTCTACGACGTGCTGATGGTGGCGGCGCTCGTGCTGGTCGCCACATTCCCTTTCCTCGCGATCTTCGGCGACGCCACCTCCGGCTGGCGGCGCCATGTGCTGCAGTTCTGGGTGCTCGGGGTGGCCGGCGGCTACTTCACCTGGTTCTGGACCCACGGCGGGCAGACGCTGCCGATGAAGACGTGGCGGCTGCGGCTGGTGCGTGGCGACGGCGCGCCCATATCAGTGCCGCGCGCGCTGCATCGCTACCTGCTCGCCGTGCTCGGGTTCTTCGCGCTGGGCCTGGGCTTCCTCTGGGCACTCGTCGATCGCGACCGCCAGTTCCTGCACGACCGCCTCGCCGGCACCGCGCTGGTAGAGGTAGGTGCCTCCATGACCACCACGGAGTGATCTAGCGCCGTTCCGCCAGCCGCAGCCCCCACATAGCCGCCAGTCCCACGATCAGCACCGGCATGCCGGCGGACAGCAGCGCCGGCCAGTCGTTGAGCAGGCCCATGTGGGAGAAGAGCTTGCCCGCGTTGTAGAAACCCATGCCGATGAGGATCCCGAAGAGGATCCGAAGGCCCACGCCGCCCGCGCGGCTGGAGGCGAGCGCGAAGGGAATGGCGAGCACCATCATCGCGAGCGCCGCCACCGGGTAGAGCAGCTTGCTCCAGTACGCGATCTCGTAGCGCGTGGCGCGCTGGCGGTTGTCCTTCAGGTGCTCGATGTAGGCGCGCAGGTTCGAGGCCGACATGCGCTCGGGGACGATCTTCAGCACCGACAGGATGTCGGGCGTGAGCACCGAGCTCCAGGTCACCTGCGGCAGGCGCTGCAGCACCGCGTTCTCGCCCTCGAAGCGCGTGAGCTCCACGTTCAGCAGGCGCCACTGGTTCGGTCCTGCGTACTCGCCCTTTTCCGCGCGGCTGATCGCGGAGAGCCGGTGCGAGCGGTCGAACTCGTAGATGCGCACGTTGAGCAGCTCCGTGTCGGGCGTCACGTCCTGGATGTTCACGAAGCTGCGGTCGTCCTTCACCCAGAAGCCCGAGCGGAACTCGCGCGCGACGATCGAGCGCGTGGCCTTGAGGCGCAGCCCCTTGGCGGCCTCCTCGGTGTGCGGCGCGATCCACTCGCCCACCAGCACCGTCCCCATCGCGAGCACCATGCCCGCGCCGGCCACGTAAAAGGCGAGTTGCACCAACGACAGGCCCGAGGCGCGCAGCACCGTGATCTCCGACTGCTCGGACATCCGGGCGAGAGCGAAGAGCGTCCCCATGAGCCCGGCAGCCGGCAGCAGCACGTAGGCGTGCGAGGGCAACATCAGGGCCACGTAGCCCAGCATCGCGGTCAGCCGGTAGTTGCCCTTGCCGAGGTCATCGAGCTCGCGGATGAGGTCGAAGAAGAAGAAGAGCGCGAGCAGCGCCAGCAGCATCAGGACGCTGGTGGCGAGGATCTCGCGCGCGAAGTAGCGGAACAGCATCGCCCGATGTTAGCTCAGGCCGCCGCCCGTCCGGGCGGCCCCAGCGCTTCCCACCACGCGCGGGCGTCGGCCTCGCTCCACGGATGCTCGCGCGCGATCGCCGCGAGCGCGGCCTGGACTTCCCCGATGCTCGCGGGCCGCTCGCCGCGGTCCTTCGCGAGGCACCCCGCGACGAGCGTCACCAACGCGGCCGGAGCCCCTGGCGCGGCGGTGGCGAGGCTCGGGGCCGGCTCGTTCAGGACCCGGTAGACGATGTCGTGGTCGGTCTTGGCATCGAAGGCCGGACGGCCGGCGATCGCGAACCACGCGACGGCGCCGATCGCGTAGATGTCCGCGCGCGCATCCGCGTCGGCGGGGTTGCGCAGGCGTTCGGGCGCCATGTACTGCGGCGTGCCGAGCACGCGCGAGTACTGAGTGATGTCGCGAGTCTCGGGGTTGCGCAGCTGCTTGACGATGCCGAAGTCGAGGACCTTGACGAAATCGTGACGGCCGCCGCGCACGCACAGCATGAGGTTCTGCGGCTTCACGTCGCGATGGACCCAGCCGCGTGCGTGCGCCTCGGCGAGCGAGCCGCAGGCCTGGGCCAGGGCGTGCACGACGCGGGCCGGGGGCATGGGGCCGGACCTCGCCACCACCTCTTCGATGGATGCGCCCTCGAGGTACTCCATGGCGTAATACCACCGCCCCTCGCGCGTGGTGCCGTAGTCGAACACCTCGACGGTGTTGGGATGGGTGAGCTGGCTGCACAGCTGCGCCTCGCGCCGGAAGCGCTCCACCGCTTCGTCGGTGGCGAGATGGGGCTTCAACACCTTCACGGCGGCCGGGCGCTTGAGCGTGAGGTGGCGCGCGAGGTAGACGTGGCTCATGCCGCCCTCCCCGATCTCGCGTTCGATCTCGTACTGGCCGACGCGGCGCGCCTCGCGCAGCCTGGTACGCAGCGCCCAGGCGGAGGTGCTCGCCGCGGCCGTCATCGACACCAGCACGAGCGCGAACAGCGTCGCGAAGGCGAATTGCAGGTATTCGAGCGGCGCGTAGGCCTCGGCCGCGTCGACCTCCACCGCTATCGCGAGGTGCGCATCGGGCAACCAGCGCCAGGCGCCGATCACGCGCGCGCCGCGATAGTTGCGATAGGGCTCGAGGATCACCCCATCGGAACCCTCGCTGCGGGTGAGCGCCGCGCTGGCGAGCGCGGTCAGTGGGCGTTCGGCGGGCAAGGTGAGCGGATCGCGCGCGAGCGCGTCGCCGCCCGGGTCGCGCACCGCGATGCCCAGCGGCGCGTCCGCGGCGGCCGGGATCGCTCCGGCCGCGACCAACTGCGACGCATAGCGCGATACGGTCACCATCCGTCCCTGCTCGTCGAACGCGTAGGCGTCGCGTGACGTGCCGCCGATGGAAAGCGTCAGCAGCCGCGAGAACCGCTCGGCGGCCACGCGGCCGAAGCCCAGGGCGGCGACGACGTTGCCGTCGGGACCGCGCACGGGCGTTTCGTTCCACGCGAGCGGACCGGGAGGGGCGCCGGGGGCGCCCTGGCCCACGCGCTCCTCCTCGCGCCACGGCGGGACGAACACCGCGCGCCCCTCGAAGACGGGCCTCAGCTGGCGCAGGAATGCTGCCGACACGGACTGGCCGCAACGGTAAGGCGACGACACGATGCGCCCGTCCGCGGTCACGAGGTTGAAGGTCGCCACTTCCTCGACCGCCGCGTAGGGGGCGATCTCGCTGCGCAGCGCCCGGTCGAACCCCGGGTCGCACGGCCTCTGGGCAGCGGCGATCGCCGCGGCGGCAGCCTGCACGCGCGGGCTCGAGGCCCAGCGCTCGGCATCGCGCTGCTTCTCCTCGATCCAGAGCTGCAGCGCGCGCGTCTCGGCTTCGAGCAGCGACGCGAGGCCCGCGGAGCGAACGTCTCGGAGCGACCCGCGCACCTGCACGTACGCCCACCCTCCCACGAGCGCCACGACCACGAGCGCGGCGAGCATCGCATCGACGATGAGCCAGAATCGCCGCTGCGCAACCCCGATCTGCGGCGCGGCGAAAGGCCCGAGCTGCGCGGCGGGCTCCGCGACTAGTCCCTCGAGAGGGTCGCCTGCACCAGCTCGGCGACCGAATTCACCTCGAGCTTCTCCATGATCTTGGCGCGATGCGCCTCGACCGTCTTGATGCTGATGTCGAGGCGCTCGGCGATCTCGCGGTTCATCCGGCCCGCGACCACGAGCTCGAGGACCTCGCGTTCGCGCCCCGTGAGCTGGGCGAGGCGCGCGCCGTGGGCGCGGCGGCGCTCGCTGGCGGCGCGGGCCTCGGCATCGCGTTTCAGGCAGTCCTCGATCAGGGCCACGACGCGCTTGTAGTCGAAGGGCTTCTCGAGGAAGTCGATCGCCCCCTCGCGCACCGCGCGCACGGCCTTGGGCACGTCCGCGCGCCCGGACAGGAAGATCACCGGCAGGGTGACGCCGTTCTCCTTCAGGTACTGCTGCAGGTCGAGGCCGCTCATGCCCGGCATGTTGAGGTCCACGACCAGGCAGCCGGGCGTGCCCGTCTTGTACGCCTTGAGGAAGCTGTGCGCGTCGGGGTACACCTCGGCGTGCAGGCCGTTGCGCTTCATGAGCCAGGACAACAGCTCGCGCGTCGAGCTGTCGTCGTCGACGACGAAGACCGTGCCTTCCTTCGGGGCCATGCGCTAGTCTACCCCGCGGTTGCGGTACAGTCGGGACCATGGGGCCGAGGCTCAAGTTCTCGCTCTGGCTCGCGGCGCTCTTCGGTGCAGTCGCGGCCGTGGTGGTCGCGGTGGGCACGCTCTTCTTCGCGGGGCTTGCGCCCGGCGACCGTGAGGTTGTCTCGCGCGCGCTCGACCAGGAGGGGCCCCTGCTCGCTTTCCTCGCCCTGCTCGTCTTCATCGCCTGCGCCGGGGTGCTGCGCTGGCTCTTCGCCCGGTTCGTGTCGCCGCTGCGCGCGCTCGCCGAGCAAACGGTGCTCGTCGCATCGGCCAACGTCGAGCACCGTGTCGTGACGCAGGGCGGCCCGGAAACAGCCGAGCTCGCACGCGCGATCAACCGCCTGGGCGACGCGTATCGCCTCCAGCATGAAGACATGGACACGCGTGTTGCCGAGGCCAGCGCCCGCCTGGAGGAGGAGCGCAACCGCCTCGCCGCGCTCATGTCCGAGCTCTCCGAGGGAGTGCTGGTCTGCAACGAGCAGGGCCGGATCCTGCTCTACAACGAGCGCGCGCGCGAGATCTTCGCGCCCGCCACCAGCGGGCCGCTGGCCCCGCAGAGCCCGGTGGGACTGGGGCGCCCGATCTTCGCCTTCCTCGACCGCCACCAGGTTGCCCATGCCATCGAGAAGATCCAGGACGGCCTCGGCCGCGACGCGCGCGCGCCCGTGACGATGTTCTTCGCCGGCGTTTCCGACGACCTGGTGCGCGTGCGCTTCGCGCCCATCGTCTCCGCGCAAGGGCGCCTCGCGGGCCTGGTGCTCACGTGCGAAGACGTGACCGGGGCCCTCGGGCGGGAGTCGAGCCGGCGCTCGCTGCTGCAGGCGCTCGCCACACGCGTGCGCCAGCCGGCGGCGAACGTGCGCGCGGCCGCCGAGAATCTCACGGCCTTTCCCGACATGGGCGAGGCGGACCGGCGCCGCTTCGCCGAGATCATCGCGGTCGAGTCGAAGCACCTTTCGGAGACACTCGACGCGGCGTTGCGCGAATACGCCGACGCGCTGCAGTCCGGCGTCTCGCTCGAGGACATGCGGCTCGCCGACCTCCTCAACGTGGCGCGCCGCCGGATCGACGCGGTGCCGGGGCCGGCGACGCGCTCGGAACCGATGGACGAGTCGTTGTGGGTGAAGGTCGACAGCTATGCATTCGCACAGGTAATCGCGGCCCTGGCGGCGCGGCTGCGGGAGGAGCACGCGGTGCAGGAGATCGCCTTCCGCGCCACGGCCCGTGGCGGGTTCGCCGAGCTCGACCTCGCCTGGTCCGGCGCCGCCATCGCACCCGGCACCCTCGACCGCTGGGAGACCCTGCCGATCCAGGTGGGCACCGAGCAGACGCCGCTCACCCTGCGCCAGGTTCTCGAGCGCCACGGCGGCGAGGTCTGGCATCAGGCCAACACCGCGGCGGGAGACATGTCGCTGCGCTTCCTCCTCCCGCTCGCCGACCCGCGGGCGCCGCGCCAGCCGCAACGGCCTTCCGTCGAGGGCAGCCGCCCCGAGTACTACGACTTCGATCTCTTCCACGTCGCCGATTCGGCGCGCGGGCTGCTGGGCCAGCGGCTCGCCGACCTCACCTACACGGTGTTCGACACCGAGACCACGGGCGTCGAGCCCTCGGCGGGCGACAAGATCATCAGCATCGGCGCGGTGCGCATCGTCAACGGGCGGCTGCTCAGGCAGGAGATCTACCAGCAGCTGGTGGACCCGCGCCGCTCCGTGCCGCGCGATTCGATCCGGATCCACGGCATCAGCGCGGAGAGCCTGCGCGGGCAACCGACGCTCTCCGAGGTGCTGCCCGCCTTCCATCGCTTCTGCGAGGACACGGTCCTCGTCGGCCACAACGCCGCGTTCGACATGCGCTTCCTCGAGCTGGCCGAGGCGGAAAGCGGCGTGCGCTTCACCCAGCCCGTGCTCGACACGCTGCTGCTCTCCGCGGTGGTGCACCGCAACCAGCCCGACCACGGCCTCGAGGCGATCGCCGGCCGCCTCGGCGTTGCGGTCGTGGGGCGCCACACCGCGATCGGCGATGCCATGGTGACGAGCGAGATCTTCCTCAAGCTGCTGCAGCTGCTCGCCGAGCAGGGCGTGACCACCCTGGGCGAGGCGCTCGAAGCCTCGCGCGAGACCTACTATGTCCGGCTCCAGTACTAAGGCGGGCTTCCTCGAGCGGCGCCTCGCCGGGGAGCAGCAGGTGCTGGCACGCCCGCTCCGGGCACTGCTGAAGAAGGCGCCGGTGACTTGTCGCGTCGACGCCACGGTGCGCGAGGCCGTGGCGCAGATGCACGCCCACGAAGTGGGCTCGATCGTGGTGGTGGACGCGGCTGGCGCGCCCCGGGGCATCTTCACCACCACCGACCTCGTGGTCGCGGCCGCGCAGGGCCGGGAAGCGCACCCGGTGGGCGAAGCCATGACGGTGCCGCCGTTCATGCTGCCGGGGCACGCGATGGCCTACGAAGCGGCACTCGCCATGCTGTCCATGGGCATCCGGCACGTCCTCGTCGTGGAGGACGGCACCCTCGCGGGCGTGGTTTCCGAGCGCGACCTCTTCTCGCTGCAGCGCCTGGGCCTGGGAGAGATCACCACCGAGATCCGCCTGGCGGCTTCCGTCGACGTGCTCGCCGACATCGCAGGCGAGATTCGCAGGCTCGCGCGCCTGCTGGTCGACGAAGGCGTGGCCGCCGAGCAGCTCACGATGTTCGTCTCGGTGCTCAACGACCGCCTGTGCCAGCGCATCCTCGAGGTCGAGCGCAAGAAGCATCGCTGGGATGGCATCAGCTGGTGCTGGCTCGCCTTCGGCAGCGAGGGCCGTTTCGAGCAGACCTTCAGCACCGACCAGGACAACGGCATCGTGTTCATGGCGCACGACGGCACCGCCGCCGATGCCGTGCGCGCCCGCCTCCTGCCTTTCGCGCGCGACGTGAACCAGGGGCTGGATGCCTGCGGGTTCCCGCTCTGCAAGGGGGAGGTGATGGCCTCCAACCCGCGCATGTGCCTTTCGCTCGACGAATGGAAGGATCGCATCCGCGGCTGGGTGGTGACCCCGGCGCCGAACGACCTGCTGAACGCCGCGATCTTCTTCGACCTGCGGCCGCTGCACGGCGACGCGACGCTGGCGGCGGCGCTGCACGCGTGGATCCAGCCTCTCGCAAAGGCCACGCCGGCTTTCCTGCGGCTCATGGCCGAGAACGCGCTCGAGTCGCGGCCGCCGCTCGGCGTGCTGCGCGACTTCGTCACCAGCGACGCGCCCGGGCTCGCGCACTCCGTGAACCTCAAGCTCAACGGCGCGCGCCCCTTCATCGACGCCGCGCGCATCTATGCCCTCGCCCACGGCGTCTCCCAGACCAACACGGCCGAACGGCTGCGCTCCGCCCACGCCCGCATCGGCATGGGAGCGGCCGAGTGCGAGGCGCTGGTGGGGGCTTTCTTCGTCGTCCAGGCCCATCGCCTGAGGAAGCAGGCCGTGCTCGAGCAAGGCGGAGAAGGGGCCAACCTGATCGACCCGGACCAGCTGAACCCCTTCGAGCGGCGCATCCTCAGGGAGGCCTTGCAGCAGGCGCGCTCGCTGCAGAGCCGCCTCGCCCTCGACTACCAGGTCTAGGGAGGCCCCGCCCGGACTAGGGGTTTACCCTAATGTCCGCTGTAGCCAGCCCCCCGGGCGCCCGATATGATGCCCCGGCAGGCTTTCCGCCCACCGAATAGAGCTCCGGCATACATATAAAGGAGGAGGAGGAAAAATGCAGCTGACCGACAAGCACAAGGAGTACTGGCGCAAGAACCTCGTCATCACCGCGATCCTGCTGGCGATCTGGTTCGTGGTCACCTTCGTGGAAGCCTGGTTCGCGCGTGAGTTGAACCAGTTCAGCTTCCTCGGATTCCCGTTCGGCTTCTACATGTCGGCGCAGGGCTCGCTCGCGATCTACGTGATCCTGATCGGCACCTACGCGTGGTACATGAACAGGCTCGACAAGGAGTACGAAGTCGACGAGGGGGACGAATAATGAGCCAGTACATCCAGGCCAACCAGGCCTCCCAGAAGCAGTTCTTCCAGCAGCTCAAGAAGTACTACGGCTTCTACACCATCGGTTTCATCACCTTCCTCGTGCTGCTTGCCATCGCCGAGCAGATGGGCATGTCGCGCAAGTGGATCGGCTACTGGTTCCTCTTCGCCACCATCGCCTTGTACGCCGGCATCGGCATCATGGCCCGCACCGTCGACGCCGCCGAGTACTACGTCGCGGGGCGACGCGTACCGGCGTTCTTCAACGGCATGGCGACCGGCGCGGACTGGATGAGCGCGGCATCCTTCATCGGCATGGCGGGAACGCTCTACCTCGCCGGCTTCGACGGACTCGCGTGGGTGATGGGCTGGACCGGCGGCTACGTGCTGGTGGCGCTCTTCCTCGCGCCCTACCTGCGCAAGTTCGGCCAGTTCACCATCCCGGACTTCCTCGGCGAGCGCTACGGCGGCAACATCGTGCGCTCGATCGGCATCTTCGCCGCGATCCTGTGCTCGTTCACCTACGTGGTGGCGCAGATCTACGGCGTGGGCCTCATCACCGCCCGCTTCACCGGCCTGTCTTTCGAGGTCGGCGTGTTCGTGGGCCTGGGCGGCATCCTGGTGTGCTCGTTCCTGGGCGGCATGCGCGCGGTCACGTGGACGCAGGTGGCGCAGTACATCATCCTGATCATCGCCTACCTCACGCCCGTGATCTGGCTGTCGTGGAAGCACTTCGGCAACCCGGTCCCGCAGATCGCCTATGCCCAGGCGCTGCAGAAGGTGACCGAGCGCGAGAAGGTGCTCACCAACGATCCGAAGGAGATCCAGGTGCGCAACATCTTCGCGGCGCGCGCCAAGGCCGCGGACGAGAAGCTCAAGAACGTCCCGGCCGCGTTCAAGGCCGACAAGGAGGCCGCCGACAAGAAGGTCGCCGACCTCAGGGCCGCGGCAGCGCCCGCACCGGAGATCGCGGCGGCGGAGAAAGCCGCAGCCACCTTCAAAGACGAGGCCGCCGCGAAAGCCGCCTACACGAAGGAAAAGGGGCTCTCCGCCCGCGCGGCGGCTCCGCGGCCGCACGCCCAACCCTTCCCGGGCAAGGACGAAGCGGCTCAGAACGTCGCGCGCAACAACTTCCTCGGCATCGTGTTCTGCATGATGATCGGGACCGCCGCGCTGCCCCACATCCTGATGCGCTACTACACGACGCCGAGCGTCAAGCAGGCGCGCCAGTCGGTGACGTGGTCGCTCTTCTTCATCTTCCTGCTCTACTTCACGGCACCCGCCCTCGCGGTGCTGGCGAAGTTCGACGTCTACCACTTCCTGGTAGGCAGTAGTTTCGCGAGCCTGCCAGCCTGGGCGGCGAACTGGGCGGCGGTCGATCCATCGCTGCTGTCGATCACCGACGTCAACAACGACGGCATCGTGCAGCTGGCGGAGATCGTGCTCGGCACCGACATCATCGTGCTGGCGACGCCGGAAATCGCGGGCCTGCCGTACGTGGTCTCGGGCCTCGTTGCCGCGGGCGGCCTGGCGGCGGCGCTTTCCACCGCGGATGGCCTGCTGCTCACGATCGCCAACGCCCTGTCGCACGACCTCTACTACAAGATGCTCGATCCGAACGCGACGACCGCTCGCCGCGTGACCGTGTCGAAAGTCCTGTTGCTGGTGGTCGCGTTGACAGCGGCCTACGTGACCTCGCTCAAGCCGGGAGACATCCTGTTCCTGGTGGGTGCGGCGTTCTCGCTGGCGGCATCGTCGTTCTTCCCGGCCCTCGTGATCGGGGTGTTCTGGAAGCGCGCGAACAAGTGGGGCGCCATCTGCGGCATGATCGCCGGACTGGGCACCTGCATGTACTACATGGTGCAGACCTACCCCTTCTTCGGCGGCGTTCCTGCGAACCAGTGGTTCAACATGTCGCCGGTATCGGCGGGCGTCTTCGGGGTGCCGATCGGCATCTCCGTGACGATCCTGGTGAGCCTGCTCACGGCTCCGCCCGACCAGAAGGTCCAGGAGATGGTCGACCACGTCCGTTACCCGCACCTGCGCGGCGACACGGTCAGCACCCTCGGCACCTGAACGGCGATCAACCGCAACGAGACAAGGCCCGCGCGAGCGGGCCTTGTTATTCTTGAGCCTATGAAATACGAGCAGTGGGCGCCTTTCTACCGCGCGCGATTCTTCATGCTGTTCAACCGCCACGAGCGCGCCATCGAGGGTCTGAAGGAGGCGCTCGCCGCCAACCCCGATTTCGGCCGCGCGGCGAGCTGCCTGGGCTATGCCTACGCGATGCTCGGCCGCGACGAGCTCGCGGTGCGCTACTTCGAGCAGGCGACCCGCACCGAACCGGACAACCCCGCCACCCACTTCGACCTGGGATTCGTCCTCGACCGGCAGAACCAGAAGGAGCGCGCGATCGCGGCGTTCGAGCGCGCGGTCGCCTTGAAGCCGACGCTCGACCGAGCCTGGTACGGGATGGGCCTCGCGCACGCGGTGCTCGGGCGCCACGACAAGGCCGCCGAAGCGCTGGGCCGCGCGGCCCAGCTGCAGCCGATGAATCCCTACGCCTGGTACAACCTCGGCATGGCATACGCGGCCCTGGGCGAGCGCGGCAAGCTCGCCGAGGCCCATGCGCATCTCGATCGCTTCGATCCGAAAATGGCGTTCAAGCTCGCCAAGGACGCCGGGCTGGAGGTGGGGTGATGCTCACCTTCGCGATCGTCCTCAAGGGCCTCGCCGAGGTGCTCCTGCTCGTGCTTTTCGGCCAGGGAGTGCTGTTCATCCTCGCCGGCGGCACGCGGCACCAGAACATGTTCTACAAGGTGTTCACGACCGTCACCGACCCGATCTTCAAGCTGACTCGGCGCATCACACCGCGTTTCATCGTCGACCAGCACCTGGGCTTCGTGGCCTTCTTCCTGGTGGGCGTGCTGTGGGTGGCCGCGCTCGCGCTGAAGGTGTACGCCGTCGCGGCCGCGCAGGGCGGCGCGGCGTAGGGAACCGCGCCCCTCAGTCCGCCGCCGCGCGCACCGCGGTCTTGGGCAGCGTGAACGAGAAGGTCGAGCCCTTGCCGGGCTCGCTTTCGGCCCAGAGCCTGCCGCCGAAGTGGTCGACGATCTGGCGGCAGATCGCCAGCCCCAGGCCCGTGCCCGGGGGCTTGTCGGTGAGCGTGTCGCCCACCTGGCGGAACTTCTCGAAGATCACGCCGATGTTCTCGCGGCTGATGCCCACGCCGTTGTCGCGCACGTCGATGCGCACGGTGTTGGCGTCCTCGGCCAGGCGCACCTCCACCAGCCCCGTGCCTTCGGGGCAGAACTTCACCGCGTTCGAGAGCAGGTTCAGCATCACCTGCGTCACGCGATCGCGGTCGGCCATCACCTTGGAGACCGGGGCCCCCGCGCGCGTCGCCACGCTGACCCCCCGGCTCTTGAACATCTGGCTGGTCGTGCTCACCGCATCGGCGACCAGCTCGTTCAAGTCCAGCTCGGTGGTCTGCCACTCCGCCATCCCCGATTCGAGCTTGGCGAGGTCGAGCACCTGGTTGATGAGGCGGGTGAGGCGCTCGGACTCCTTGATGATGAGGCCGAGGAAGCGCTGCTGCTCGGCAGGATCGATATCCCGGTGGTCGTGCAGGATCTCGGAGAACGCGCGGATCGAGGTGAGCGGCGTGCGCAGCTCGTGCGTGACCGTCGACACGAAGTCGTCCTTCAGCCGGTCGAGCTCCTGCAGGCGCTCGTTGGCGGCGCGCAGGTCGCGCGTCGCCTGCTCGAGCTCGCGCTGCTTCTCCTCGAGCTGGTGGCTGTAGGCGATCACCTGCGAGGCCTCGTCCAGGATGGTCATGACCTGGTCGAGGCCCAGCGGCTCCTCCTGCGCGACGGTTCCCACCATGGCGCGCGCCGAGGCGGCGCCGATCGCCCCCGCGAGCTGCAACTCGGCGAAGTGCACCAGCTCGCCATCGCCCTCGATGTCGTCGACGCTCTTCAATCCGCGCTCGCGCGCATAGACGCTGAAGAGCTCGAGCGCGCGCGCCGGGCCGAGGAAGCGGCCCAGCAGCGTCTGCAGCGCCGAGGCCGAGGTGGCGCCGCGCCACTGCGAGCCGCGCTCGCCGGTCTGGGTGAAGACGTCGACGAAGAGGGTCGCCTGGGCATGCTCGGAGGCGCTCTGGCGGCTCAACACCGACACGCCAAGGTAGAGGCCCGCGTTGGCGAGCATGCTCCAGATCATCGCGTGCGTGATCTGGTCGAGGCCGGTGAGGCCGAAGAGTTGCGTGGGCCGGAGCAGCTCGACACCCCACGGTCCCAGGTCGAGGAAGTCGACCTGCATGCCGAACCATCCCGACTTGGCGAACGCCGGCAGCAGCAGCGTGTAGATCCAGACCGCGAATCCCGCCGAGAGCCCGGCGAGCGCGCCGGCGCGCGTGCCACCCTTCCAGTAGATGCCGCCGATCACGGCGGGCGCGAACTGGGCCACGGCCGCGAAGGAGATGAGGCCGATCGAGACCAGCGCGTACGCCTCGCCCGCGATGAGGTAGTAGAGGTAGCCGCCCAGCAGGATTGCGATGATCGCCGCGCGCCGGATGTCGAGCAGCAGGCTGGAGAGGTCGCGCTGCTCGGTGAGGCGCAGCGCCTTCACCCGAAGCAGCACCGGCATCACCAGGTCGTTGCACACCATGGTCGAGAGCGCGATGGTCTCGACGATGACCATGCCGGTCGCGGCCGACAGCCCGCCGATGAACACCAGCAGCGCCAGCCCCTCGACGCGGTGCGCCATCGGCAGGGTGAGCACGAACGTGTCGGCGTCGACGTAGCCGGGCGGGAAGTGCAGCAGGCCGCCGAAGGCGATGGGCAGCACGAACAGGTTGATCGCGAGCATGTAGAGCGGGAAGAGCCAGACCGCCCGCTTGAGGTGCTTCTCGTCGACGTTCTCGATCACGGCGACTTGAAATTGGCGCGGCAGGAAGACGATCGCGAGCATCGACAGGACCGTGAGCCAGACCCAGCCCGCGTAGCCGCCCGCGGCCGCCCCCAGCGGCGCCATCAGGTTCGCCAGGTCGGGCCGCTGCGCCGCGCGCCGGAAGAGGTCGCCGAACCCGTCGTACATCCCGAAGGTCACGAACAGGCCCACCGCGACGAAGGCCACCAGCTTCACGATCGACTCGAAGGCGATCGCCGCCACCATGCCCTCGTGGCGCTCGGCCACGTCGAGGTGGCGCGTGCCGAAGGCGATGGTGAAGAGGGCCATGAAGAGGGCCACGTAGAACGCCGTGTCCTGCATGATCGAGACTTCGCCGGTCTTCTGCGGCATCACCACTTCGGGGTACTGCAGCAGGAGCTGGAAGCTCGTCGACACCGCCTTCAGCTGCAGCGAGATATAGGGCAGGATGCCGATGACCGCGATCACCGTGACCAGCCCGCCGATCAAGGCGCTGCGCCCGTAGCGCGCGGCGGTGAAGTCCGCGAGCGAGGTGATGCGGTTCAGCTTCGCGATGCGGATCATCTTGCGCACCACGAACCACCACAGCAGGATCATCAGGGTGGGCCCGATGTAGATCGGCAGGAAGCCGACCCCGTCGCTCGCCGCGCGCCCGACGCTGCCGTAGAAGGTCCAGGCGGTCGCGTAGACCGCGAGCGACAGGCTGTAGATCCACGGGTTGGCGATGACCGAGTGGCCCGCCTCGGCGCGCGAGTCGGCGTAGTACGCGATCGCGAACAGCAGCCCGATGTAGGCGAAGGCGGCGATGACGATGACCCAGCCCTGGAGCAATCGGCCCCCTAGCCCTTGCTTTCCATCACCGCCGCCACCAGCGCGATCAGCAGCGCCCAGGCGAAGAAGATGTACGCGTACAGGACGGGCACGCCGAGGAAGGTCGCGTGGACGTTGAACAGCGCCATCAGCGGATAGTTGAACAGCAGGCAGCCGAGCAGGAAAAGGCAGACAAGGCGCGCGCCGCGCGCGCCCTTGGTCTTCAGGGTCTCGCCCAGGGGGGCCTTGTCCATGGCCATTCGCGCCAGTATGTCAAATTCGCGCGCGAACGATCGTCACGGTGCAGGGAGCCTCGGCAGCCAGGCGCCATCCGGGGCTCTGCGTCCAGGGCTTGGGTTCGCCCACGATCAGGTGGTCGACCGCGTTCGCGCGGATGTAGTCGAGCAGCGCCGCGCACGCATCGTCCCCCTCCAGCACGTGGAACGTGACGCGCTCGGCCGGCAGGCCCTGCGAGGCCGCCCAGTGGCGCAGCTCCACCAGGTGGCGCAGGTGCTCGCGCGCCGCGGTCTTCCCGGGATCGTTCGTGCCCCAGTCGGGCACCGGACGCATCACGGTGGCGCACACCAGGCGCGCCTCGCCCAGCGCGGCGAGCGTGCGGCGGACCGCGTCCGCCATCGAGCGCGCGCGCTCGACCTCGGCGTCGGGGGCGCCGACGGCCACGAGCAGGATCGGCGCGAGGGAGGCCTGCGATCGCGGCGGCGGCGCGGGCTCGTAGCCCGCGGCTCGCACCCATCGGGCCAGCCGCTTCCATGCGCTCGCGCGCGCGAGGCGACGCCCGCGCTCGGTGATCGCCACGGTCTCGGGATGGGCGAGGTCGAAGGCGAGGCGGCCGGCGCTCGCCGGCCGGCGCGCGGCGTCGGGCTCGAGGCAGGTGAGGATCACCTCCTGCAGCCACTCCGGGATCGACGCCACGAGCGCGCGCGGCGCCACCGGTTCCGCGTGCAGCCGCGCGCGCATCTTCCGGGGCGAGTCCGGCGCGCCGAACGGCAGGCGCGCGGTGGCGAGCTCATAGAGGATCACGCCGAGCGCGAACAGGTCGCTGCGAGGGTCGCTGCGCACGCCCAGGACCTGCTCGGGCGAGATGTAGGGCGCGGTGCCGATGGGCCGGGTGAACTCCTCGGCGAGCAGGTCGGGCAGCCGCGCGTGGTGCGCGAGCCCGAAGTCGAGCAGCACCGCTTCGCCGCCCGGCCGGATGATGACGTTGGCAGGCTTGAGGTCCAGGTGGATCGCCTCCTGCTGGTGGATCGCGTGAACCGCGCTGGCGATCGCCACGCCCAGCCGCACGACGTCCTCGGACGGCAGGGGCGCGCGCGCCACCCAGCCCGAGAGCGGCTCGCCGTCGACCTGCTCCATGGCGATGTAGGGCACGCGGTCGAGCCCGCCGGCTGCGATGAAACGCGGCACGTGCGTTCCCGAAAGCCGCGGCAGCACCTGCTGCTCGACCTCGTGCGTAACCACGCTCGCACCCGGCTCGCCGAGGTCCAGGCGCGCCAGCTTCATCACCAGGGGGACATCGCTGCCGGCGCGGCGCGCGCGGAAGATGCGGGCCATCGTGCCCCCGCCGATCGGCTCTCCCAGCAGGAAGCCGTCGAGCTCGTCGCCGGTGCCCAGCCGCGCGCTCACCTTCCGTGCTCGAGGCGGGAGGCCAAGCGCTCGGGCAAGCCGGCGCGGCGGATCTTGTGGGCCGCGCGCGCATGGTCGTAGGGCACGCGGTGGAACACGAGCTCTCCCTCGGCGGCATCGAGCATCGCGTAACAGGCCGCGGTGTCGCCGTCACGCGGCTGCCCGCACGATCCCACGATCGCGAGCCACCGCCGGTGGCGCGGCACCGGGATCGCCGACCCGGGCGTGGGCTGGAACGGCTGCGGGCGCCTGTCGGCGCCCTGGAAGTACAGCCGCTGCTCGTGCACGTGCCCGCCGAACGTGTACGGCGAGCGCGCGCCGTCCATGCTGTGCGCCGCCCGCAGCGAGTCGCTCACGTAGGTCCAGCGCTGGGGCGCGTCGGCGCTCGCGTGCACGTAAAAGCAGTCGCCCTCGCGCGCGGTGAGCGGCAGCGCCGCGAGGAAGGCCGCCTGGTCGCCGCGAAGCTGGCGCCGCGTCCACTCGACGGCGCGCTCGGCCGCCGGATTCATGTTTCGCGTCGAATGCCCGGCCACGGCCTGGTCGTGGTTGCCGAGGACTACCCGGGCTCCCCGCGACGCGCGCTCCATCACGATGTCGAGCACGGCTTCGGGATCGGCCCCGTATCCCACGAGGTCGCCAAGGAAAGCGAACCTCTCGGCTCCCGCCGCCTGCGCGTGTCGCAGGCAGGCGGCGAGGGCCTCGAGGTTCGAGTGGATGTCGGCCAGCAGCGCGATCCTCATCGCGCCATTGTCCGCCCTACTGCCTGTCGAGCATGCGGATCACCATCCAGATCGCCACACCCAGCAGCGAGGCGCCGCCGAAGAGCATCAGCAACTGGTTGCCGGTGAGGGTGAGCTCGGATACCGAGTCGGTGCCGCTGGGGCCCGACGCGAGCACGGCCGTGGTCGCGTAGCCCGCGGCCATCGCGGCCACGGCGCCGAACGGGGTGGGTCTCTTCATGGTCGTCGTCTCCCTGGGATCGAGGTCAGGCGTCGTGGTGGATCTCGCGGTCCTTCGTCTCCGGCATGAGGAAGAGCCCGACGAAGAAAGTCATGAGCGCGAAGCCGATGGGATACCAGAGTCCGTAGTAGATGTTGCCCGTGGCCGCCACCATGGCGAACGCGACGGTGGGCAGGAACCCGCCGAACCAGCCGTTGCCGATGTGATACGGGAGCGACATCGAGGTGTAGCGGATGCGCGCGGGGAAGAGCTCGACCAGCCACGCGGCGATCGGTCCGTAGACCATCGTCACGTAGATCACGAGCACGGTCAGGATCGCGAGCAGCGCCGGCACATTCACCTTGGCCGGGTCGGCCTTCTCCGGGTAACCCGCCGCGCGGATAGCCGCGGTGGCGGCCTTGTTGAACTCGCCGGCCTTCCTGGCGAACTCCTCCTTCGACAGGCCCTTGCCCTCGAAGCTCGCCACCTCCTTGTCGCCGATCATCACCTTGGCGGTGTCGCCCGTCGTCGCCGGCACGTTCTCGTAGTTCACGCTGTTGCGCGCCAGGAACGACTTGGCGATGTCGCACGAGGTCGTGAACTTGGCGGTGCCCACCGGGTTGAACTGGAACGAGCAGTTGCCCGGGTCCGCGACCACGGTGACCGGCGCCTTCTGCAGCGCGGCCTCGAGGTCGGGGTTGGCGTAATGGGTGAGCGCCTTGAAGAGGGGGAAGTAGGTCGCCGCGGCCAGCAGGCAGCCCGCGAGGATGATGGGCTTGCGGCCCACCTTGTCCGACAGCGCCCCGAACACCAGGAAGAACGGCGTGCCGATGGCGAGCGAGCCGGCGATCAGCAGGTTCGCGGTGATCGGGTCGACTTTCAGCGCCTGCAGCAGGAAGAAGAGCGCGTAGAACTGGCCCGTGTACCAGACCACGGCCTGGCCGATCACGCCACCGAAGGCCGCGATCAGGACGATCTTGAGGTTGCCCCAGCGCAGGAACGACTCCGTCAGCGGCGCCTTCGAGGCCTTGCCCTCTTCCTTCATGCGGCGGAAGACCGGCGACTCGTTGAGCTGCATGCGGATCCAGACCGAGATCGCGAGCAGCACGATCGAGAGCAGGAACGGGATCCTCCAGCCCCACTCGTCGAACTCCTTGCCGAGCAGCGTGCGGGTCGTGAGGATGACGATGAGCGACAGGAAGAGCCCGAGCGTCGCGGTCGTCTGGATGTACGCGGTGAAGTAGCCGCGCTTGCCCTTGGGCGCGTGCTCGGCCACGTAGGTCGCGGCCCCGCCGTACTCGCCGCCCAACGCCAGGCCCTGGATCAGGCGCAGGCCGATGAGGATGATCGGAGCCGCCACGCCGATCTGGGCGTAGGTGGGCAACAGGCCCACGATGAAGGTCGAGACGCCCATCAGCATGATCGTGATCAGGAAGGTGTACTTGCGCCCGATGATGTCGCCCAGGCGCCCGAACACGATCGCGCCGAACGGGCGCACCGCGAAGCCGGCGGCGAAGGCGAGCAGCGCGAAGACGAAGGCGGCGGTCTCGTTCACGCCGGCGAAGAAGTGCTTCGCGATGATCGCGGCGAGCGAGCCGTAGAGGTAGAAGTCGTACCACTCGAACACCGTCCCGAGCGAGGAGGCGAAGATGACCTTCCGCTCCTCGCTCTTCAACGATCGCGCCGATTGGGCGGTTGCAGCAATGTCGACGGATGCCATCTCAAGTCCCCCTTGTTGTGTGCAGCACTCGGAAATGATGCGAATCGCGTGGATTCGCCCCGAATGCTAGGGACCCGTGATCGTGCTTCCTATTGGGGTTTCCCCGCGGTTCGTGCGGGTTTACCCGAAGCGCGCGCCGCGATTCAGCCCGCGGGGCCGAGCAGCTCGCGCACCTGCGCGACCAGCTCGCGCGTGGAGAAGGGCTTGGTCACGTAGAGGTCGGCACCGAGCGCCTTGCCCTTCTCGACGTCGACCTCGCGCCCACGCGCGGTGAGCATGACGATCTTCACGTCGCGTCCACCCTGGCGCAGGCGCTGGCAGACTTCGTAGCCGTTCAGCTTGGGCATCATCACGTCGAGCAGCACGAGCTGCGGGACGAAGGCCTCGGCCTGCGCGAGCGCATCCTCGCCGTCGTGGGCCACCCGCACCTCGTACCCGCCGCGATGGAGCAGGAACTCCAGCGAGGCGGCGATGTTGGGCTCATCGTCGACGATGAGGATCCGCTGGGCCACGTCAGAGGTTCTGCTTCAACTGCTCCAGGATCGCGGGGTTCTCCAGGGTCGAGATGTCCTGCGTGATGGCCTCGCCCTTGGCGATCGAGCGCAGCAGCCGGCGCATGATCTTGCCCGAGCGGGTCTTGGGCAGGTTGTCGCCGAAGCGGATGTCCTTGGGCTTGGCGATCGCGCCGATCTCCTTGCCCACCCAGTCGCGCAACTCCTTGGCGATCTTGAGCGCCTCCTCGCCCGTGGGGCGCGCGCCCTTCAGCACCACGAAGGCACACACCGCCTCGCCGGTGAGGTCGTCGGGTCGCCCGACCACCGCGGCCTCGGCCACGAGCTTCGAGTTCGCCACCAGCGCGCTCTCGATCTCCATCGTGCCCAGGCGATGCCCCGAGACGTTCAGCACGTCGTCGATGCGGCCCATGATGGTGATGTTGCCGTTCTCGTCCCAGGTCGCGCCGTCGCCCGCGAGGTAGTACTTGCCCTGGAAGTCTTCCGGGTAGTAGCTCTTCCTGAAGCGCTCGGGGTCGCCCCAGATCGTGCGGATCATCGAGGGCCACGGCTTCTTGATCACCAGGATGCCGCCCTTGCCCTTGTCGACCGTGTGTCCGGTCTCGTCGACGATCTCGGCGAATACGCCCGGCAGCGGCGCCTGGCACGAGCCGGGCTTCAGCGCGTGCACGCCCGGCAGCGGCGTGATCATGTGGCCGCCGGTCTCGGTCTGCCACCACGTGTCCACGATCGGGCAGCGGCTGCCGCCCACGGTCTCGTAGTACCAACGCCACGCCTCGGGGTTGATCGGCTCGCCTACCGAGCCCAGGATGCGCAGGCTCTTCATGTCGTACTTCTTCGGCAGCTCGCCTCCGGCCTTGATGAGCGAGCGGATCGCCGTGGGGGCGGTGTAGAAGACCGTCACCTTGTGGTCCTGGATCATCTTCCAGAAGCGCCCGGCATCCGGGTAGGTGGGCACGCCCTCGAACATCACCTCGGTGGCGCCGACCGCGAGCGGCCCGTAGGCGATGTAGGTGTGGCCCGTGACCCAGCCCACGTCGGCGGTGCACCAGAAGACATCAGCCGGCTTGTAGTCGAACACCCACTTCATCGTGAGGATCGCGTGCAGCAGGTAGCCGCCGGTGGAGTGCTGCACGCCCTTGGGCTTCCCGGTGGAACCCGAGGTGTACAGGATGAAGAGCGGATGCTCTGCGTTCACCGGCGTGGGCTCGCAGTCGTTCGCCTGGCCCGCGACCGCGTCGTGCCACCACTTGTCGCGCGGTGCCTTCATCGCGACGTTCGAGCCGGTGCGCCTGTAGACGACGACGTTGCGGATGCCGCCGCAGCCCTCCATCGCGAGCGCCTCGTCGATCGCGGGCTTGAGCGGGATCTCCTTGCCGCCGCGGAACTGGCCGTCGGCGGTGATGATCGCGACGGCACCGGCGTCGACCACGCGTTCCTGCACGCTCTTGGCCGAGAAGCCGCCGAACACCACCGAGTGCGTGGCGCCGATGCGCGCGCAGGCCTGCATCGCCACCACGGCCTCGATCGCCATGGGCATGTAGATCAGCACCCGCTCGCCCTTCTTGATGCCGAGCGCCTTCAACGCGTTGGCGAACTGGCAGACGCGGTGGTAGAGCTCCTTGTAGGTGACCTTCGTCACCTTGCCGTCGTCGGCCTCGAAGATGATGGCGAGCTTGTCGGGCTGCGTGCGCAGGTGCCGGTCGAGGCAGTTGGCCGAGGCGTTCAGCTCGCCATCGTGGAACCACTTGAAGAAGGGCGCGTTCGACTGGTCGAGGACCTGGGTGAACGGCTTGCTCCAGATCAATTCGTTCCGCGCGTGCTTGGCCCAGAACCCCTCGAAGTCGCGCTCGGCCTCGTTGCGCATCGCCTCGTAGGCGGCCATTCCCGAAATGTTGGCCTGCTTGACGAAGGCCTCGGGCGGCGGAAAGGAGCGCGTCTCGTGCAGCACCGATTCGATGGTGGACATGGTCTCTCCTCCGATGGGGTCGAAGATTTATAGCACAGGGCTTCGCGCCCCGGCATCGGGGTAAACCCTAGCCTCGTCCGCCCTCAGGCGGCGGTCGAGGCGGCGGCGAGGTGCGTGGCGCACTCCTCGCGCGTGGCGAGGATGGTGAACACCTGGTCGAAGGCGCCCATCTCGAACATCCGGCGCACCTCGCCCGCGATGCCGCAGAGGAGCAGGGAGCAGCGCGAGCTCTCGCCCAGCTGGGCGGCAACGAGGAGCGCGCGGAAGCCGGCGCTGCTGATGTAGGCGACCTGCCGCAGGTCCACGATGAGGCCGCGGCCGCCCGCGCGCACGAGCTCGGTGAGCCGCTCCTGCAGCTTTGCAGCCGTGGTGCTGTCGATGCGTCCGCTGACCGCCAGGGCGGCGATGCCAGCCTCGTCTTCCTGCGTGATTTCGAGCGCCATCCCTGCTTCTCGTTATGCGCGCCGCGGGCACCGTGCCCGCCAGCGCTTCTCCGGCGAGTGTCGCACGCGGCCCGCGGCGGGGCAATCGGGCGGGAGTGTCAAGCCATCACCCGGCGGCGCAGCACGACACGGTTGCGATCCGCCTCGCGCCGGTACTCGAAGCTGTCCGTGAGGTTGCGCACGAAGGCGATGCCCACGCCTCCGGGCTTGCGCTCGGCGAGCGTGGCCGCCAGCACCGGGGCGGGCGCCTGCGTCGGGTCGAACGCGGCGCCGTCGTCCTCGATCTCGACCGTGACCTCGCCGCCGGCGTAGTCGAGCGCGAGCGAGATCTCGTGCCCGGCCGCCCCGCCCAGGCCGTGCCGGATCGTGTTGCTGAGGAGCTCGTCGAGCACGATGCACAGGGCGTCGGCGTCGCGCTGGGGCAGGCCGTGGAGCTGGCGCAGCTCGCCCACGAGGTCCATGGCGCGTGCGATCTCGGGCAGGCGGCTTTCGATGGTGAGGCGCATCATTGACGGGCATCATAAGCGCAGGAAGAATCCGTGTCGCTGGCGCCCCCAAGGAAATCATGAGCTCGACCGGAACACCGGATCCCGCACCGCCCCAGGAGGCCGAACTCGACCTCACGACGGTGATCGTCAAGACGCACGCCCCCCGCAAGGCGGGGGACGAGGATCGCGCGCACTACCTGGTGGTCGTGGAGGGGCCGGAACGGGGGCTGCGCATCGAGCTCGGCAAGAAGGCTGTGACCTTCGGGCGCACCGAGCCCGCCGACGTCGTCCTCCCGGATCCGCAGGTCTCGCGCAGCCACTGCCGCGTGGGCCTCGTCATGGACGACGTTTTCCTGTCCGACCTCGGCTCCTCGAACGGCACCTTCGTCGACAACGAGCGCATCTCCAAGACCACCCCGCTGCCGGTAGGCGGCCGGTTTCGCATCGGCTCGCGCGTGCTGGAGCACGAGTTCCGCGCGCGCAAGGAGGTCCAGGCGTCGAAGGCGCTCGACACCGACCTCGAGAACGCCGGGAGCTACGTGCGCTCGCTGCTGCCGCCGCCGATCGCGGACGGCCCCATCCGCACCGAATGGCTCCTGCTGCCCTCGGCGCGCCTGGGCGGCGACGTCTTCGGCTACCGCTACCTCGATCCCGACCGCTTCGCGATCTACCTGCTGGACGTCTCCGGCCACGGGACCGGTCCGGCGATGCACGCCGTCTCGGTCGTCAACGTGCTTCGCGGCGGCGCCATGCCGGGCATCGACCCGGGCGAACCGGCCCACGTCGTCGCGAGCCTCAACTCGATGTTCCAGATGCGCAGCCACGGCGGCCTCTACCTCACGATCTGGTACGGCGTGTACAACCTGGCATCGCGCTCGCTCGACTACTGCTCGGCCGGGCACCACCCGAGCTTCCTCGTGCCGCCCGGCCGCGAGGAGGCCATCGCGCTGCGCCTGCCCAACGTCCCCATCGGCCTCACCCAGACGGCGCGATTCCGCGCCGGCCACGTGGAGGTGCCGCCCGGCAGCTCGCTCTACGTCTTCAGCGACGGCGTGTTCGAGGTCGACACGCGCGCCGGCGGCCTGTGGACCCTGGAGGACCTGGCCGCGCGCATCCTCGAGGCGCCCGCCCCGGGCGTGCCCGAGACGCAACGCCTGCTCGACGCCGTGCGGAGCATTGCGCTCGAGCCGGCGTTCGAGGACGATTTCACCCTGCTCGTCGCAAGCTTCGCCTGAGCGCTTTTGACGCACCGCAGCAAGGGGTGCTAGCGTGACCGCATGAACGACGCCGCCGCGCGGCCCGCATCCGTCGACATCCTCGGCGACTACTGGCCCGGCATCCAGATCTACTACCCGCCGGTCAAGTACGCGCCCTCGCTCGGCATCTACGAGACGATGGAGCAGGCGGCCGAGCGCTTCCGCAAGCACGGCTGGAACACCCCCTCCCACACCCTGCTCTTCGACCTCGAGGATGGGTGCCGGCAGAAGGAGATGAGCCGCGAGCTGCTGCGCCGCGAGCTGCCGAAGATGCCGCGCAAGAAGGAGGTCCAGATCGCGGTGCGGATCAACCCGTTCCGTACCGAGGAATACGAGCTCGACCTCGGGCTGGTACGCGACCTGGCGGACCACTTCGACGTGGTCATGCTCGCCAAGGCGGGCGAGGCGTACGGGGCGCCCGAGATCCGCGACCTGTCCGCGGTGCTGGTGGGCCTGAACCACCGCATGACGATCCAGCCGATCATCGAGCACCCGAAGTCGCTCAAGATCTCGCCGGACCTCATGCAGTACTCGACGGTGAAGCACGTGGTCTTCGGCATCCACGATTTCTCCAAGGCGATGGGCATCTCGATCACGCCGCGCAACTGGACCGAGGAGCTCAAGTTCTACCTGCACGACATCCTTTTCGAGGCGCGCATCGCGGGCAAGGGCGTGATCGGCGCGGTCGAGACGCTGATCGGCTCGGCCACCATGCCCGACGAGTTCGTCGAGCCCCACGACGTGCGCCGCTGGCTCGACCTGCACGGCGACGAGGAGTCGCGCGTGGTCTACGGCCACGCCCTCGAGGAGGCCGCCATGGGGCTGTCGGGCAAGCAGGTGATCCATCCGTCGCACATCCATCCCTGCAAGGTCGCCTTCACCCCGTCGCCCTCGGAGATCAAGACCAAGGTCGCGATCCTCAAGGCGGCCATCGAGGCCGACGCGCTCATGGGCGGCGCCATCCGGTTCGAGGGCGAGATGCTCGATCCCCCGATGTTCGGCAAGGCGCTGCAGACGCTGCTCAAGGCCCATGCCCTGCATGCGCTGTCCGAAGAAGACACCGCCTTCGCCATCGAGGTGCTGAGGAAGCTGCCGGAACAAGTGGTCAGGGAGAATTGGCCCTATGGCGTCATTCTTTGACGCCATCTACGGAGTGATCCTCTAATCTCGATGTCGAGCACCGCGCCATTCCCGCCCTGGGAATGGAACATTCCCGAGCACCTCAACATCGGCGCGGCCTGCACCGATGCCCACCTGGGCACTTCGGCGCAGGAACGGGTGGCGATGATCGTCGAGGACGACACGCTCGGCACGAGCCGCATCACCTATCGCGAGCTCGCCGAGCGCACCAGCCGCTTCGCGCAGCTGCTGCGCGCGATGGGCGTGGCCGCCGGCGACCGGGTGCTGGTGCGGCTTCCCAACTCGATCGACTACGCGACGGCGTTCCTCGGCACGCTCAAGCGCGGCGCGATCGCCGTGCCCACCTCGACGCTGCTCACGCCCGAGGAGGTGCGCTACCTGCTGCAGGACTCGCAGGCCGTCGCGCTGGTGATCGACGAGGCCGCGCTCGCCCGGATGGGCCCGCAGCTGCGCGGCGCCGGCATCCTGCGCGAGGTGATCATCGCCGGCGAGCCGCTCGCGCGAGCGCTCGCGGCGGTGTCGTCGACCGAGCCGGCCGAGCGCACCCGTCCTTCGGACGCCGCCTACCTCGTCTACACGTCCGGCACGACCGGCTATCCGAAGGGCGTGCTCCACGGTCACCGCTCCCTCCTCGGGCGCACGCCGGCCGCCCACTACTGGTTCGACTTCCCGCTCGGCCCGGCCGACGGCGAGCGGGTGGACCGCATCGTGCACTCGGGCAAGTTCAACTGGACCTACGTGCTCGGCTCGGCGCTCATGGACCCCCTCTTCCGCGGCCAGACGATCATCGCGCACGAGGGGCGCAACGAGGCTTCCACGTGGCCGCAGCTGGTCGCCAAGCACGCCGCCACGATCTTCATCGGCGTGCCGACCATCTACCGCCAGATCCTGCAGAAAACCACCTTCACGCGTTCCGACGTTCCCACCCTGCGCCACTGCATGAGCGCGGGCGAGCACCTTTCCGACGAGGTCTTCGCGCTGTGGAAGGAGCGCTTCGGGCTCGACATCTACGAGGCCGTCGGCATGAGCGAGTGCAGCTACTACCTGTCGCAGAACCGGATGCGCCCGATCCGGCCCGGCAGCGCCGGCTTCCCGCAGCCCGGCCACGATGTCCGCCTGCTCGACACCGATACGCGCCAGGAAGTCGCTCCGGGCGAGGAAGGCATGATCTGCATCCCCGAAGGCGACCCCGGACTCTTCCTGCGCTACTGGAACCTGCCCGAGGAGACGGCGAAGGTGCGGCACAGCGGCTGGTACTTCACCGGCGACTACGCGCGCTGCGACGAGGACGGCTACCTGTGGTTCCTCGGACGCAAGGACGACATCATCAAGAGCTTCGGCTACCGCGTCTCGCCCTACGAGGTGGAGCGCGTGCTGAAGGGGCACCCGGCGGTGGCCGATTGCGCCTGCGTGGCCGAGGACGCCGGGCCGGACAAGCGCCTCGTGGTCGCCTACGTGATCTCGCAGGAGGGCAGTGCGGTGACGCCCGGGGAGTTGCTCGCCTACGGGCTCACGCACCTGGCCGCGTACAAGGCACCCAAGGTGGTCTACCTCGCGCGCGAATTCCCGCGCACTCGCAACGGCAAGATCCTGCGGCGGGAGATCACCCCGCGGATCGCGACGGCCCGGTCGGAGGGATGAAGACGCTAGAGATGCGTGCCGTCGCTGCCAAGCTGAAGACGCTGGAAGACCATGGAAGCCCACCTGTATTGAAGATGAGCCATGGTGGCGGCCGCAGCATCGCGGGGCGACGGTCCGCCGTCCCGGGACAGGGGTCCGGGACACCCGGGACACCGGGACACCGGCCCTAGCCGGCCCCCGGCTGCCCTCCCAGGCCGGCCTTGCGCGCGGCCACGATCGCCTGCGAGCGGTTCTCGACCTCGATCTTGTCGAAGATCCGCGTGATGTGGTTGCGGACGGTCTTCTCCGAGAGGTCGAGGCGCGCGGCGACCTGGGCATTGTCGAGCCCCTGCGCCACGAGCTCGAGGACATCGCGCTCGCGCTGCGTGAGCTTCGGGAACTCCCCGCCGCCGCTCGACGGAAGGAATCCGTCCAGCGCTTCGAAATACACCTTCCAGGCGGGCTCGTTCCTGAGGAGGACGTGGTTGTCGCTCTCCAGCGGAAGGAAGCGCGCGCCGGGGATGAGCCCCGCGAGGCGGCGGCCTTCCTCGAAGGGGACGCGAAGGTCGCCGCGGGCGTGCGCGATGAGGCAGGGGCAGGACACGCGGCGCGCTTCCTCGTCCACGTCGATCTGGCCGAAGGCGCGAAAGACGCGCGCTGCCGTGTCCGCCGAGGTGCTGAGGCGCATCATGTCGTTGAAGGACCGCTGCTGCTCGAGCGACGCGCCCGGCATGAAGGCGCTCGTGAAGACCTGCCGGAAAGTCGCCTCCTGGGTCCCCCATCCCACCTCGATCAGCCGCGCCAGCGCTTCGGCGCGCTCGACGAGCGCGGGCGAGCCTCGGCGGTTCCAGCCGCGCGAATACCCGCCGAGGAGGACGAGGTGGGACACGCGCCCGGGGTGCCGCGCCGCGTAGGCGATCGCGATGGCAGAGCCCTGGGACGGGCCTACGAGGGCGAAACGATCGAAGCCCGCGGCATCCACCACCGCCTCCAGGTCGGCGACCCAGTGCTCGAACGAGATCTCGGCCGGATCCGCATCCGACAGGCCACAGCCGCGCTGGTCGTAGCGAAGCAGCCGGAATCGCGTGCTCAGCTCCGTGAGCATCGGCTCGGAAACGGGGCTGCGGAAATCCCAATCGAGGTGCGTGACCCAGTGCTGCGCGCGCACGACGGGCGCGCCGCCTCCCGACAGGCCGAACGCGAGCCCGGTGCCATCGGCGCTCTTGCAGAAACGGATTTCCTGCTTCATGCGCAGATTCTGCCTATGATGTTCCCGCCCCGATAGAGGAGAAGGCCATGACCCGACTCGCAATGCTCCTGCTCGCCCTCGCCGCGATGCTGCCGGCGGCGGCCCAATACCCCGACCGCAGCGTCACGATCCTCGCGGGCTATCCGCCGGGTGGCCTCGTGGACACCGTGACGCGCACGCTCGCCGACGGGATGAAGGCGCGATTTCCCAAGGGCCTGGTGGTCCAGAATCGTCCCGGCGCGGCAGGCTCCCTCGCGGTCTCGGAGATCACCCGCAGCGCGCCCGACGGCTACACCATCGCCCTCACGCCCCACTCGGCGCTGGTCATCGCCGCGCAGATCAACAACGTGGGCTACAAGACGCCCGACGAGTACGACCCGTTCGCGAACGTGGTCGACTACTACCCGATGATCGCGGTGCGCACGGAGTCGCCGTACAAGACGATCCATGACCTGGTCGCCGACGCCAAGGCGAACCCGGGCAAGGTGCGGGTCGGCTCGCCGGGCGAGGGAACCTCGAGCCACCTCAACCTCGAGGAGCTCATGCACAAGACGGGGACCAAGATGATCCATGTCCCGTACCAGGGCTGGGGCCAGTCGAGCCCGGCGATCCTCGGCGGACACATCGAGGCCGTGGTCGCGCAGCCGGGTGAATTGAAGGCGATGGTGGACGGCAAGCGCATGCGCGTGCTCCTGGCCTTCCACCCGCAGCGCCACCCCGCTTTCGCGGACGTCGCCACCGCGCGCGAGCTGGGATGGGACGTCTCGAACGGCGTCTGGTACCTGATGATCGCGCCGAAGGGCACGCCCGCGGCCGTCGTGAAGTACCTGCACGACAGCGTGAAGGCGGCCGTCGAGGACCCGAAGTTCGTCGAGACGATGAAAGAGCGCGGCGTCGAGGCCGCCTACCGGCCCGGCGACGTGATGCGCACGGATCTCTGGCGCGAGTACAAGCTGCACACCGAGATCCTCACCCGCATCGGGATGATCAAGAAGTAGGGTAGCGCCCCACCGTCTGAGCCAGGGCGCCTGGCGCCTTTTTCCTCGGGATTCCGTTCAGGTGGATAGGACCCTTCCTCCTATCCACCGGAGATCGCCATGACGCCCCGCCTATCCCGAAGGCCGAATCTCTTCCTCGCCGCCTTCGCACTCTCGCTGTTCGCCCCCCTTGGCGTCGCGGCGCAGGCCACGCAGCCGCTGGAGGACGCGAGCATGGGTGTCCGGATGCAGGTGCCCAAGGCTTGGCTCGTCGAGCAGAAGAGCAATGGCCCCATGGCGAGCTGCGATCCGAACATGACCAGGATAGTCGTTTGTTACCTCTCCCTATCGATGACAAAGGCGGCCGCGGGCCAGACCGCGTTCACTGACGCCGATCGCGACAAGTTCAAGAAGTGGTCGGCGTCGGGCGGGGGCGGGCCGGTCGTGGAGGCAAGGGACGTCAAGCTCTCCGGCTTCCCGGCGTTCGAAACCGTGACCAAGTCGGGGCGGGACACCGTATATCGCGCATTCGTGCTGATGGACTCGCCGCCCCGCGTGATCGACGTCACGTTCTACGGCGATGGCAAGGGCGACTGGTACGGGCGTTACAAGCTGGCGGTCGACAAGGCGATGGGCACGATCACGGCCTGGAAGTAGCGCCGCTACTGAGTGAAACGCCGTCTCGGCGGCGTCAGTAACGCTCGACGGTAGCCGCTTCGATGTAGCCGAAGTCGATGTCCTCGCCCAGGCCGGGGCGGGTGGGCATGCCAACGAAGCCCTCCTTGTCCATCGGGTCGGTGAGGCTCTTCAGGTACGCGGGGACTTCGTCGTAGTCCACGAACGGGTGGAGCAGCCCGCGCTCGTACCAGTCGCAATTGCGGATGGCGCCGATCACGTTCAGGTTCGCCGCGCCGTTGCCGTGGATCTCGCAGTTCATCCCGAACGATTCGGCGAGGTGCGCGGACTTGAGGCACGGCCCGATCCCGCCGTTGCCCGGGGCGCCGGCACGCAGGATGTCGCAGGCGCCCTGCTTCACCCAGGCCGCGCGCGAGAGGAACCGGCCACCGAGGGATTCGGGCCCGAGGATGGGCAGCGCCAGCTGCGAGGCGAGCCAGATGTAGGAGTCGATCGACTCCTCTTCCATGGGCTCCTCGAACCAGGCGAAGTCGAGCTTCTCCAGCTCGCGGCCGATGTAGAGGGCGTCGGTGCGGCTGTACCAGTGGTAGCCGTCGAGCATCAGCGCGATGTCGGGCCCGACCGCCTCGCGCACGGCGGCGCAAGCCTGTACGTCGCGCTTCGGATCGGGCGCGCCCGGGATCGGCGGCATCCACGTGTGCAGCTTGATGCCCTTGTAGCCGCGCGCGACCAGCTTTTCGGCGAAGCGCGCGAAATCCTCCGGACTCGAGAGCCCGCCCGGCTGCTCGTCCCCGCACATGGTGCTGCCGTACGCGCGCACCTTGTCGCGGAACCCGCCGATCAGCTTGTGTACCGGCAGCCCGAGCTTGCGGCCGGCCCAGTCCCAGAGCGCCTGCTCCACGAGCGAGAGCGCGCGATCGGTGAGCTGGCCCGCGCTGCCGCGTTGCCGATCGGCGAGCGCGCGCCACAGCCGCTCGCGGTCGAAGGCGGATTGCCCCACCAAGTCCTTGCGCACGAAGCCGTCGATCACATAGGAGCGGATCACCTCGGGCGCGCCGAAGGAATAGCCCTCGGTGCCGTCCTCGGTCACCACGCGTAGCATCGCCAGGCGTGCCTTGCCGGGCGCGTCGCGGCTCGCGTGGGCGTGGCCGTGGGAGTCGCGGATGAGGCGCGTCGGATGCTCGAAGACGTTGACCGCGATTCGCTCGATTTTCACCAAAACCCCTTCTAGGAAAACGTTTTCCCGACTATGCTCGCATTATAGCCAACGGTTCCACCGGCCCCGCGATGTACGAGAACAAGCGCCTCGGATTCCTCTTCGTACTGCCCTTCGTCCTGGGCGTGCTGCTGTTCAAGCTCTTCCCGTTCGTGATGAGCTTCGCCTTGTCCTTCTCGCAATACGACGTGATGGACCCGCCGGTGTACGTGGGCCTCGCGAACTACCGCGAGCTCGCCTTCGAGGACGCGCTCTTCCGCAAGAGCCTGGGGGTCACCCTCGCCTTCGCCCTGATCGCCGTGCCGATGCGCGTGGGCTTCGCGCTCTTCGTCGCGCACGTCCTCAACTTCCGCATGCGCGGCATCAACTTCTTCCGCTCCGCCTTCTACCTGCCCTCGATCCTCGGGGGCAGCATCGCGACGGCGGTCCTGTGGCGATTCCTCTTCGCGCGCAACGGCCTGGTGAACGGCGTGCTCGGCGTCTTCGGCCTCGAGCCAATACCATGGCTCGCCGACGAGCACTACTCGCTCTGGACCATCGTGCTGCTCTTCATGTGGCAGTTCGGCTCGGCCATGGTGATCTTCCTGGCCGCGCTGCAGAACGTCCCGCAGGCGCTCTACGAGGCCGCCGAGATCGACGGCGCCAGCCGCTGGCAGCAGTTATGGCGCATCACCGTGCCGCTCATCACGCCGGTGATCTTCTTCAACGTGATCATGCAGATGGTGCACGCGTTCCAGGAATTCAACGCGCCCTACATGATCACCGAGGGCGGGCCGCTGCACTCCACCTACGTGCTCGCGCTCTACATCTACGACCAGAGCTTCCGCTACTTCAACTTCGGCTACGGCTCGGCGCTGTCGTGGGTGCTGTTCGCGATCGTGGCCGGGCTCGCGGGCCTGTCGTTCTGGAGCTCGCGCTACTGGGTGTTCTACGCAGGCGAGAAGGAGACCCGGCGTTGAAGGCCTTGCCACGCTACGTCGTGCTGGGAGCGGTGTCGATCCTGATGCTGTACCCCCTCGCGTGGCTGGTCGGCGCCACCTTCAAGAGCAACGCCGAGATCTTCACGCAGATCGGCTTCTGGCCGTCGCGCCTGGACTTCGGGGCGTACGCCAAGGGCTGGAAAACCAGCACCGAGTACACCTTCGCGACCTACTTCCTCAACTCGTTCCTCATCACCATTCCGCGCATCGCGGTGACGGTGGTGAGTTGCGTGCTGGTGGCCTATGCCTTCGCGCGCTTCGAGTTCTGGGGCAAGCGCTGGCTCTTCGGCGTGATGGTGGGCACGATGATGCTGCCGCTCATCGTCCTGCGCCTGCCGCAGTACCTCATGTTCCGCGAGGTGGGCATGCTCGACACCTACTGGCCGCTCATCCTGCCCTCGGCCTTCGCCACCGACACCTTCTTCGTCTTCATGCTGGTGCAGTTCCTGCGCGCCATCCCGCGCGACATGGAGGAGGCGGCGATGATCGACGGCTGCAACGCCGCGCAGATGCTCTGGCACATCATCGTGCCGCTGCTGCGGCCCGCGATCGTCTCGGTGATCGTGTTCCAGTTCATCTGGACGATGAACGACTTCATGGGCCCGCTCGTGTTCCTCGCCTCGGTGGAGAAATACCCCGTCTCGCTCGCCCTCAAGATGAGCATCGGCGCCACCGAGGAAGTCGAATGGGCCAACGTGATCGCGATCTCGGTGGTCGCGCTCATTCCCTCGGTCGCGGTGTTCTTCGCGGCGCAGAAGCACTTCATCGAAGGCGCCGCCGCCGGCGGCATCAAAGGTTAGGAAAATGGCGGCGGTCACCCTCTCCCGCATCGAAAAGGTCTATCCCAACGGCTTCAAGGCCGTGCACGGCGTGGACCTCGAGGTGCGCGACGGCGAGTTCATGGTGTTCGTGGGTCCGAGCGGTTGCGCCAAGAGCACGCTGCTCAGGATGATCGCGGGCCTCGAGAGCATCACCGCCGGCGAGCTTCGCATCGGCGATCGCGTGGTGAACGGGCTGCCCGCCAAGGCGCGCGGCATCGCGATGGTGTTCCAGAACTACGCGCTCTACCCGCACATGAAGGTGTACGACAACCTCGCCTTCGGGCTCAAGCTCGCCGGGACCTCGAAGCCCGAGGTGGACCGCCGCGTGCGCCATGCCGCGCAGTTGCTGGAGATCGAGCACCTGCTCGACCGCCTGCCCAAGCAGCTCTCGGGCGGCCAGGCGCAGCGCGTGGCGGTGGGACGCGCGATCGTGAAGGAGCCGCAGGTGTTCCTGTTCGACGAGCCGCTGTCGAACCTGGACGCGAAGCTGCGCGCGGCGATGCGCGTGCGCATCACGGAGCTGCATCGCACGCTGCGCGAGCAGGGGCGGCCGGCGACCACGGTGTACGTCACGCACGACCAGACCGAGGCGATGACGATGGGTGAGCGGATCTGCGTCCTCAAGGAAGGCGTGATCCAGCAGGTCGATACGCCGGTCGCGCTCTACCAGCGGCCCGCCAATGCCTTCGTCGCCGGCTTCATCGGCTCGCCCGAGATGAACCTCCTGGAGGCGGAGCTGGTCACCGCGGGCGACGGCCAGGCGGTGAGGCTCGGCGGCCACGTGCTGCCGCTCCCGCCGGAGCGCGCCCCGGCCGCCGCGCGCGCCCCGGGCGCGATTCGCTTCGGCCTGCGGCCCGAGCACATCGGCCTCACGACTCCCGCCGGCTCCGGCGCGCTCGCAGTGCCGGCGACCCTCCGGTTCGCCGAACACATGGGCAACGAGGTGTTCGTGCACGCCGACATCGGCAGCCTCCCGGTCACCGCGCGCGTTCCCGCGGGCGACGCGCCGGCCCTGCACGCACAACCGCGCGGCAGCGTGCTCACGCTCCACCTCCAGATGGGTGCCGCGCACCTCTTCGACCCGGCCACCGGCGCGTCGCTGGCATGAAACGCAGGCGCGCGCTCGGCGTCCTCGCAGCTGGGGCAGCCGCCATGGCAGCCCCGTCGATTGCCCGGTCGTCACAGGAGCCGCTGCGCTTCTCGTGGTGGGGCGGCGGCGGACGCCACGAAGCCACGATCAAGGCGGTGCGCCTGTTCGAGCAGCGCCATCCGGGCACGCAGATCAAGGCCGAGTACATGGGCTTCAACGGCTACCTCGAGCGCCTGACCGCGCAGATCGCCGGGCGCTCGGAGCCCGACGTGATGCAGATCAACTGGGCCTGGCTCGCGATGTTCAGCAAACGCGGCACGGGCTTCACCGACCTGGAGCCCCTGATGGGGCCGGCGGTACGCGAGCAGCTGCCCGCCGACGATATCGCCACGGGGCGCGTCGCCGGCAAGCTCAACGCCCTGTCCGTGGGCTATACCGCCCGCGTGATGCTCTGGAACCGCGGCACGTTCGAGCGGCTGAAGCTGCCGCTGCCCCGCACCTGGGACGATCTCTTCGCGGCCGGGCCGGCCTTCCGGCGCACGCTTGGGGAAGGCGCTTTCCCGCTCGACGGCGAGCTCTACGACATGTTGCTACTCGCCCAGGCGTGGGTGCAGCAGAAGCACGGCACCGCGTTCATCTCCCCCGAGGCGCGGCGCGTGGCCATGGACGAGGCGGCCGCGGTGGATTGGGTGCGCACCTACGAGCGACTGGTCTCCGCGCACGTGGCCACCCCACTCCCACTGCGCGCGAGCCTGGGCGGCGCCGAGAAACCCACCGAGCAGCAGCCCGACTGGGTCAACGGCCGCTGGGCCGGCAACTACACGTGGGACTCGGTCATCGGGCTGCGCGGCAGCACGCTCAAGGGCGAGAACCGGCTCGCCCTCGGCGACTTCCCGACGCTTCCCGATGCGCGCGCAACCGGCATCTTCGGGCGGCCGACGCTCATGTTCGCGGTGGGACGCAACTGTCGCCAGCCGGAGCTCGCGACACGCCTGATCGAGTTCCTGCTGACCGACACGGAGGCCGTGCGCCTGCTCGGCCGCACGCGCGGACTACCCGCCTCGCGCGCCGCCCTGGCACTGCTGCGCGCCGAGGGCAAGCTTCCGCCGCTCGAGCTCGAGGCGCATGCCCAGATCGCCGCGCAGCGCGACGCCGGGCGTATTCCCCTTCCGGCGCCGCTCTTCGAGCACCCGCGCATGCACAAGTTCATGCGCGAGGTGTTCGAGACCGTCGCCTACGGCAAGAGCGACGCCGTGACCGCGGCCCGCCGCCTGCGAGTAGGCGGCCAGGCCCTCCTGCAAAGGCTCTGAGGGATCCGGACATGTCCAAGCACACCCGCCGCGCGATGCCCTTCGAGAAGCGCACCGACCCCGACACCGGCGCCAGCGTGACGCGCCTCACGCCGCGCGAGGTGACCTGCCATCGCAATTACTTCTACCAGAAGTGCTTCACCAACGACGGCAAGCACCTCATCTTCGCCGGCGAGTTCGGCGGCGTCCAATCCGGGCACACCTCGGGCGACCCCGGTAATCCCAACTGGAACTACCACCTGCTCGACCTCGATAGCGCCACGGCGCTGCAGCTCACCGAGGGGGCACGCGAGAACACCTTCGGCGGGTTCCTGAGCCCCGACGACAGGTATCTCTACTTCGTGCGCGCCGACCGCAACCTGATCCGGCTGCACCTGGACACGCTCTCCGAGGACGTGGTCTACACCGTGCCGCAGGGCTGGGTGGGCTACGGCACCTGGGTGGCCAACAGCGCGTGCACGAAGATGGTCGGGATCGAGATCCATGCCGACGACTGGTTCCCGCTCTCCGACTGGAGGAAATTCGCGGAGATGTTCCACGCGAAGCCGCGCTGCCGGCTCTTCAGCGTCGACCTCGCCACGGGCACGCGCCGCGTGATCCTCGAGCAGCGCGGCTGGCTGGGGCACCCGCAGTACCGCCCCTTCGACGACTACACCGTCGCCTACTGCCACGAAGGCCCGCACGACCTGGTGGACGCGCGCATGTGGTTCGTCAACGAGGATGGCTCCAATCGCCGCTGCGGCAAGCGCCACGCCGCCGGCGAGAGCTGCACGCACGAGTTCTGGGTGCCCAACGGCTCCGCGATGATCTACGTGAGCTACACCAAGGGCGAGCGCGAGCGCTGGATCTGCAGCCTGGATCCGCGCACGCTCGCCGAACGCCGGCTGATGGCGATGCCGCCCTGCTCGCACCTCATGAGCAACGCCGACGGCACGCTCGTCGTGGGCGACGGCTGCGGCACGCTCGCCGACGTCGCCGACGCGGGATCGCATGCCGTGGCCAACGATCCCTTCCTGCACCTCTTCGACATCCGGCAGGGCACCCGCCGCCGCATCGCGCACCACGACAGCAGCTGGGGCGTGTACAAGGGCAACCGCCAGGTGACGCACCCGCACCCGTCGTTCACGCCGGACGAGAAGCGCGTGCTCTTCAGCGCCGACGGCGACGGCGAGCCCGGCCTCTACCTCGTCGACATTCCGCCGGCCGTGTCATGAACCGCCGCGAATTCCTCGCCACCCCGCTCGCGCTCGCCGCGTGCGCCGGCCTGCCCGCGCGGCCGGGCCCGGGACCTTCGGGCTGGGCGGGCGCCGAGCGTGCGCTCGATATCGGCGACACCGCGCAGCGCGTGGACATACGCTCGCGCGCCGACCTCGACGAAGCCCTGGCGCTGGGCGACCGGCCCAAGGTGCTGCGGATCCACGGGCGCATCGATCTCGCCCGGGGCCGCGGGGCGAAGGACTTCGCCGACCCCGCATTCGACTTGGGCGCCTATTGCCGCGCGTATTCGCCCGAGGCGTGGGGACGCCGGGCGCTCTCGGGACCGCTCGAGGAGGCGCGCAAGCGCTCGGTCGCGCGCCAGGCGGCCGAGGTGGTGGTGAAGGTGCCGCCACGGACAGCGATCATCGGCGCGACGCCCGACGCGGGCTTCGCCGACGGCGCGCTGGTCGTCGCCGGCACGCACGACGTGGTCCTGCAGGATCTGCATTTCCACGGCGTGCGCGACCACTTTCCGGCCTGGGATCCTCTCGACGGATCGAAGGGCGAATGGAATTCGGATTACGACGCGGTCTCGATCGTCCGCGGCCGCCGCGTGTGGGTCGACCACTGCACGTTCAGGAGCGCCCATCCACCCGTGGAGCGCATCTTCGACCGCACCTTCGAGACCAACGACGGGCTCCTCGACATCACGCGCGCCGCCGACCTCGTGACGGTGTCCTGGTGCCGTTTCTCCCGGCACGACAAGACGATGCTGATCGGCGGAAGCGACCGGCATGTCGACGACGAGCCGCACCTGCGGGTCACGCTGCATCACAACCTGTGGGAAGACTGCGCCGAGCGCACCCCGCGCGTGCGATTCGGTCGCGTGCACGTGGTGAACAACCTCTTCGTGGTGACTCCGGGGGCGCACTACGGCTACTCCATCGGCCTCGGCCGCAATTGCCGCATCGTGAGCGAGGACAACGCCTGGGAGACCGGGCCCGAGGTCGACGCCACGCGCCTGGTGCGCTACTGGGGCGGAACGAAATTCTCGGACCGGGGCTCGATCCACAACGGCTCTCCGCTGGCACTCACCGCGGCGGTGAGGCGCGCCTACCCTGCCCTCGCCCTCGAGGAGGCGCCGGCCTTCGACCCGCCGCCGGTCGCCGGGCGCTGCGCCGCGGCCGAGGTGGGGCAGCGCGTTCGTGCGGGCGCGGGAGCGGGGCTGGCGGCGATGGTAAAATTCGCCAGCTAGATCACCGCCCGGAGCACCACGCTCCGCCTCGCAGTCAGACCAATCCCAAGAAACGAACCGATGGACGAACAGGCCAAGATGCGCCCCTTGAAACCGCTGCCCAACCTCATCTTCATGAGCCGTTGGCTGCAGCTGCCGCTCTACCTCGGCCTCATCGTGGCCCAGGCAGTCTACGTGTGGGTGTTCTGGCAGGAGCTCTACCACCTCGTCCTCGCCACCATGGGCAACGCCGATTCCCTCATCCACGTCCTCGACGCGGTGACGGTGGAGGGCGCGGCGCGCCCCGCCAAGCCCAACGAGACGGTGCTCATGCTGGTGGTGCTGGGCCTCATCGACGTGGTGATGATCTCGAACCTGCTCATCATGGTGATCGTCGGCGGCTACGAGACCTTCATCTCCAAGATGGGCCTGGAGGGGCACCCCGACCAGCCCGAGTGGCTCTCGTCGGTGAATGCTTCCGTCCTCAAGGTGAAGCTCGCCACCGCGATCATCGGCATCTCGTCGATCCACCTCCTCAAGACCTTCATCAACGCGCAGCACTACGACGACAAGGTGATCATCGCGCAGGTGGTCATCCACATCACGTTCCTCATCTCCGCCCTGGCGATCGCGGGCGCAGACCGGCTCATGCCCCACATCCCCGTGGGCCTGAAGGCCAGCACTCACTAGGAAAACGCCATGACCACGATTCGCGAAGAGGACTTCGTCGCCTCCGTCGCCGACGCCTTCCAGTTCATCAGCTACTACCATCCCAAGGACTACATCGACCACCTCTGGGAGGCTTACCAGAAGGAAGAGTCGCCCGCCGCCAAGGACGCGATGGCGCAGATCCTGGTCAATTCCCGCATGGCCGCCGAGGGCCATCGCCCGATCTGCCAGGACACCGGCATCGCGATCGCCTTCATCAAGGTCGGCATGGACGTGCGCTGGGACACGAAGCTGTCCCTCGAGGAGCTCGTGAACGCCGGAGTGCGGCGGGCCTACACCGACAAGGACAACCCGCTGCGCGCCTCGATGCTCGCCGACCCGGACGGGAAGCGGAAGAGCACCGGCGACAACACGCCGGCGGTGACGCACGTGGAGCTCGTGCCCGGCGACAAGGTCGAGGTGATCGTCGCCGCCAAGGGCGGCGGCAGCGAGAACAAGTCCAAGTTCGCCTGCCTGCTGCCCTCCGACTCGATCGTCGACTGGGTGCTCTCGCTCGTTCCCACCATGGGCGCCGACTGGTGCCCGCCGGGCCTGCTCTCGATCGGCATCGGCGGCTCGCCCGAGAAGGCGATGCTGATCGCCAAGTGGGGAATGATGGAGCCCATCAACATCCACGAGCTCAAGGCACGCGGGCCGAAGACGCGTGGCGAAGAGCTGCGCCTCGAGCTCTACGAGAAGGTGAACGCGCTCGGCATCGGCGCGCAGGGACTCGGCGGGCTCTCGACCGTGCTCGACGTCAAGGTGAGCGAGTACCCGACGCACGCGGCCTCCAAGCCCGTGGCGCTGCTGCCCAACTGCGCCGCCACCCGCCACATACACTTCACGCTCGACGGCAGCGGGCCGGCGCATTTCGAGGCGCCGTCGCTCGAGGATTGGCCCAAGCTCGCCTTCGACACGTCGAAGAGCCGCCGCGTGAACCTCGACGCGCTCGACAAGGCTGCGATCGCGACCTGGAAGGCGGGCGAGACGCTGCTGCTGTCGGGCAAGCTCCTCACCGGCCGCGACGCCGCGCACAAGCGCATGGTCGACATGATCGCGCGCGGCGAGAAGCTGCCGGTGGACCTCACCAATCGCTTCATCTACTACACCGGGCCCGTGGACGCGGTGCGGGATGAGGTGGTGGGCCCCGCCGGACCGACCACGAGCTCGCGCATGGACAAGTTCGTCGACACCGTGTGCGCCAGGACCGGCCTCATCGGCATGGTCGGCAAGAGCGAGCGCGGCGCGGCCGCGATCGAGGCGATCAAGAAGCACGGCGCCGTGTATTGCATCGCCGTGGGCGGTGCGGCCTACCTCGTGTCCAAGGCGATCAAGGCCTCGCGCGTCCTCGCCTTCGAGGACCTCGGGATGGAGGCCATCCGCGAGTTCGAGGTGCGCGACATGCCCGTGACGGTGGCCGTGGACTCCGCCGGCAACGCGGTGCACAAGACCGGTCCGGCCGAGTGGCGTGCGCGGATCGGCAAGATCCCCGTCGCCGTCGTCTAGGATCCCCCGCACCATGTCGCGGGCCGCGCTGCAGGCGAGCGGCTCTTCCGACGCGCTTTGGCTCGCGCGCGAGGCGCGTCGCGCGGCCCCGATCCTCGTGCTCGCGGCCTCGGCGCAGGACGCCGAGCGCCTGCGCGAGGAGATGGCCTGGTTCGACCCGGCCCTGCGCGTCTTCCGCCTGCCCGACTGGGAGACGCTTCCCTACGACCAGTTCTCCCCGCACCCCGACCTGGTGTCCGAGCGCCTGGCGACGCTCTGGCAGTTCGCCGGCGGCGCCTTCGACGCCGGCATCGTGCCGGTCACCACGGCGCTGCAACGATTGCCGCCGCGCTCGTACCTCGCCGGCCGCACCTTCCACCTGAAGGCGCGCGAGCGCCTCGACCTCGATGCGCTGCGCGCGCAGCTCGTGCTCGCCGGCTACACCCACGTGCAGCAGGTGATGAGCCCCGGCGAGTTCTGCGTGCGCGGCGGCGTCGTCGACCTCTATCCCACCGGCAGTGCCGTGCCCTACCGCCTCGACCTCCTGGGCGAGGAGATCGAGACCATCCGCACCTTCGACGTGGACAGCCAGCGCTCGATCTACCCGGTATCCGAAGTGCGCATGCTGCCCGCGCGCGAGTTTCCGCTCGACGAGGAAGGGCGCGCCCGGTTCCGCGAGAGCTTCCGCGAGCGCTTCGAGGGCGATCCTTCGCGCAGCCGCACCTACAAGGATGTCTCCAACGGCATCGCGCCCGCGGGCGTCGAGGCGTACCTCCCGTTGTTCTTCGATTCCACCGCGCTCGTCACGGACTACCTCCCGCCGCAGACGCATGTCGTGATGCATGGCGACGTGGCCGAGGCGGCCGAGGGCTTCTGGCGCGACCTCAAGTCGCGCCACGACCTGCTGAAGGGCGAACGCGACCGGCCGCTGCTGCCGCCGCGCGAGCTCTACGTGCCGGTGGAGGACCTGTTTGTCGCGCTGAAACCCTTCCCCCGGCTCGACGTGGCCGCGCCGGTCGAGGCGAAGGCGCTGCCCTCCGTCGAGGTCGACCGCCGCTCGGTCGAGCCGCTCAAGCTGCTCAAGCGCTTCGCCGAGCCGTACGAGGGCCGCACCCTGATCGTGGCCGAGAGCCCGGGGCGCCGCGAGACGCTCTCGCAGCTCTTCGGCGAGCACGACTTCCACCCGGTCCTGGTGGACGACTGGACGCGCTTCCGCGAGTCCGCCCACCCGGTCGCCATGACCTATGGCCCGCTCGCCGCGGGCTTCGTGCTGCCCGCCGAGGGGCTCGCGGTGGTCACCGAGGCCGAGATCTATCCCGGCCAGGTGCGCCAGTCGCGGCGCCGGGACGCGCGCGCGCGCACCAACGCCGAGGGCATGGTGCGCGACCTGGCCGAGGTCAAGCCCGGCGACCCCGTCGTGCACAGCCAGCACGGCATCGCGCGCTACCTGGGGCTGGTGACCCTCGACCTGGGCGAGGGCGACATGGAGTTCCTGCACCTCGAGTACGAGGGCGGCGACAAGCTGTACGTGCCGGTCTCGCAGCTGCACGTGATCAGCCGCTACACCGGCGCGGCCCCCGAGGCGGCGCCGCTGCATCGGCTGGGCAGCGGCCAGTGGGAGAAGGCCAAGCGCAAGGCGGCGCGCCAGGTGCGCGACACCGCAGCCGAGCTCCTCGACCTGTACGCCAAGCGCCTCGCGCGCGAGGGGTTCGCGTTCCCCCTGAGGATCCAGGACTACGAGCAGTTTGCCGCGACCTTCCCGTTCGAGGAGACGCCGGATCAAGCCGAAGCGATCCAGTCCGTCATCGTCGACATGACGCTCGGCCGCCCCATGGACCGGCTGGTCTGCGGCGACGTGGGCTTCGGCAAGACCGAGGTCGCGATGCGCGCGGCCTACATCGCGGTCGCCGCGGGCAAGCAGGTGGCGATCCTGGTGCCGACGACGCTGCTCGCCGAGCAGCATTTCCAGAACTTCACCGACCGGTTCTCGCAGTTCCCGGTGAAGATCGTCGAGCTCTCGCGCTTCCGGAGCCCGAAGGAAGTCGCCTCCTCGCTCGAGGGGCTGGCCGAGGGCAGGATCGACATCGCCATCGGCACGCACAAGCTGATCCAGAAGGACGTCCGCTTCAAGAACCTGGGCCTCGTGATCATCGACGAGGAGCACCGCTTCGGCGTGCGCCAGAAGGAGGAGCTGAAGCGCCTGCGAAGCGAGGTGGACGTGCTGACGCTCACCGCGACGCCCATCCCGCGCACGCTCGCGATGTCGCTCGAGGGGCTACGCGACTTCTCGGTGATCGCCACCGCCCCGCAGCGGCGCCTCTCGATCAAGACTTTCGTGAACCGGCTCTCGAACGGCATCGTGCGCGAAGCGGTGCTGCGGGAGTTGAAGCGCGGCGGGCAGGCGTACTACCTCTACAACGAGGTCGAGACGATCGAGAACCGCAAGGCGGAGCTCGTGGAGCTCCTGCCCGAGGCGCGCATCGCCGTCGCGCACGGGCAGATGCGCGAGCGCGAGCTGGAAAGCGTGATGCGCGACTTCTACCACCAGCGCTCGAACGTGCTGCTCTGCTCGACCATCATCGAGACCGGCATCGACGTGCCCACCGCCAACACCATCCTCATCCACCGCGCCGACAAGTTCGGCCTTGCCCAGCTGCACCAGCTGCGCGGGCGCGTCGGGCGCTCGCACCACCAGGCCTACGCGTACCTCCTCACGCCGCCGGAGGACGCCCTTTCGGCCGCGGCGAAGAAGCGGCTCGAGGCGATCCAGATGATGGAGGACCTCGGCGCCGGCTTCTACCTGGCGATGCACGACCTCGAGATCCGCGGCGCGGGGGAGGTGCTGGGGGACTCGCAGTCGGGCGGCATCCACGACATCGGCTTCGCGCTCTACAGCGAGATGCTCGAGCACGCGGTCAAGACGCTCAAGAAGGGCGGCGAGCCCGACTTCTCACGCCCCTTCAACGTCGCCACCGAGGTGAACCTGCACGCCCCCGCGCTGCTGCCGGAGAGCTACTGCGGCGACGTGCACGAGCGCCTGGTGATCTACAAGCGCCTCGCCAACTGCCAGGCCGACGACGAGCTCGAGCGCCTGACCGAGGAGTTGGTCGACCGCTTCGGGCCGCTCCCCGATGCCACGCGCGTGCTGCTCGAGTGCCACAAGCTACGCATCCAGGGCGCGCCACTCGGGGTGCAGAAGATCGACGCCGCGCCTTCCGGCATCGTGGTGCAGTTCATTCCCGAGCCGCCGGTGGAGCCGAAGAAGGTCCTGTCCCTCGTGCAGTCCTCGCGCATCTACCGCCTGCCCGGCCCCGACCGCGTGAGGATCGAAGTGAAGCACGAGGACCTCAGGCAGCGGGCGGCCGAGGTGCGGCAGTTCCTGAAGCGGCTCGCGTGACGACGGAGTGCCGAACCGCCTCCCCGAATCGGGGAATAATGAGCCTCGCTCCAACGCTACGGGACGACCTCATGGTCCGCTGCCTCGTCATCGTCGCACTGCTGATCTCCTTGCCCGCCGAAGCGCAGGTCTACAAGTGGACCGACCCGAGCGGCAAGGTGCACTACGGCGACAGTCCCCCGGACGATGCGAAGAAAGAGGAGCTCAAGATCCGGATCCCGTCCTACGACGGGCCCGTCCAGGTGCGCGACTGGAGCGCTGTGCTGGGGACCAGGCCGGGCGCCGCAAGCTCGGGCCAGGTGACGATGTACTCGACCAGCTGGTGCGGGCATTGCAGGAATGCGCGCAACTACTTCGCCGCAAAGCGCATCGGCTATCGCGAGATCGACGTGGAGAAATCCGCGGAGGGCGCCCGCGAGTTCAAGAGGCTCGGCGGCAGGGGTGTCCCACTGATACTGGTCGGCGCCAAGGCGATGAGCGGGTTCAACCCGGAGTCGTTCGAGGAACTGCTGAGCGCCCGTTGATCCCTTCGACGCGCAACGCGCGGCGACGCGCTTGAGTGACGGGTCTCGCCCTGCCCTGAGCTACGCCACCCCAGCCCGCTCCAGCATCGCGTGCAGCAGCACGTTGCCTCCCGCCGTGATGTGCTCGGGCTTCGCGTCCTCGATCTCGTTGTGGCTGATCCCGTCCTTGCACGGGATGAAGATCATCCCCGCCGGCACGAGCTTCGCCATGTAGACGGCGTCGTGGCCGGCGCCGGACACGGCGTTCATGTGGCTGTACCCCAGCTTCTGCGTGGCCCGCGCGACCGCGTCCACGCAATTGGCGTGGAACTGGGTGGCCGGAAACGACGTGACCAGCTTCATGTCGATCGACAGGCCGCTCTCCCTGGCGAGCTTCGCGGCCACGCCACGGATGTCGGCATCCATCGTGTCGCACAGCGCCTCGCTGGCGTTGCGCAGGTCGATGCTGAACTTCACGTTGCCCGGAATCACGTTGCGGCTGTTGGGAAACACCTGGACCATGCCCACGGTGCCGCGGCCATGGGGCGGATGGCGCAGGGCGCAGGCCACCACCTCCTGCATGAGCCTCGTCGCGACCTGCAGCGCGTCCTTGCGCAACGCCATGGGTGTCGGGCCCGCGTGGGCTTCCATGCCGGTGACCACGCAGTCGTACCAGCGCACGCCCAGGACGCCGGTGACGACGCCGATGGTCTTGTCGTTGTCCTCGAGCACCGGGCCCTGCTCGATATGGGTCTCGAAGTAGCAGCCGATGGGATGCGCGCCTGGCTCCTCGGTGCCGAGGTAGCCGATGCGCTCGAGCTCGCCCTTCACCGTCTTGCCTTCGGTATCGGTCGCGGCGTAGGCGTGCTCCAGCGTGAAGGCCTTGGCGAACGCGCCCGAGCCCATCATCACAGGGACAAAGCGCGAGCCTTCCTCGTTGGTCCAGAACGCGACCTCGATCGGCGCCTCGGTCTCGATGCCGTGGTCGTTGAGCGTGCGCACGACCTCGATACCCGCGAGCACGCCGTAGTTGCCGTCGAACTTGCCGCCGGTAGGCTGGGTGTCGATGTGGCTGCCGGTGACGATGGGCGGCAGCGCGTTGTTGCGACCGGCGCGGCGCATGAAACCATTGCCGATCTTGTCGATGGTGACCGTCATGCCCGCCTCGCGCGCCCAGCGGGTCACCAGGTCGCGCCCCTGGCGGTCGAGGTCCGTGAGCGTGAGCCGGCAGACGCCACCCTTCGGCGTGGCGCCGATCTTCGCCAGCTCCATGAGGGAATCCCACAGGCGCTCACCATTGATGCGCAGGTTGTCGATGGCGGGCTTGGTCTTGCGATCCATGACGGTGCTCATGAGGGCTCTCCTCTCAGTCCGCCGTGGCGGCGGACTTCTTGGCGGAATCGGTCCTGGCGACGGCGGTGGGGGCGAGATCCTTCGCGCGCAGCGCCGCCGCCTGGAAGTTTGCGCCGAACGCCGGGCGCTTGATGTGGCGGCCCTTGCCCGCTTCGGCGCGCAGGTCGCCGGCGGCATACACGATCCGGCCCTGGCTCACCGTGTGGCTCGGGATGCCGCGCACCTTGCGGCCCTCGAAGACGTTGAAGTCGACCTTGCTGTGCTGGGTCTTGACCGAGATCGTCTTCGTCCCCAGCGGATCCCACACCACGAGGTCGGCGTCGGCGCCGGGAGCGATGCAACCCTTCTGCGGGTAGATGTTGAAGATCTTCGCCGCGTTGGCCGAGGTCACCGCGACGAACTCGCTCGGCGTAAGGCGCCCGGAGTTGACCCCGGCGTCCCAGATGACCGCCAGGCGCTCCTCGATGCCGCCGCAGCCGTTGGGGATCTTGGTGAAGTCGTTCCTGCCCGCGGCCTTTTGCGGCGCGCAGAAGACGCAGTGATCGGTAGCCGTCGTGTGCAGTTGCCCCGATTGCAGGCCGCGCCAGAGCGCTTCCTGGTGCCCCTTGGGACGGAACGGCGGGCTCATCACGTAGGCGGCCGCCTTGGCGAAGTCGGGGTTGCGATAGACGCTGTCGTCGATGAGCAGGTGCCCGGCGAGCACCTCGCCATAGACGCGCTGGCCGCGGGCGCGTGCGCGGGCGATGGCCTCGGCCGACTCGATGCACGAGACGTGGACGATGTAGATCGGGACCCCCAGCACGTCGGCGATGGCGATGGCGCGGTTGGCGGCCTCGCCCTCGACCATGGGCGGGCGCGAGAGCGGATGGCCCTCGGGCCCGGTGATGCCCATCTTCGCCACCTCGCGCTGGAGCAGGAACACGAGCTCGCCGTTCTCGGCGTGCACCGTCGGCATGGCCCCGAGCTCGAGCGCGCGCTTGAAGCTGTTCACCAGCGTCTCGTCGTCGCACATGATGGCGTTCTTGTAGGCCATGAAGTGCTTGAAGCTGTTGACGCCTTCCTCGTTCACGAGCGCGCCCATGTCGCGGGAGACCTGCTCGCTCCACCACGTGACGGCGACGTGGAAGCTGTAGTCGGCAGCCGACTTCTGCGCCCACTCACGCCACATCCGGTACGCATCCATCAGCGGCTGCTGGGGATTGGGGATCACGAAGTCGATGATGCTGGTGGTGCCGCCGGCGAGGCCCGCCGCCGTGCCGGTAAAGAAGTCGTCGGCCGCCACCGTTCCCATGAAGGGCAGCTGCATGTGGGTGTGCGGATCGATGCCGCCCGGCATCACGAACTGGCCGCCGGCGTCGAGCTTCTCGGCGCTTGCGGGAGCGCTCCTGGCGGCCTCTTCGCCCACCGCGGTGATGCGCCCGTCGGCGCAGAGGACATCGGCCTTGAACTGGCGGTCGGCATTGACCACGGTGCCGCCACGGATGAGGAGGGAGTGGGTCATGGTGTGAGCTCCTTGGCTACGATTTCGCCTTGCCGCGCATTCCCAGCCAGTAGATCACCGCGGCGATGGCCAGTCCTACAAACCAGGCGTAGGTGTAGACGCCCTTGAAGAATCCTCCCACGTCCGGGAAGGCTTGTGGGAAGGCCGCATTCAGGAACCCCGGCACGTTGGGCAGCACGCCCAGGGCAAGGGCGACGATCGCGACCCAGTTCCACCCCCCGCTGTAGGTGTACGCGCCGGATTCGCTGTAGAGGTCGTCGACCTTCAGTTCCTTCATCCGGATGAGGTAGTAGTCGACGATCAGGATGCCCGCGACCGGCCCCAGCAGCGCCGAGTAGCCGATGAGCCAGGTGAAGATGTAGCCCTGCGTCGTTTCCAGCACCTTCCACGGCATCATCAGGATGGCGAGCCCCGCGGTGATGATGCCGCCCAGCTTGTAAGAGATGGCTCGCGGGTTGAGCGCCGAGAAGTCGTAGGCGGGGCCCACCAGGTTGGCGGCCAGGTTCACGCTGATGGTGTCGATGAGGAGCACGATCAGCGCGACCAGCACCGCGGCGCCCGTCATGCGCGTGGAGAGGTCCACCGGGTCCCAGATCGCCTTGCCGTAGATGACCACGGTGGCGGAGGTGACGAACACCGCCAGCATGGCCAGCAGTCCCATCGGCGCGGGTAGCCCGATGGTCTGTCCGAGGACCTGGTCGCGCTGCGAGCGCGAGAAGCGCGTGAAGTCGGGAATGTTGAGCGCGAGCGTCGCCCAGAAGCCCACCATCGCCGTGAGCGAGGGCCAGAACACCTCGGCGAACTTCCCCGCCTTCTTGCCGCCTTCTACGAACTGCGAGGGCTGGTCGATGATCGGGCCGAAGCCGCCGGCCTTGTCCCACGCCCACCACAGGAGCACGAAGCAGATGACGATCTTGACGGGCGCCGTATAGGTCTCGAGCTTGCGGATCGACTCGATGCCGTGGATGACGTACCAGAACTGGATCGCCCAGAACGCAAGGAAGCAGATGAGCTGGCTCGCGGTGATGCCCAGCACCGGAAGCTTGTCGCCTCCGAGGGGCTGTCCCATCACCACGCCGACCAGGGTGTGGATCATCGCGCCGCCGAACCAGGTCTGGATGCCGTACCAGCCGCAGGCCACGAGCGCCCGCAGCACCGCCGGCAACCGCGCGCCGATGGTGCCGAAGGAGGCACGCGCGAGCACCGCGTAGGGGATGCCGTACTTGGCGCCCGCGTGGCCGATGAGGAGCATGGGCACCAGCACGATGGCGTTGCCGAGGAACACAGTGCCCACCGCCTGGCTCCACGACATGCCGCCCTCGATCAGGCTCGCCGCGAGGGTGTAGGCGGGGATACACATCACCATGCCTATCCAGAGCGCCGTGAAGTGATACCAGCGCCAGGTCCGCTCGGCCTCGGTGGTGGGCTTGAGGTCGTCGTTGATCAACGAGCTCATGCAGGCTTGCTCATCGGATTGTTGGGGTGGGTGGTCCAGTTGCCGTAGCCGGCGGGCACGGGCTTTCCGGTGCGGGCGTCGATCTCGCCGGGCTTCAGGACCCGCATGGTGATGCAGTCGGTCACCGGGCAGATCGAGGTGCACAGGTTGCACCCCACGCATTCGGCGTCGTTCACCTCGAAGTGCCGCTTGCCGTTCTGCGTGGCGAAGATGGCCTGGTGCGACGTGTCCTCGCAGACCACGTGGCAGCGCCCGCACTGGATGCACAGGTCCTGGTTGATGACCGCCTTCTCGACGTAGTTGAGGTTGAGCTCCTGCCAGTCGGCGACCGTGGGCACGGCCTTGCCGTGGAAATCGGCGATCGTCCCGTAGCCCTTCTCGTCCATGAAGTTGGCGAGGCCGTCGGTCATGTCCTTGATGATCTTGAAGCCGTAGACCATCGCCGCCGTGCAGACCTGCACGTTGCCGGCGCCGAGCGCGATGAATTCCGCCGCGTCGCGCCAGGTCTTGATGCCGCCGATGCCGGAGATGGGCAGGCCGCGCGTCTCCTTGTCGCGCGCGATCTCGCCCACCATGTTGAGCGCGATCGGCTTCACCGCCTCGCCGCAGTAGCCGCCGTGCGAGCCGCGCCCGTCGGTGGCGGGATACATCGTCATGCGGTCCAGGTCCACGCCCATGATGGAGCTGATGGTGTTGATGAGCGAGACCGCGTCGGCGCCGCCCTTCTTCGCCGCGCGCGCCGGTTGCCGGATGTCGGTGATGTTGGGCGTGAGCTTGACGATCACCGGCAGCTTCGTGTGCTGCTTGCACCATGCGGCGACCATCTCGATGTACTCGGGCACCTGGCCGACCGCCGAGCCCATGCCGCGCTCGCTCATGCCGTGCGGGCAGCCGAAGTTGAGCTCGACGCCGTCGCAGCCGGTGTCCTCCACTTTCGCGAGGATCGCGCGCCAGTCCTTCTCGGTGCACGGCACCATGAGCGAGGCGACGATCGCGCGGTCGGGCCAGTTGCGCTTCACCCGGCGCATCTCGTCCAGGTTCACCTTGAGCGGCCGGTCCGAGATGAGCTCGATGTTGTTGAAGCCGATCACGCGCCGATCCTGGGAGAGGAGCGCCGCGTAGCGCGGCCCGTTCACGTTGACGATCGGGGGGTCCTCGCCCACCGTCTTCCACACCGCACCGCCCCAGCCGGCCTCGAAGGCGCGCTGGACGTTGTATTCCTTGTCGGTCGGCGGCGCGGAGGCGAGCCAGAACGGGTTGGGGCTCTTGATGCCGACGAAGCTGGTGGTCAGGTCAGCCATTGCTCTTCTCCTCAGCTGCGTAGCATTCGGTCGGCGGAGATCGCGGCGCGCTTGCCGTGCTCGACGGCTTCCACCGTGAGGTCGCGCCCGCCGTAGGTGCAGTCGCCGCCCGCCCAGACCTTCGCGAGCGATGTGCGGCCCTCGCCGTCGGTGACGATGCGCCCGTCCTTGAGCGCGATCCCGGCACCGGCCGGTGCGGCCACGAACGCCTGTCCGATGGCCTTGAACACGATGTCGGCGGGAAGCGTGAAGCTCTCGCCGGTCTCGACCAGCTTGCCGTTCTCCGCGCGCGTATAGGCGAAGCGCATGCCGCGCACCTGTCCGCCCTCGGCGAGCACCTCCTTCGGCGCCGCCCAGTGCTTGATGGTCACGCCGTTGCGCTTGGCCCAGTCCTGCTCGTAGTCGGACGCGCTCATGGCCTCCTCGCCGCGGCGATAGACGATGGTCACGTCCTCGGCGCCCAGCTTCTTCGACTGCACTGCCGCGTCCACGGCCGTCATGCCGCCGCCGATCACCACCACCTTGCGACCGATGGGCACCTTCGAATAATCCCTGGCCTGCCGCAGCTCGGCGATGAAGCGCACGGCGTCGCGTAATCCCGCGGCTTGCGGCTCGGCGACGCCCAGGGCGTTCACGCCGGCGAGGCCCATGCCGAGGAAGACCGCGCCGTAGTCGCGCACCAGGTCGTCCAGCACGAAATCGCGGCCGAGCTGCTGGTTGCAGCGCACCTCGATGCCGCCGATCGACAGCAGCCAGTCGATCTCCTTCTGCGCGAAGCCGCCGACGGTCTTGTAGGTGGCGATGCCGTATTCGTTGAGGCCGCCCGCCTTCGGATTGGCGTCGAACATGAGCACGTCGTGGCCGAGCATCGCCAGGCGATGCGCGAACGCGAGGCCGGCGGGACCCGCGCCCACCACGGCGGCCCGCTTGCCGCTCGACGGAGCGCGCGTGAAAAGCGGCGCCCCCGGCTTGGCGAAGTACCCGTCGGTCGCGTAGCGCTGCAGCAGCCCGATCTCGACCGGCTTGTCCTCGTTGGTGTTGCGCACGCACGCCTGCTCGCACAGGACCTCGGTGGGGCACACGCGCGCGCACATTCCGCCGAGGACGTTCTCCTCGAGGATCGCCTTGGCGGCGCCGCGCACGTTGTCCTGCGCGATGCGCTGGATGAACGTGGGGATGTCGATGCCCGTCGGACACGCGTTGATGCACGGCGCGTCGTAGCAGTAGTAGCAGCGATCGGCCTCGATCAGCGCCTGCACGCGATTGAGCGGGGCGTGCGAGTCGCCGAAATTCGCCGCGTATTGCTCGGGGCTCAATCGCCCGGCACGGATGCCGTCGCCCTTCTTGTCGTCCATCGCCTGCCCCTCCCCGGGGAAAGTCAGCCGTTACCCTGCTGGAAAACGTGGCGGATCGCGCGGCGCGTGCCTTCGGCCATCTGCGTGAGCTCGTCCGCGGTGGAGATGAACGGCGGGCCGACGGCGATCGCGTCGCCGGCGAGCCGCAGCAGCAGGCCCTCCTCCAGCCCGCGCTCGAAGACCTTCATGCCGCGCAACCCCGGCTTGCCGGGAATGGGATCCAGGTCCACCGCGGCGGCCAGGCCCATGTTGCGGATGTCGGTGACGCCGCTCTCGCCCTTCATGGCATGGAACCCCTCCTCGAGCACCGGCTCCAGCTCGCGCGCGCGCTTGATGAGGCCTTCCTCCTGCAGCACGTCGAGCGCGGCATGGCCGCACGCGGCCGCCATCGGATGGCCGGAGTAGGTGTAGCCGTGGAAGAGCTCGATCGCATGCGCCGGCGCGCCCGCCCCCATGAACTTCTGGAAGATCTCCTCGCGCACGATGATGCCGCCCATGGGGATGATGCCGTTGGTGACGCCCTTGGCGAAGGTGATGATGTCGGGCGTGACCCCGAGTCGCTGCGCGCCGAAGTTCTCGCCCAGGCGGCCGAAGCCGGTGATGACCTCGTCGAAGATCAGCAAGATCCCGTGCTTCGTGCAGATCTCGCGCAGCTTCTGCAGGTAGCCCACGGGCGGCACCACCACGGCGGACGAGCCCTGCATCGGTTCCACGATCACCGCGGCGATCGTCGATGCGTCGTGCAGGGCCACGATCCGCTCCAGCTCGTCGGCGAGGTGCGCGCCCCAGGTCGGTTGCCCGCGCGAGAACGCCATCTGCGAAGGGTTCCACGTGTGCGGCAGGTGATCGACTCCGGGCAGCATGATGGGACCGAACATCTTGCGGTTGGCGACCATGCCGCCTACCGCCATGCCGCCGAAGCCGACGCCGTGGTAGCCGCGCTCGCGGCCGATGAAGCGCACGCGGCTCGCCTCGCCGCGCAGGCGTTGGTAGCCATAGGCGACCTTCATCGCCGTGTCGACCGCCTCGGAGCCGGAGTTGGTGAAGAAGACGCGGGTCATTCCCTCCGGGGCCATCGCGGCCACCCGGTCGGCGAGGGTGAGGGTCACCGGGTTGCAGAACTGGAACGCCGGCGAGTAGTCGAGGGTCTGCGCCTGGCGCGTGATCGCCTCGACGATCCTGGGGTGCCCGTGCCCGCACGGCGTGCACCACAGGCCCGACAGGCAGTCGAAGAGGCGCCGCCCGTCGCTGGTCGTGTACCAGGCACCCTTGGCGCTCGCGAGGATCTTGGGATGGTCCTGGAAGTAGCGATTCGGCGTGAACGGCAGCCAGTAGTGATCCAGGCCAGTCAGGGGTTGGCGGGCATTCATGACGGTCCTCCGGGGGGCGTAGCGATCCATCCTAGCGCATCGGCGCCTTGCGCAGCCTCGCGTGAAGGTGACAACATGGTTGCCCGATCAGCCGAGGAGGTGCCCATGAAGCTCTACTACCACCCCGTGTCGACCACCTGCCGCCCGATCATGCTGTTCGCCGCCGAAGCGGGCATCGCCCTCGACTACGAGCTCGTGGACCTCTTCACCGGCGCGCACTACAAGCCCGACTACGAGGCGATCAACCCGAGCCACCAGGTGCCGGTGCTCCAGGACGGCGACTTCCGCCTCACCGAGAGCTCGGCGATCCTCAAGTACCTCGCCGACAAGGTGGGATCGCCCGCCTATCCCAAGGACCTGCAGAAGCGCGCGCGTGTGAACGAGCGCATGGACTGGCTCAACACCGGCTTCTACCGCGACTATTCATATGGCTGCGTCTATCCGCAGATCTTCCCCAACCTGAAGCGCCCCGACGCGCACGTGCAGGCGGGCACCCTCGCCTTCGGCAAGGAAAAGGCGCTCGGCTGGCTCAAGGTCCTCGACCAGAGCCTGCTGGGCTCCAACCGCTTCCTCTGCGGCGACACCATCACCATCGCGGACTACCTCGGGGCGATCATGGTGTCCTCCGGCGAGGCCGTGGGCTGCGGGTTCGCCGACTACTCGAACATCGAGCGCTGGCTGGGAGAGATGCGCAGGCTCAAGGGCTGGGCGCCGGTGTACGAGGCGTTCAACAAGTACCTGGTGCAGCCGAACAAGGGCAAGGAGTTCGTGCGCATCGGCGAGGCGAAGGCGGCGCAGCCCGCGTGATCAAGGGGCTGCACCACAACGCGTACCGCTGCCGCGATTCCGAGGAGACGCGCCGTTTCTACGAGGACTTCCTGGGGCTTCCGCTCTCGGGAAGCCTCGAGATCGGCGAGACCAAGACCGGCCGCAAGACCGCCGTGCTGCACACGTTCTACCGCCTCGACGACGGCTCGTATCTCGCCTTCTTCGAGGCGCCCGACATGCCCTTCGACTTCAAGGCGCAGCACGACTTCGACCTGCACATCGCGCTCGAGGTGGCCCCGCCCGTGCTCGAAGAGATGATGGCCAAGGGCAAGCGCCTCGGCATGGAGACGCGCGGCGTCTCCGACCACCACTTCGTGCGCTCGATCTATTTCCGCGACCCCAACGGCTATGTGATCGAGCTCACGGCGAAGACCAGGGTGCACGACGAGGCGATGGATCCCTCGGCCAACGAGGCGCGCGCGATCCTCGATCGCTGGCAGGCAGCCAAGGCGCCGGTCGCCGGCTGAGGCGTGCCGCGCAGGGCGTGCGTCAGCTCCCGCGGATGATCCCGGGGCGCCCGCTGTCGATCGTGCCCGAGGCCACCGTGGAGACCTTCGCGTCGGCGCGCTTCACCGTCTCGACGCCGCGGTGCGCGCCCACGAGCTTCGCGCGATCGAGCTCGATCAGGCTGTAGCCGCGCACCTGGCTCTCGGCATAGAGAACGTGCGGGTTCTCCCTGGCGATGCCAGAAATCATCGTTGCGAATCCCTGCGAGGTGATCGAGGTGGCGACGATCTCGCTCGCGATCACCGGGGAATCGGGATTGGCGGGATCGGCATGGATGCGCGCCGATATCGCCGCGTGGACGTCGCCGCCGAGGAATACGGGGTTGGACGGCCGCCGCTCGGCGAGCGAACGCAGCAGCCGCCCTCGCGCCGCGGGATAGCCGTCCCAGCCGTCGGTCCAATGCACCAGCTTCTCCTTCGCGGTGCGGCGCCCCGCGGGGGCGAAGAGCGTCTGCTGCACGATGAAGTTCCAGTGCGCGCGCGCTCCCGCGAGGCTGCCGTCGAGCCATTTCTCCTGCGCCGCGCCCAGCATCGTGAGGCTGGGGTCCAGCCGCTCGGTGCACTCCGCGCCGACCATGGCGCTGCCGCCGCGCAGCGCCGGCGGGCACGCCTGGTGCGAGCGGTACTGGCGGTCGTCGAGGATGTGGAAG
>Ga0111538_10000359_pt1 | contig 58931 bp, 47 predicted proteins | sample SoiMethybrSBSTD1_FD_79669 | JGI IMG/M metagenome (GOLD analysis project Ga0111538, IMG submission 79669) | Bulk soil microbial communities from a Populus tree surrounding site in Tennessee, USA - Soil MetaG P. TD hybrid SBSTD1 (version 2)... | ecosystem: Environmental > Terrestrial > Soil >... | reverse complement strand
GTGTTCTTCCGTGGTTTTGTTTTATCCGTGTTCGTCTGTGTTCTTCCGTGGTTTTGTTTTATTCGTGTTCGTCCGTGTTCTTCCGTGGCTTCGCTTAAGCCGTGTTCGTCCGTGTTCTTCCGTGGCTCTTCGCTTAAGCCGTGTTCGTCCGTGGCGTCAATTCTTCTTCGCCGGTGGTGGCGGTGGCGCGGCAGCGCTCTCCTGGTGGAACACCACGACCCATTTGCCGCTCCGTTCGGTCCACACGCTCGAGGCATAAGCGGTCGGCGGCATTGGTTCTCCCTTGAACGTCCCGCTGCCCATCCAGGTGTAGGAAACGACGGCGGTCTTGTCGTCGACCCATTGGACCTTCGTATCCATGAGGTGCCAGGTCCCGACCTTGACGTCGTTGATTGCCTTCACGAAGTCGGCGACCTTCATTACGCCGCCGCCGTCGATGGAGACCGCATCGCTCGCCACGAGGTCGGTAAAGGTCTTGACGTCGTGCTTGGCCACGGCCTCATTGATCTTGTTTTCATTGGCGATGAGCGTCTTCTCGATCTCCGCTTTCGATGCCGCCTGCGCGAATGCCGCGGTGCTGCAGCCGACCATCAGCAACACGGCGAAGCCTGCTGAACGCATACTTGTGCCTCCTCCGTTGCGGATTGTGCCACGGATCAACACGGATGAAAGAAAGCCACGGATTAACACGGATTTTGGCCGTCTATTCTCGATTTTCAGTGACCAAGTCGAGGTCAGTAACCGACTCTCCGTGTTGCATCCGTGTTTTTCCGTGGCCAATTTCCCGTGTAATCCGGCGGCATTTGCAAAACATGTATCTATAAATGTAGATTTATAGATGTGAATGACTCCGCGGCCCTGTATCGGCTGCTCGGCGACGACGCGCGGCTGCGGCTGTTGCGGCTGGTCGCGCTCGAACGGCTGAACGTGACCGAGCTGACGGGCATTCTCGGCATTGCGCAGTCCGGGGTGTCGCGGCATCTGGGACTTCTCAAGGATGGCGGGCTGGTCAGCGAAGAGCGTGAAGCGGGGTACACGTATTACGCAATCGCCCCGGCAATCCGTGAGGCCGTGAATGGGCACGCGCCGCTGTGGATGCTGCTCGAGCACCAATTCGAGCTCGCGGCGCAGAGTGAAACCGGCCGTGCGGACAACGCCAGACTCGAAGAGATCCGGCGGCTTCGCAAGGAGAATTTCGACGCTCATTCCGGGCCGGACACGAAGGCGCGCCAGCTGGTCCCTGGAAGAAGCTGGGCGGCCTGGGCGCGCGCGCTCGGCCTTCTGCTGCCACCTGTCGTGGTCGCCGATCTCGGATGCGGTGAAGGTTATCTGACCATCGAAACCAGTCGCTGGGCGTCGCGGGTTATAGCGGTCGATCGATCGCCGGACGTGCTGAAGCGGGCGCGCGACCTCGCAGCCCGTCGCCGCGTGTCAAATATCGTCTGGAAACCCGGCGCGCTCGAGAAACTGCCGATTCGTGACGAGTCTGTCGACGTGGCGTTGTTATCGCAGGCGCTGCATCACGCCGACGACCCCGCCCAGGTAATGCGCGAGGCCGTGCGAATTCTCGCGCCTGGCGGGCGCGTGCTCATCCTCGATCTCCGGGAGCACACGGAAGCGTGGGTCCGGGATCGCCTGGGTGACCGATGGCTCGGATTCTCACCGGCCCGACTCAAAGCAATTCTCGCCGACGCCGGTGTGACCGACGTCAAGGTCTCCGTCGGCGCGCGCCGCTCTGGAGATCCATTTACGGTCTTGATTGCGTCCGGCACGAAGCCGGGACGAATCCGGAAGCAGAACAGAAATGCATAACGAGCAGCGAGCAGCGAGCCGTGAGCAGCGGCTGAGATCCTTGTTGAACGATCGCATCCTCATCCTCGACGGCGCGATGGGGACGATGATCCAGCGGTACACGCTCACCGAGGGGGATTTTCGTGGACAACGCTTCGCAAACCATCGCCGCGACCTCAAAGGAGACAGCGACGTGCTCGTCCTCACGCGCCCCGATGTGATTAGCGCGATCCATCACGACTATCTCGCCGCCGGCGCCGACATCATCGAGACGAACACCTTCGGTGGCACCGCCATCGCGCAGGGGGATTACGACCTCCAGGACGCTGTCTACGACATCAACTTCGAGGGCGCCCGGCTCGCACGCATGGCGGCCGACGCCTGGACGGAGAAAACCCCCGATCGCCCACGTTTTGTCGCCGGCTCGATGGGGCCAACCAACCGCACGCTGTCCATTTCGCCAGACGTCAACAATCCAGCGTTTCGGCCGACGACCTTCGATGCGATGCGCGCCGCATACGAAACACAGGTCCGCGGCCTGATTGCTGGCGGCTGCGACCTTCTGCTCCTCGAAACGATCTTCGACACGCTCGTCGCGAAGGCCGCGCTGGTCGCGATTGAAAACGTGTTCGATGCGACCGGCGTCAGGTTGCCGCTGATCATCTCGGTCACGATTACCGATCGCAGCGGCCGGACCCTCTCGGGCCAGACGGTCGATGCCTTTTACGTGTCCATTCGTCACGCCAAGCCGTTCGCCGTCGGCATCAACTGTGCCCTCGGCGCGCGCGATATGCGTCCCTACCTCGCCGAACTCGCGCGCATTGCCGAGTGTTACGTCAGCGCGTATCCAAACGCGGGTCTTCCCAACGCGTTTGGCGAATACGACGAACAGCCAGAGGAAACGTCGGCGCTCCTCCGTGATTTCGCAACCAGTGGCTTCGTCAACATTCTCGGCGGCTGCTGCGGGACTACGCCCGATCACATCAAAGCGATCGTCGCCGCCGTCAACGGCGTGGCGCCAAGGCCGTTCCCCGCGGCCTGGGTGTCGGGATCCGGTACCCGGGATGCGGGATCCGCCCAGACCAGCGACCGTTCGGATCCCGGATCCCCCACAACGGATCCCGGCTTCACCCAATTCTCCGGCCTCGAGGTCCTGACCATCCGCCCCGACAGCAACTTCCAGATGATCGGCGAACGGACCAACGTGACCGGGTCGGCCCGGTTCGCCCGGCTGATCAAGAGCGGCAATTTTGCCGAAGCGGTCGGCGTAGCCGCCGATCAGGTCCGCGGTGGCGCGAATCTCATCGACGTCAACATGGACGAAGGCATGCTCGACTCGGAGCAGGCGATGACGACGTTCCTCAACTACATCGCGACCGAGCCGGAGATCGCGCGCGTTCCCGTCGTGGTCGACAGCTCGAAGTGGTCGGTGCTCGAAGCGGGGTTGAAGTGCATCCAGGGCAAGGGCGTTGTCAATTCGATCAGCTTGAAAGAGGGAGAGGACGACTTTCTTCAGAAGGCGCGCACGATTCACCGCTACGGTGCCGGGGTCGTGGTCATGGCTTTCGACGAGACCGGGCAGGCGGACACGATTGCACGGAAAGTGGCGATTTGCCAGCGCGCCTACAGGCTCCTGGTCGACCGCGCCGGTTTTGATCCGTCAGACATCATCTTCGACCCGAATATTCTGGCCATCGCCACCGGCCTCGACGAGCACAACGACTACGCGATCAACTTCATCGAAGCCACGAAGATCATCAAGGCGACCTGTCCGGGCGTGAAGATCAGTGGCGGCGTCAGTAATCTGTCGTTCTCATTCCGCGGCAACGATGTCGTCCGCGAAGCGATTCACTCGGCATTCCTCTATCACGCCATCAAAGCTGGCATGGACATGGGCATCGTCAACGCCGGTCAGCTCATCGTCTATGAGGACATTCCAAAGGATCTGCTCGAGCACGTCGAAGACATCATCTTCAATCGACGTCCGGATGCGACCGAACGGCTGGTCCAGTTGGCGGAGACGGTGAAGGGCGCTGGAAAAAAACGGGACGCCGATCTTGGCTGGCGTAACGCGCCGGTCGAGGCGCGCCTGTCGCACGCCCTGGTGCACGGGCTGGTCGACTTCATCGAGGCGGATGTCGAGGAGGCACGAGAGAAATACGAGGAACCGCTTCACATCATCGAAGGCCCGTTGATGGACGGCATGAAGACGGTTGGCGATCTGTTCGGTGCCGGCAAGATGTTCCTGCCGCAGGTCGTCAAAAGCGCACGCGCGATGAAGAAAGCCGTCGCCTATCTGTTGCCATTTATGGAGGAGCGCAAGCGGCTCACCGGAGGATCGTCGTCACAGGGAAAGGTCCTGATGGCGACCGTCAAGGGCGACGTCCACGATATCGGCAAGAACATCGTCGGCGTCGTTCTCGGGTGCAACAACTACGAGGTCATCGATCTCGGCGTGATGGTGGCGGCGGCGAAGATCCTCGATCGCGCGATCGAGGAGAAAGTGGACATCATCGGCCTCAGCGGACTGATCACGCCATCACTCGACGAGATGGCCTTCGTTGCCCGCGAGATGGAGCGGCGTAACTTCACGCTGCCGTTGCTCATTGGCGGTGCGACCACGAGCCGTCAGCACACGGCCGTGAAAATCGCGCCCGACTACAGTGGTCCGGTCGTGCACGTCCTCGACGCCTCGCGCGCGGTCGACGTCGTGTCGAGCCTGCTCGGAAACGAGCGGTCAGGCTTTGATGCCGCGAATCGCGCAACCCAAAGTGAGATTCGCGAATCGTATTCCGCGCGGCGTCAGAAGCCGATGCTGACCTATGAACAGGCGCGGGCCAACCGGCTCACCACCGATTGGGACGAGCACGTCATTGCCTCGCCATCGTTCGTCGGACGACGGTATCTGGATGATGTGCCGCTGGGGACGATTGCGAAGTTCATCGACTGGACGTTCTTCTTTTCCGCGTGGGAGCTGAAAGGACGGTTTCCGGCGATCCTGGATCATCCGGAATACGGCCCGCCCGCTCGCGAGTTGTACGAGCATGCGCAATCGCTGCTGCGGCGGATCACCGATGAAAAGCTGCTCAACGCAAGCGGTGTCTACGCATTCTGGCCGGCGAACACTGTGGGTGACGACATCGTTGTCTACAAGGACGACTCCCGGCGTGAGGAGTATGCACGATTGCCGATGCTGCGCCAGCAGGAGGTGATCGCCGACCGACGGCCGAATCGATCGCTTGCCGATTTCATTGCGCCTGGCGAGAGCCGCGTGCCCGATTACCTCGGCATGTTTGCGGTGACGGCGGGCCTCGGCGCCGACGAGCTCGTCGGCCGATTCGAACAGGATCACGACGATTACAACGCGATCATGGTGAAGGCTCTGGCCGATCGACTGGCCGAGGCATTCGCGGAGTATCTGCACGCGCAGGCACGCAAGGACTGGGGCTACGGCGAGAAGGAGCATCTGTCGAACGACGAGTTGATTGCCGAGAAGTACCGCGGCATCCGTCCCGCCTACGGCTATCCCGCGTGCCCGGATCACAGCGAGAAGTTCAAGCTGTTTCGGTTGCTCGATGCCGGCCGCCAGGGAATCACCTTGACCGAGAGCGGCGCGATGTTGCCGGCTGCGTCAGTGAGTGGTCTCTATTTCTCGCACCCGTCCGCCAAGTACTTCAATGTTGGGCGGGTTGGTCGCGACCAGCTCGAGTCGTACGCCGAGCGTAAAGGGATGTCGATCGAAGAAGCCGAACGCTGGCTCGGACCATACCTCGCTTACGATCCGACGCCGACAGTTGCAGCGCCGGGTCTTTAATCACTCCGAAGGGCTTTGCCCGTTTAGACCCCGGCGATCGCCGGGCACTATAATCAACCTCCATGCATCGGGCTCTGCGTTCGGCTCTCGGTGTCCTGCTCGCTGCGCTGCTGACCTCTCCGCTCCTTGCCCAGCGGGGTGCGCCGCCACCGGCCACGTCAAAGCCCTCGACCGCCGCGCCGTTCACGACCACGCTGTCTGTCGCGGAGATGACCAGTAAACAGGCGGTCGTTAACACCACCGCCGGAACCATCGTCATCGATCTGAGACCCGATCTCGCGCCGAACCACGTCGGCTACTTCATGAAGCTCGCGCGCGAGCACGCGTACGACGGGACCACGTTTCATCGCGTTATCCGCATGGCGATTGTTCAGGGCGGTGATCCCCTGTCGAAAGATCCGGCCAAGAGCGGTCAGTACGGGACCGGCGGTCTTGGCATGTTGAAGGCCGAGTTCAACGCCGAGCCGGCATCCCGTGGTGCCGTCGCCGCCGTGCTTCAGCCGAACAAACCAGATTCAGCCGGCTCGCAGTTTTTCATTTGCGTGACCGATCAGTTGCCGCTCAACGGTAAGTACACGATCTTCGGCCGGGTCTCCGAGGGCATGGATGTCGCGCAGAAGATCTCGGAAGCGCCTGCGGATGCGGAGGGCCGGCCGAGTGAGCGAATCGTGATCACCGATGTCAGCGTCCGCGATACTCCTCCGCCCGAGCCGGAGCCGTTCGCCAACGATTCGCCGGCGACGCTGGCAAAGTATCGGGCCGTCCTTGAAACATCGCTTGGTGCGATCACAGTTGAGTTCTTCCCTGACAAGGCACCCGACCACGTGCGGAATTTTCTTCGACTGGCGCAGACCGGGGTCTACGACGGGACGGCGTTTCATCGAGTGGTCCGCGGCTTCGTCGTGCAGACGGGCGCGCTCACGTCGCGTGGGGCGATCACAGAGAAGCAGCGAAAGTACGTTCGGACACTCAAACCGGAGTTCAGTGAGACGCCACACGTGAAGGGAATCCTGTCGATGGCGCGCGGCGACGATCCCGCCAGTGCGTCGACGTCGTTCTTCATCGTCACCGGGAATGCGTCGTCGCTCGACGGCAAATACACGGTGTTCGGCCGCGTGGTTGACGGGTTGCCGGTCGTTGACGCGATCGAGCAGTCTCCGGTCAACGGCGAGACCCCGGTGACTCGTATCGAACTCACAAAAGTCCGAATCGTCCAGCAGTAGGTCTAATCATCGACCGCGCCCGAACGTCCGTGCGCGAATGGAGTCGGCCATGAAGCGCTTTGTCCTCGTGACAATTGTCCTATCCCTCTCGGCGGTGACTTCGAATCGGGCTTTTGATGATTGGCCCCAGTGGCGCGGGCCCAAGCGCGACGGCATCTCCGGCGAACGCGGGCTGCTGAAGGATTGGCCGGCCGCAGGTCCACCGGTGGCGTGGCGTGCAACGGGCACCGGCACCGGTTATTCATCGTTTTCCGCTGCGAAGGGCAGGCTCTACACACTCGGCGCGCGCGGCGGCACTGAATACCTGATGGCCTACGACACGGAGAGCGGCAAGAAGCTGTGGGAGATCCCGCACGGCCGCCTGTTCAGCAACGACCAGGGAGATGGCCCGCGCTCGACGCCGACGGTCGATGGCGATCGACTCTACACGTTCGGCGCGAGCGGCGACTTGTCGGTCGTGGACGCGGCCACCGGCAAGGTGTTCTGGAAGATGAACCTGCTCGACAAATTCGGCGGTACGAACATCCGGTGGGGACTGAGTGAATCGCCGCTCGTGCTGTCGGATCGAATCCTCGTCAGTCCGGGAGGACGCGGCGCATCGATTGTCGCCCTGTCGAAGACCGATGGATCGGTGATTTGGAAGAGCCTGGGCGATGAGCCTGGATACTCATCCGCCGTGCTGCACGAAGCGAACGGCGTACGCCAGGCGATCTACTTCACGGGCGAGCGGGCGCTTGGTGTGGACGTCGAGACCGGAAAGCTTCTGTGGAGCTACAACCAGGTGGCGAACCAGACGGCAAACATCGCGACGCCGATCGTGCGTGGAAACTACGTGTTCCTCTCGTCCGCCTACGGCACCGGGGCGGCGCTACTCGAACTGACACCGGCGCCGAATAAGGTGACCGCGCGACAGGTGTACTTCACCCGTGACATGCGCAATCATCACGCGACCTCCGTCCTGATCGGCGACTATCTGTACGGATTCTCGGATGCGATCCTGATGGCGATGAAGTTCGACAGCGGACAGGTCGCTTGGCGTGACCGCAGCGTCGGCAAAGGCTCTGTTGTGTTTGCCGACGACCGCCTGTATCTCTACAGCGAACAGGGAGTCGTTGGCCTGGCGGAAGCGAGCCCAACCGGCTATCGCGAGCACGGCCGGTTTCAAATTCGAGCGGGTAGCGCGCCGACATGGAGCCACCCGGTCGTTTCAAACGGAAAATTGTTCATTCGTGACCAGGACAATATCTATGCGTTTGATGTACGGCAGAAGTAATCGAATCGCTAATCACTGATCACTTATCGTGAATCGCTGAATCGCTCATCCTTGAATCGTCGAATCCTTGAATCCTTGAATCGTCGAATCGTCGAATCGTCGAATCCTCGAATCCTCGAATCCTCGAATCCTCGAATCCTCGAATCCCGGATCCCGGCCGACAATCCTGGGGAATGAGAGATAATGAATAGATGGCCGGAAGGCTACGATAGTAAATGACAGGTTTTCAAAGGGAATACACAAGGTTTTGCCAGACACACGACTGAAGATCGCGGTTTTTATTGATTTCGACAATATCGAGATCGGGGTCAAGAGCACGCTCGGCGTGCAGTTCGATATTGGGGTCGTCCTCGAAGCCCTGCGTGAGCGGGGGGATGTCGTCTCGAAGATTGCTTACGGCGACTGGACGCGCGCCGGGGACTACAGCCGATCGCTGACGCAGCACGCGACCAAGTTGGTGCAGCGCAACCTGACGCCCGGCGGCGACAAGAACGGCGCCGACATCAACCTGGCGCTCGATGCGCTCGAGATGGCTTTCACTCACAATCACATCAACGCCTACGTGATTGTCGGCGGCGACAGCGACTTCATCAGCCTCGTCGAAAAACTCAAGCAGTACGATAAACAGATTTTCGTCGTCGGCGGCCGCTCGTTCACCAGTCTCGTGATGCAGCGGAACTGCCACGAGTTCATCGCCTACGAGAACCTCGTCGGATCGCGACGTACGGCGGATCGCGGCCGGCAATCGGGACCGGTTGCCGCACAGGCGTCGATCGAGCAGGCGGTTCCGCTGGTGCGCCGCGCCCTGAAGGTGCTGATCGACCGCGAGGTCTCTCCGCAGCTCGGGCTGTTGAAGAGCACGCTGCTGCAACTCGATTCGACGTTCTCGGAGCGCACCTACGGTGCCGGCAGCTTTCGGGATTTCGCGCAGAAGCTCGCTGCCGCCGGCCATGTTGGCCTTCGCGAGTCCGGACGCAACGTGCTCGTCGAGTTGCCCGACAGTGGCAATGGGATTGAAGAGACACGAGTGGCGCCGCCGCCGCCGTCGACCCCCTCATCGCACCGTCGGCACGACGACAAAGACGCACATTCCGAGGGTGCGTCATCAAATGGCGGCCGTTCCGAACCGAGAACCGCGGACGGTGTTCGCGAGGTGCGACGGCTGTTTCAGTCGGCGCAGAATCCGCCTCGCTGGCCGATGTATATCCGCCAGGCGAAACAGTTCTTGCGCAATGTGGATATGTCGTTCGACGAGCGCAAGTACGGGTTCGCCAGTCTCGTCGATCTGTTGCGTGCCTGTCAGCGTGATGGATTGTTCCGGATCGAGCGCGACCGTCAGGGAGTCATGCGCCTCTTTCCTGGCAACGTCATGCAGACCGGTGCGGCAGACGATGACAATCGCGGCAACGTGGCGGAAACGGTTGCGGCTCCACCCGCGGCGGCCGAGTGGTCGCCGGACGGATTGCCGGCAGAACCTGAAGTGGTCGACGGCGATGTCGTTCAGGAAATGAGCACGCCGGCGCAGGTCGTCGATGGGGAGGAACAGCCCGCGGCTCTTCCCGTCGAAGAACCGGCTGGTACATCGACGGCGCCGCGCAAACGAGGCGGCCGCCGCGCGAAGCCGCAGACGCCGATCGGCGACGGTTCGTCTGAGGAAGCGGCACCGCAGCAACGCGCAGCCGATCGTCACGGTGCGCGCAAGGAAGCCAGGGCGCCGAGGGCACGTAAGGCGCCGTCAAAACCGCGCACCCCAAGGTCGCGGACGGAATAATCGGGTGCAGGGTGCGGTCTTTAGACCGCGCCGTCCCCGCCTTCCACCTCATCAAAGAGCGGCAATCGAATCTCCTCGCGCTTCTCGCTTGGATCGACGAGATTGTGAACGCTCACGCCGAGTAAACGAACAGGGCGGTACCCGGCTTCGGTCTTGTCGACGAGCGCAATGGCCCGCGAGGCGATGTCGTTGGCATCACGCGTCGGTGGATCGCTCGAGTGGCTGCGCGTGATCGTCGTGAAATCGCTGTAACGAACCTTGATCGTCACGGTGCGGCAGAAGAGCATCTTTCGCTCGAGCCAGGCCGCGCCGCCGCGCGCCATCTCGTCGATCTCTTTTCGAATCTCGCCGCCATCGGTGAGATCTTCCGCAAACGTATTCTCGGTGCCCGACGATTTCGCCGGTTGATTCGGCTCGACCAGACGATCGTCGATGCCTTCGGCCAGGCGGCGGAGCCAGTCGGCATTACTGCCGACTGCGTCTTGCAGGATCTTCGAGCTCGCGGTGCGCACATCAACGAGACGCTCGATGCCTCGATCGCGCAGACGCTGCGCGGTGACCGGGCCGACACCCCACAGTGCATCCACTGGAAGCTTCTGGAGAAACGTCTCCACCCGCTCGGGTGCAATCACCGTCAGGCCATCCGGCTTTTTCCAGCCGGATGCGATCTTTGCGAGGAACTTGTTCGGGGCGACTCCAGCCGACGCCGTCAAACTGGTCGCCGACTTGATTTCCTTCTTGATCCGTAGCGCAACCGCTTGCCCGAGCGTTTCGCCCCACACGTTCTCCGTCACGTCGAGATAGGCCTCGTCGAGCGACAGCGGTTCGACGAGCGGAGTCACTCTCCGGAAGATTCCGAACACCGTTTGTGACGCCGCGCGATACCGTTGAAAGTCCGGCCGAACGATGACGAGCGAAGGGCACAACCTGACGGCACGCGCCATCGGCATCGCCGATCGAACGCCAAACACTCGCGCTTCATAGCTCGCTGCCGCAACCACTCCGCGCTGATCGGGACTGCCGCCGACCGCGATTGGAAGTCCGCGCAGTTCCGGCTTGTCGCGCTGTTCTACCGACGCGTAGAACGCGTCCATGTCTATGTGGAGTATGCGGCGCACCGTACTGTTACCAGGATCCGGGGTCCGGGATCCGAGGATACAGCGATTTAGGAGTCCGTTCAGCGATCCGCAAACCACGCCCAGGGGACCAGCAGCCATGCCGCAAGCGCCGACAAGGCGAGCGTGCGCGTATCCGGCGGGGGCGGACCGAATGAAGCCGCGAAGTATATGACGAGCAGGAACGCCATCAGCAGCCAGAACGAAGTCCGTCGTCGCCCCGCGCCACCGTGGCGTACGTACACAGCAATGGCTCCTGCAAACATCGTCAGCTCCACCAGAAGCGTTGCCGCGACTGAGTTCCACAGCCCGAGCCCGACATAGGGACCGTGTGGCAGCACGGGCATGTCCGGCCGATGCGAGATTGCGTCGAGCACCCAGTGGCTGACCACGCCCGCGGCGAGAAGCGCCGCCACCCGTGTGTTGCGCCGCACAATCATCCACCCGCCGCCAAAGAGGACCGCCCAACACACGGCGCCGATCAGGCTGTGGGTGATGGGGTAATCGTAGAAATCAAGCGGGGTGAATCGGGTGATGCCTGGCGCCACTCGAACGTGCTCGAGACCGGTCAGCAGAAAAAGAGGCCAGAGTAGATCGACAAGCTGAACGGAAGCCAGCCACGTCGCCAGTGATACGGAGGGGGCCATTCGCTTTCCAGCGAGTGCGACGGCGATGTGGCCGATGAACATGGATGTGATTTATCGACTCGAGGATTCTATGATTCAACCATGACCTGGATTCGCGTCATTCCATTCGATCAAGACGAGAACCTTCGCTTAGCCCGTGAAGCGCAGCAGAAGCTGTATCCGATCGAATACGCACAGCCCACACATCCACACCACGCGCAGACCGACGGCATCGTCGCATCGCACTCGTTGATCCCGGATGCGTTGTATCACGCGTTCGCCGCGTTTGGGTCGCTCATGTCTCCGGAGCTGCCCCTCAGCCGTCGGCAGCACGAGATGATCACGACGGTCGTCTCGGCGATCAACCGGTGCCAGTATTGACTGGAGTCTCACGCAGAGTTTCTGCGTCGCGTGACGTTGGATGAAACGTTGGTCGAAGCCCTGAAGGCCGACTATCGATCGGCGCCGATCTCGAAGGAGGATCGCATCATGCTCGAATACGTCGAGCAAATCACCCGCGATGCGACCGCCATTTCTCCCGCGTTCCACGACCGGCTCCGTGAGGCCGGCTTCGACGATCGCGGCATTCTGCAGATCACCTTGATTGCGTCGTGGTTCAACTACATCAATCGGGCCGCTGACGCGCTCGGTGTGGGGAGATAGCGGGATCGCTCCCATCCGCTGGTCCTCTTGACGTCCTCTTCGAACCCTATTCTGCGCGCAGCGCAAGCAGCGGATCGACGCGCGACGCACGCTGCGCCGGTATGTATCCCGCGATTGCCGTCACGACAAAGATGATTCCTGCCGAGAGCGCGAGCGTTGCGCTGTCTCCCGGCTCGACATTGAACAGCAGCGCGCGGAGCAGATTTGTGCCGGCGGCGCTGGCGGCTACACCAAAGACAACACCGCACAGCGCGACCAGCAACGATTGCCGCACGATCATCCAGCGAACGGCGCCACGGTCTGCCCCGAGCGCCATCCGGATTCCGATCTCACCGGTGCGCAGCATGACCATGTAAGCCAGCAGCGCATACAGACCAATAGCCGACAGCGTGAGTGCAACGGCTCCAAGCCACGTAGCCAGCGTGGCAAACAGGCGTTCACGGCTGAGGGACATCGCAATCTGCTGCTCCTGCGTTCGTACTCTGAACATCGACAAATTTGGATCCACGCTGCGAACGATCTCACGGGCGGTTGGCACGAATGCCCCCGGATCGCCAGCGGTTCGCACTTCGAAGGTCATCGGGCCAGCTCCGTGTTGCCGGTACGCGACGTACATCGTCGGCGTCTTTGCTTCCCGCAGTGAGCTGTAAACGGCATCCGCGCAGACGCCAACGATTTCGTACGACGGCGGACCGGATCTCGATTCCGTTCGAAACCGTCGTCCGACGACGTCGTCCGTGGTGAACAGCTGGCGAGCGAGCGCACGATTGACCACCGCGATGGGCTGGCTTGTTGGGGTGTCACGATCGTTGACGTCGCGCCCACGGTCGATCCTGATGCCCATCGTCTCGAAGAAATGCGCATCGACGGACAACCGCCAGGCCATATGCGTGGCGGTGAAGGCATGTCTGTCCGCACTCGCAGCGTCGACGACAGGCTCGTCAGTGCGGGCCGCAACGATGACGTTGGCCGAGTTGCTGACGAGTGTCTGGTTCGAAAGCGACGCCTGTTGAACACCCGGGGCCACACGAAGCCGCTCGAGAATACGGGAGTAGGCGTCAACCACGCCCTCCCCTTTGTAACCGCTGAGACCCGGATCCAGTTTGAACGTGAGCACCCGGTTCGCGTCGAACCCGAGGTCGACCTGTTGCAGTTGCCGGACAGAGCGCACGAGGAGCAGAGCTGTGACGACGAGTGCCATTGACAGCGTGATCTGCGAAATCACGAGTGTGGCAGACAGTCCACGACGGTGATGGGTTGCCGATCCGCGTCCTGCTTCGTGCAGCCCTTGAACGAGGGAGGTATCCGTCGAGCGCAGTGCCGGAACAAGTGCAAAGAGCAGAACACACGCGCTGGCCAGCGCGGCGACGAAGGCGACGAGACGAAAGTTCAATCCGACAGTAATTGTCAACGCGTCCGGCCCGCTCTGAACTGCCGGTAGCAACGCTCCGGCGATCCAGCTCGCAGCGACCAGCCCGAGCGCACTTCCGCACGCCGCGAGGATCATTCCTTCGGTGAGAAGCTGTCGCACGATGCGGCGCCTGGGCGCCCCGAGCGCAAGGCGGACACTCAGCTCGCGGCCTCGCGCCCGTCCTCGCGCGAGCAGTAAGTTGGCAACATTCGCGCACGCGACGAGCAGGACGATGGCCACGACGATCGACATCATCGTCAGCGGCTCGCGCATCCGGTCCCGTACCTGCGCCTGGCCGCGGCCGCCGGGAAGCGCCTCGACACCCGGGAGGTCCTGATCGGGGGTATCCGGGCGGGCCGCGCGCACCGTCTGCTTGAGAGTCGCATCAATTCGTGCACGCGCGAGTTCGGGATCGGACCCAGCCTTGAGCCGTCCCATGATGAGAACCCACCAATTGTTCGGATCGGCGGGATTGCCCCTGTCCGGAAAGAGTTGACGTTTATAGGCAAGCGGAACGTAGAGGTCAGGGAAGTTGTCGACTTGTCCCGTTCCGCGGAAGGACGCCGGCGCGACGCCAACTATCGTGAACGGCATCGCGTTGACGAATAGCACTCGCCCAATCGTCTCCGGGGATGCGTTGAAGCGCCCCTTCCACAACAATTCACCAATCACCGCCGCGGGCGGCGCCTCTGTCCGATCGTCCGAGTCGACGAGTAGCCGTCCTGCCGCGGGCATCAAGCCAAGCACGCTGAAGTAGTTTCCCGACACCGCCGTGGCCTCTCCAAGTTCGGCGATTCCGTCAACACCCATGCTGACGCGATCCATACCCGCGAAACCGAAGACGTCGACGACATCCGTGGTTTGAAGGCGCGCCTGACGAAACGTTTCGAGTGAGAACGACGTGCCTCGCTGGGTCGTATCGTCTCCCCATGAAGTGCCACTCATAGACGAGAACGGATACCGCGGTCCGGACCGCCACTGAAACACAAGCAGTTCGTTTGGCGCGCGAACCGGGAGATATTGCAGGAGGATCACATCGGCGAGGCTGAACACGCCGGCGCTGAAGCCGATGCCAATGGCGAGCGAGACGATTGACGCGACGGTCACCGTTGGTGATCGACCGAGCAACCGCACGCCGTAGCGGACGTCCTGAATGAGCGTATCGATTGAAGGGAAGCCCCACATCTCCCGCGTCTCCTCACGAATCACCGTCGCATTCCCGAACATCCGCTGCGCCTGGGCCGAGGCCTCTTGGGGATCGACACCCGCGTCAATCAGCGCCTGGCGACGAAGTTCGATGTGCAGGCCCACTTCGTCGCGCAATTCGTCGTCGAGACGGCTGCGGCGCAGCGACAGCAGGAGGCGCCTGAACATGACACGGATTCTGTCCCCTAGACGATCCATGGAAGTTCACGCGGGCCGCATGACGCGGGTGATGGCGTCAATCAGGCGCGCAAAGCTGGATTCCGCTTCGCCGAGCTGACGACGACCTGCGCGCGTCAACCGGTAGTAACGGGCGCGGCGGTTGTTGATCGAGTGCCCCCACTCCGAGGCAATCAGACCCTGCAATTGCAGGCGCTGGAGCGCTGGATACAGCGATCCTTCCTCGACATGGAGGACCTCGTCCGACATCTGCCGGATGTGTTCAGCGATGCCGTAGCCGTGCATGACGTCGCGCGACAGCGTTTTCAGGATCAGCATGTCGAGCGTGCCGGGCAACAGCTCCTGGCGCTCATTCCTTTTCTTTCCCATAGACGATCTATGGATACACCCGAGACCATGCGCCCGTCAAGTGCGACGGCAAAGCACGGATGGACCCCGGCCACGGAAGAACACGGATCGACACGGATGGACGCAGGCCACGGAAGAACACGGATCGACACGGATGGACGCAGGCCACGGAAGAACACGGATCGACCGAGGCCACGGAAGAACACGGATCGACACGGATGGACCGAGGCCACGGAAGAACACGGATCAACACGGATGGACCCGCGCCACCTAAGAACACGGATCAACATGGGACCGCTGGCGATTCGGGTGAAAACCCGCAAAATTAGCGTTCCGACATTTTTGTCGGCGGACCAAAATGTTCTGTCGAAGTTGGTCAAAAGTGAAATCGAGTGTTGAAGCGTGCAGCAGGCGTGCGGATAATAGCGGTCGTGGTTCGTCGTCATCTTTTTTCTGTGATTTCGAATAGAAAGGACATAACCGACATGGGTTCCGCTTCAACAGGTGATGCCTATCGCAATATCAGTCACTGGGGGAATACGCTCGGCCAGCGGACGGTCTCGGCGGCGACAAAAAAGATGACCGACGAATTTGGCTCTTTGACTTTCAACGACGAGACTCAGCGCGCCCGGCTGCCCAAGGATGTGTATCGCGCCCTGCGCCAGGCGGTCGCGCACGGAGAGCCGATCGATGCCACCGTCGCCGACACGATTGCCAGCGCGCTGAAGGACTGGGCGGTCGAACACGGCGCGACGCACTACACGCACTGGTTCCAGCCGATGACTGGCATCACGGCGGAAAAGCACGATTCGTTTCTCTCGCCGACGAGCGACGGTCGCGCGGTCGCGGAGTTCGGCGGCAAGGAACTCATCAAGGGTGAGCCGGACGCCTCGAGTTTTCCATCGGGCGGGATGAGGTCAACGTTCGAGGCCCGCGGCTATACCGCGTGGGATCCGACCAGCCCGCCGTGGCTGCTCGTCACGCCCAATGGCACGACGCTCGTCATCCCGACAGCGTTTGTCAGCTGGACCGGCGAGGCGCTCGACAAAAAGACGCCGCTCCTGCGCTCGATGGAGGCGCTCTCGAAGCAGGCAGTTCGCATCCTCAAGCTGTTCGGGTCGAAGGCGCAGCGCGTGTTCACGACGTGCGGCCCCGAGCAGGAATACTTCCTGATCGATCAGCAGTTCTACTACAACCGTCCCGACCTGATTAACGCCGGCCGGACGCTCTTTGGCGCCAAGCCGCCGAAGGGGCAGGAGATGGAGGACCAGTACTTCGGGTCGATTCCCGATCGCGTCCTCGCCTTCATGCACGACCTCGAGCGCGAGCTCTATCGTGTCGGCGTGCCGGTCAAAACGCGGCACAACGAAGTCGCGCCGAGCCAGTACGAGATCGCGCCGGTGTTCGAGAACGCCAACGTCGCCACCGATCATCAGATGATGACGATGGAGATGATGCGTCGGGTGGCGCCGAAGTACGGGCTCGCGTGTCTGCTGCACGAGAAGCCGTTTGCCGGCGTCAACGGCTCCGGCAAGCACTTGAACTGGAGCATGAGCGACGACCTGGGCAACAACCTCCTCAGTCCCGGTGACACGCCGCACGACAACATCCAGTTCCTCGTGTTCTGCGCCGCGGTGCTGCGCGCGGTGAACAAGTATCAGGGTCTGCTCCGGTATGCGATCGCCAGTGCGGGCAACGACCATCGTCTCGGTGCCAACGAAGCGCCGCCGGCGATCCTGTCGATCTTCCTCGGCGACATGTTGACCGACATCTTCGGCCAGATTGAAAACGGCGGCGCCAAGTCGACCAAGCCCGGGGGGATTCTCGACACCGGGGTGTCGGTGCTGCCGAAGCTGCCGCGTGATGCCGGCGACCGCAACCGCACCAGCCCGTTCGCCTTTACCGGCAACAAGTTCGAGTTCCGCGCCGTCTCGGCCGGTCAGAGCATCGCGTTCCCCAACATCGCGCTCAACGTCGCGGTGACCGAGGCGCTCGATTACATCGCGACCGAACTCGAGAAGGCGCTGAAGGACGGGAAGAAGCTCGACGCGGCGGTGAAGTCCCTGCTGACGAAGATGATCAAGGAGAACAAGCGCATCATCTTCAACGGCAACAACTACTCGGCAGAGTGGGAGAAGGAAGCCGCCAAGCGCGGGTTGCTGAATCACCGGACGTCGGTGGATGCCTACGGCGAGCTGCTGAAGCCCGAGGTGGTCAAAACCTTTGAAACCTACAAGGTGCTCAACGATCGCGAGCTTCACGCCCGCTACGACGTCGCAGTCGAGCAGTACAACAAGACCGTCAATATCGAAGCGCAGCTGATGGTGCTGATGGCGAACCGCTACGTCCTGCCGGCAGCCTATCGCTACCAGGGGCAAATCGCGCAGAGCGTATCGGCGGTCAAGGCCGCCGGCGGATCGGCGAAGGAGGCGAAGAAGACGCTCGACAAACTCGTCTCACTCACCGAGAGCTGCAAGACGACCGTCGACAAGCTCCAGTCGCTGCTCGAGCACGAGGCGAATGGCGACGCGGTGAAGCACGCGAAGTATTTCCGCGATAAGGTCATTCCGACGATGGTGACGTTGCGCGAAATCGGCGACAACCTCGAATGCATCGTCCCGCACGACCTGTGGCCGCTGCCGACCTATCGAGAGATGTTGTTTGTGAGGTAGGTGGCCCGCAAACAGGAGAAACGAGAGAAACGAGAGCGAATATTTTGATGCTCCCGTTTCTCCAGTTTCTCTTGTTTTTGTTTTAGGGTTTTTCGAACACTCCGCTCTTCGCCGACCGGTAAATCGCTTCAATAATCGCCACACTCGGCCGCGCTTCGCGCGCGTCGCAGGCCGGCGTACCGTTGGCGCGTATCGCCGCAATGAAATCCTCGAAGATCCGTTGATGCGGCACGGCGTCGCTGACCGTCGCTGACGCGGCGTTCTCCGGCGGCGGCTCCGCGGCCGCAGCCTTCGATGGCGCCGACCCTTTCAAATCGGTCGCGGCCAGGCGGTCGCTGTCGAGAATCAATGTGCCCTCCGATCCGCTGACCTCGACGCGCCGCGCGTACCCCGGGTACGACGAGGTCGTCGCTTCGACGATCCCGAGTGCGCCGTTTTCAAATTCGAGGACCGCGCCTGCCGTGTCTTCGGTCTTGATTGAGTGAAGGAGTGTGGCGGTGCGTCCGGCCACGCGCGCCACCGGACCGAACAGCCACTGCAGTACATCGACGGTGTGAATCGCCTGGTTCATCAGCGCGCCGCCGCCGTCGAGTGCCCACGAGCCGCGCCACTTTGACGTCGCGTAGTACTCAGGCGGGCGATACCAGCGGACATGGCCGGCGATGAAGATCGGTTTGCCAAGTTTGCCCGACACGATCGTCTGTTTCATCGACGCGATGTCGGGCTTCAAACGATCCTGGAAAAAGACGCCAACCTTGACCCCCTTGCGCTCCGCGGCGGCGATCACGCTGTCGACCTTCTTCGTCGTTACGTCCAGAGGCTTTTCACAGAGCACGTGCAGTCCGCGCTCGATTGCCGCGACAGCCTGTTCCGCATGGACGCCTGACGGTGTCCCGATCGCGACGATGTCGAGAGGGCGATGATCGAGGAAGCGGTTGAGATTGTCGTACGCGGTGCCGCCGTACTTGGCGGCCATACGTTCAGCCTTCTCGCGGTTGGTGCCGCACACGGCCACGATTTCGACCCCCGGTATCCCGAGTGCGGCGCGTGCGTGTGTATCGCTGATGTTTCCGGCGCCGAGAATTCCGACCTTCACGCGATGCGCCGGATCTTGATGCTGCGGAACCACACCTGGTCGCCGTGATCCTGCAGAAGGATGTACGCGTTGTGCCGCTTGCCGAACCGCTCATTGCCCTTGAACTTGCTCTTTTCGATGGCCGCGTTGAGGGCCGGGCTGTTCAGCTCGTACTGGAGCACTTTCTTCCCGTTCAACCAGTGCTCAACCGTCTGTCCACGCACGACAATGCGCGTCGTGTTCCATTCACCGGCCGGCTTGATCGGACGATCGGTCGCCGGCAGCACATCGTAGAACGCCGCCGTTTGACGGTGCGGTCCGATCTTCGCGTCGGCATGCCGTTGGTCGTCTATTACCTGATACTCGTGGCCGATGGCTGAATCACGATCCTCGAGAACGAAATACTTGATTCCGCTATTGCTGCCAGGCGCGACCTTCCATTCGATTGACAGTTCGAACTGTTCGAACGTGTCTTTCGTGATGATGTCGCGCTGCCCGCGCGTGTCCTTGCCGTCATGGGCAGGAAGCGAAAGAGCCCCGTCCACCACCTTCCACCGCGATTCCGCGGCGTCAGGTTTCTTGTAACCGCGCCACCCGTCGAGTGAGTGGCCGTCGAAGAGCAAAATCCATCCGGCCTTTTTCTCCGCATCCGTCAACGTGTTCGGAGCAGGCCCGTTGTCGGGTGCCGCAGTCAAGCCTACAGCCAACACAGCCGTGGCGAGTCCGGTCAGAGCGAGGTGTCGTAGTGGCATGGGCACTCCAGAAGGTGATACAAACTTTATCGCATCTCGGTGGCTTCCGCCGTTAAGCGGAAGTTAGAAAGGCGATTACCGTGACCAAATTCTATAAGGTCTCCTGCGCAACCGCCGCGCTGCTCCTCGCACTCCTCGCCGACAGCGCCGCCCAGGCTCAGCGTGTCCAGCTCGTGGTGAATGAGGCGGGACGCCGAGTCGAAGTGCTTCTCGACGGCAGGCCGTTTACCTCGTATATCTGGCCGACGACGCTGAAGAAGCCGACGCTGTTTCCTCTGCGCAGCGCCAAGGGCACGGTCGTGACGCGTGGATATCCGCTCGAGCCGCGCAAGAACGAGCGCGTCGATCACCCGCATCATGTCGGCCTGTGGCTGAATTCGGGTGACGTCAATGGCCTCGATTTCTGGAACAACTCGGACGCGATCAAGCCCGACCAGCAGCCGAAGATGGGGACCATCCTCCATCGCAAGATCGTCGACGCCAAGGGCGGCAACGATAAGGGCACCCTGGTCGTCGAGACCGATTGGGTCAAGCCCGACGGCAATCCGCTGTTGAAGGAACGCACCGAGTTCGTGTTCCGTGGCGACGCCACCTCGCGGACGATCGATCGCACGACGACGCTGACCGCGCTGAACGAAAAGGTGTTGTTCAAGGACAACAAGGAAAACTTCTTCGGTATGCGCGTCGCGCGCGAGTTGGAACTTGCTTACGACAAGGCGGAAGTGCTAACCGACGCGTCGGGCCAGCCATCGTCCAAGCCGGTCATGGACAACACCGGCGTCAGCGGACAATACACCAGCAGTGAAGGGTTGCAGGGGGATAAGGTGTGGGGGACGCGCGGACGCTGGATGATGTTGACCGGCACGGTGGCGTCCGAGCCGGTGACGATTGCGATTCTCGACAACCCGTCGAATCCAGGGTTTCCGACTTACTGGCACGCGCGCGGTTATGGACTGTTCGCCGCGAACCCACTCGGGGCCGGCGTGCTCTCCGAGGGCAAGCAGGCACTCGACCTGACACTCGAGCCGGGCAAGTCGACCACGTTCCACTATCGTGTGGTGATTCTGAACGGGTCCGCGAAGCCGGCGGATATCGAGAAGGCCTATCAGGCGTTCGCGGCCACGGAAAAACACTGAGTACTTAAGCCACGGAAAAACACAGATGGATACGCCACGGAAAAACACGGACTAACACGGATTTCAGATGTACGTACAAAGGGCAGGGCCCAAAACCCCGCCCTTTGTATATAAGAACCGAAAAGATCCGTGCTAATCCGTGTTCATCCGTGGATTTCTTTATCCGTGTTCTTCCGTGGCTCAGAAGACAATTTTCGCCGCGAGCTGAATCTCCCGTGGCAGGTTGTTCTGGCTCGTCACCTTCCCGAAGTTCGCGTTGGTTGGATCGGTGTTCGCATCGTTGTACACCACGCGATTCAACGCGTTCAGGATCTCGACATTGAACTGCAGGCGGACACGCCCCTGCAGCGGTACCTGCTTCACGATCGACATGTCCCACAGGTTCAAGAACGGGCTGCGCAGACCGTCGATACGTGACGGGAAGTAGCGGATGTTGTTTGCCAGGCGGATGCGGGAATCGGCACGTTGCTTCACCGGATCGTCGACGCCGTTGGTCTGCACTGCGCCATCGTGGAAATAGAAGCTGCCGAGATCCCATACCGGCGCATCGACGTTGTCGCTGTACTTCGCCTTCAGTGCGTTCAAATTGCCATTGAAAAAGATGTTGCGACCGCCGAAATCGAGAGGCCGTCCGCTCTGCAACTGTCCGAAGGCATTGACGCTCCACCCGCCAATGAACGCGTTGACCACCGGATTGACACCAGAACCCCACGGCTTGCCATTACCGAATGGCAGTTCGTACAGGATGCTCGCGGTGACGCGGTGCGGCACGTCGTCGCGTGACAACCGCTTCTCGTATGCCGTATCAGTCGGATTCATCTGGAACACGCGCTCGGTGTAGTGCGAGTACGTGTAGGTGCCAATGATCGAGTATCCGCGGCTCAACCGTCTTTCCAGCTTGAATTGCGCCGAATCGTACTGGCTGGTTCCGTCGGTCGCGTTGCTCGGAACATTGTTGAACTGCGGATACGGACGGAGCAGTTGTGAACGTGCGACATTCGCTCCGGTGAACCCTGTCGGTAGCAGGCCGACAAAGGGATTCGGCACCTGGGTTCCCAGATAGTCGATGACGGCCTGATCGCGTGCCTGTGCCGTGGACAGATATTGCACCGGCACGCCATTGAGTTCGATGTCCGTCGTCAAGTCGTAGCCGCGGCTGCCGACATATCCCGCCTCGAGCAGCCACTGTCCCGGCAGTTCGCGCTGCAGCGTCATCTGATAGCGGAGGATCTTCGAATTCTTCACGTCGAGCGGCGCCCATCGGGTCAGACTCTGACCGAGGAACGTATTTGGCCCCAGGGAGTTCCCGGCGGGCTGCAGCACGCCGTTCGGATACGGATTTGCCAACGTGGATTGGAACGTCAGCCCTCGATCCTGGGTAGCCGTGAAGGGAGTCGACTGCGAGTAGCCCATCTGGTTGGTGCCCGCGATTACGAAGGGGACGACGTAGACCCCGGTCCCGCCACGAAGCACCATCTTGTCGGTGAGTTTGAACGCGAAACCGGCACGTGGCTGGACGTTGTTTGTTGCGGCGTTCCAGAAGCCCGGGGTGCTGTCGGAGGCGAATCCGACGCCGCCGCGTGCGCGCCAGGCGGATGCAGGAACCACGTCTGGACGGGCCGCGTATGCCGCCTCGGCCGCGCCGGTGATCGACAGGATCGCGTTCGGATCGTAACCGCGAACGTTGCGATTCTCCGAGTCGACGGGCGCGGTTTCGTAGTCGTAGCGCAGCCCGAGATTGATCGTCAGGCGACTCGAGACTTTCCAATCGTCTTGAACGAACAATCCGTGATACCAACTATCGTTCAGTCGCGAGCCGTTGATGTCGATGGTTCCGCCCGTCGGGTAGCCCAGCAGGAAGCTGGCAACGTCCTGAAAATTCTGCGCCGCGGTGTTGTCCTGTTGGCGCGTGAAGGCGCCACTGTTGCTGACCGTGTACTCCCCCGCCTGTCGGTTCGGGTTGGCGTTGAATTCGTGGTACAGCCGAACATCGTAGCCGGCGTGCACCGAGTGCTCGCCCAGCATGCGCGTATACGTCGGCTGGAACGAGTAGATCGTGTGCTCGGTATTCCCCGACAGGTTGTCGCCGATATCGTTGATCGTGTCGAAGCCGAAAAAAGGGAAATACGTTGCGCCGCCGAAGAGACTCACGACCGACGACGACCATCCCAACGATGCAGGGTCGAAGATCCCCTCGTGCTGCCGGATATTCGGCTCCTGAAAGCGCTGCCATCCCGCACGGATATCCCACAGAGAGTTCGGTGACTGGACGTAGGTGTGGTCAACGGTGATGCCGTCGTTCTTCCGGAACAGGAAGTTCCCTCGCGGTACGATGTCGTTGACCGTCCCCAATTCGGCGCCGCGCGACTCGCGTCGATCATTGCGCGTGTAGCGGGCAAACACTCGCTGTTTTGACGTGAGCGAATGGTCAATCCGGATCGACTGCGAGTTGAACGTATCGGTGCGCGGGTTCTCGTAGACGAAGTTGTCCTGAAGCGACGCGCTCGGCGTCTCGTTGGGCAGCGGGTAGTAGCTCAACACCTTCGCGGCAATGGAATTGATGCGGGTGGGCGGAATGATATTGCCAGGGAACGGCTGTCGGACGACTCGTGCTCCGACCGTCTCAGCGGTCAGTGGGTCATAAATGATGATCCCCTGCGACAGCAGTTCTGAAAAGTCGCCATTCCGCATCTTCGCGGTCGGTACGGTCGTCGTAATCGGCTCGGGAAACCGGTCGGGAAGCCATTCGAAGGCGCCGAAGAAGAACGTGCGGTTCTTGACAATCGGTCCGCCAATCGTGCCGCCAGGACGCTTGTACGAGAGCTCCGGCTTCGGCTGTTCTGATCGTTTCAGAAAGAAGTCGGTCTCTGCGAGCTTGTCCGAGCGGTAATACGTGTATGCGGATCCAGTGAACGCATTGGTGCCGCTCTTCAGCGTGACGTTCACATTAGCCCCGCCAGTGTGGCCGCTGGCGGCGTCGAAGCTCGCCGTCTCGACCTTGAATTCCTGCACCGCGCCGGCAGGGGGTACGAACGCCACACGCCGGCCACTCGCCATGTTTGGCGAACCGTCGAGCGTGAATTCATTTCCTCCCGTGGCGCCGCCAGTGACGATGCCGGACGTGCCGCCGTTGTCGAAGGGACGGGAGAACTTCAGATCGCCGTTGTAGGTGATTCCCGGTGCGAGGCGCGCCAGCGAGAACGGGTTACCGTCCGACAGCGGCATCATCGAGATGCGTTTCTCGTCGACGACCTGTCCGGTCGATCCGGACGTGGTTTGAAGGATCGGTGTCTCTGCTGTGACCGAGATCGTCTCTTCGATTCGGCCGACGTCCATCTTCAGGTCGACGCCGACGCGGTCGCTGATCCGAACTTCGACGTTCTCCTGCACGACCTTCTTGAAGCCTGACAGTTCAGCGGTGAGCGTGTAGACACCCGGTGTCAGGTACAGGATCGTGTAGTCCCCTTCACCATTCGTCGTCGTGGTGGATGCAACCTTGGTGGCGACGTTGGTCGCGGTGACGGTCACGCCGGGCAGGCGTCCGCCTGACCCGTCGGTGATTCTTCCAGTGATTCCGCCACGGAAGTCCTGGGCGTTTGCCGTGGCGACGAGGGTGGCAAGCAACAGAACAGCAAGCACGCACACACGTTTCATTAACGCACTCCCTTTCGACCCCATCCTTGGTTCAACTTCACGGCACCGCGCTCATCCTACACTACTTCTCCCGGCGAAGCCGGAACTTTAACGCTAAAGTAAACGCAAATTGTCAAAATCGCTTTGACTCGCGCCAGGAAGTATGAAATAGTCCCCTGCGAAAGCCGTCGAATGATAACGCGCACTGTCCTCGCCGTCGACCTGAACGGACCCGCTTCGAGCATCGAGGCCTACAAGGCGTATCACCACCGCGTCTGGCCCGAGGTGACGGCCAGTCTCCGCCGCGCCGGCATCCAGCGAATGGACATCTATCTTCTCGGCCGCCGCCTGGTCATGATTCTGGAGACCAGGGAGGCGGATTTCAGACGATGTTTCGCCGCGCACGTGGCGTCGAGCCCGCGGGTCGCAGAGTGGGAGGCGCTGATGCGCTCGCTTCAAGCGCCACCGCCGGGTGCTCAACCGGGCGAATGGTGGACGCAGATGGAGCCGGTTTTCAGTCTCGAGCACGCGGAGGACGCGTCAGCGACACCAGAGCCGGCACGCCGGAGCTGACGGACCGTCCGATGAGTGATTTGACCCAGGCCTGGCCCAGGCCCTCGCATCCGCTTCCCGTTGCCATCATCGGCGCCGGCGCCATCGTCCGCACCGCCCACCTTCCGGTCTATCGACGACTGGGGTTTCCGGTCGCCGGGGTGTACGACGTCAACTGCGCCGCTGCCAGGCAGACGGCGGAGATGTTCGACATCGACCGTGTGTTCCACTCCCTCGACGAGGCCTGCACGCTCGAGAACGTCGTCTACGATCTTGCCGTTCCCGGGGATCAGATCCTCGACATCCTGCGGCGCCTGCCCGAAGGATCCGGTGTCCTCATGCAGAAGCCGATGGGGCGCGACCTGGATGAAGCGAAGCGCATTCGCCAAATCGCTCACGAACGCGGGCTGATCGCCGCCGTCAATCTGCAGCTTCGGTTCAGTCCAAACATGCTGGCGCTCGGCGACCTGATTCGCGCCGGGACCCTCGGGACGCTCGTCGACATCGACGTCCGCATCGTCATCGACCAGCCGTGGCACAACTGGACATTTCTCGAGGGGGCGCCGCGTCTCGAAGTGCCGTACCACTCGATTCACTACATCGATGCCATTCGTTCCTTTGCCGGCGAGCCGGACGGGGTCTACTGCCGCACCGTCCCGCATCCGGAATTGCCGCGCCTGCGCGACACGCGAAGCTCGATCATCCTCGACTACGGTGATCGCATTCGCTGTTCGCTGGTCCTGAATCACACGCACCGGGGGGGGCCGCGCTATCGCGAGTCAGTGATGCTGATCGAAGGCACCCTCGGCGCCGCGCGGTTGACGATGGGCGTCAATCTTTCGTATCCGACAGGCCCGGCCGACACGATGGAGATCTTTACCGACGAAGCCTGGCGGACCCTGCCGCTGCGCGGTTCATGGTTCATCGAAGCATTCGAAGGGCCGATGTCGAACCTGCAGCGCGTAATCGCCGGCGAAGACGCCATCCTCGTCAGCTCGGTCGACGATGCGCTCAAGACGATGGCGATCGTCGAGGCGTGCTACGAATCCAGTGAAGGTGGCGCCATCCCGATTCCGAACGCCTGAGCATGCACCTGGATTCGCACCTGCATTTCTGGCACTACAACCCCGGCGAGTACGCGTGGATCGACGACACGATGGCGCCCCTGCGTCGCGACTTCATGCCGGAAGACGCGCTCGGCGTGATGCAGCCGGCGGGAGTTGACGGGTGTGTTGTCGTGCAAGTGCGGCAGACGCTTGAGGAAACCAGGTGGATGCTGCAACTTGCGGAGCGGTACGCATTCATCGCCGGTGTGGTTGGATGGGTCGACTTACGATCGGATGCTCTCGATGCGCAAATTCAATCCATTGCGCATCCGAAACTTGTCGGCGTGCGACACATCGTCCAGGCCGAGGCCGATGATTTTCTCCTGGACGAACGATTCCGCGGCGGGGTGGCGAGACTGGAGCGGCACGGACTGGCGTACGACATGCTGATCTACGCGCGCCAGATGTCCGCTGCGATCGAGTTTGCATCCCGGTTGCCCGAGCTGCGCCTCGTCCTCGATCACCTTGGCAAGCCGGATATCAAGCGGAACGGTTTCGACTCGTGGCGTCGCGATCTCGATCGAATTGCGGCGCTTCCGAACACCTACGCGAAGCTGTCCGGCCTGGTGACCGAGGCGGACTGGAATCGATGGACAATCGAGGATCTGCACCGTTATGTCGACGCGGCCATTGACGCCTTTGGACCGGAGCGCTTGATGTTTGGATCCGATTGGCCGGTCTGCACCCTTGCGGCTCGATACGATGAAGTGATTGATGTCATCCGAACGGCCATTGACGAACGGCCGCAAAGTGAACAGGATTCCATCTTCGGTGGCGCCGCGAGGCGTTTCTGGCGGCTCCCTTAACGAGGACAAGGGACAAGCGACAAGGAAAGGCTGAAATGCAGCGACGGATAAACGTTGTCTTCGCGAGTGGAATCTTCGCAGCCCTCTGCGCTGCGTTTACTGTGACCGCATGCAGCAAAGGCGGCACCCAGTCCTCCTCCTCGCCATCAACGCTCACGATAGCGATGATCCCCAAGGGGACTACGCATATGTTCTGGCAGAGCATTCATGCGGGAGCCAACAAGGCGGCGAAGGAATTGGGGATCGAGTTGATTTGGCGTGGACCGCTGCGCGAGGACGATCGTGATTCCCAGGTTTCCGAAATTGAAGGATTCATCAGTCGTGGCGTCTCGGGGATCGCGATCGCGCCGCTCGACGAGGCCGCCCTGGTTGGTCCTGTCAACGACGCGATGGACAAGAAGATCCCTGTTGTCGTCTTCGACTCAGGACTGAAGGGAGAGAACTACGTCAGTTTCGTCGCCACCGACAACCTCAAAGGCGGCCAACTCGGCGGAGAGCGGCTGGTCGAATCGATCGGTGGCAAGGGACGAGTCGTTTTGCTCCGTTACGCCGAAGGGCACGACAGCACCACGAAGCGTGAGGAAGGGTTCCTTGCGGCGGTCAAAGCGCATCCGGGCGTCGAGATCGCGAGCTCGAACCAGTACGTGGGCACTGATGTCGAGGAAGCGTACAAGCGGACTGAAGCGATCCTGAGCAGCTACAAGAAACCTGACGGCAGCCTCAGCATCGACGGGATCTTCTGCGCGAACGAATCGTCAAGTTTCGCCGCGATGCGGGTGCTCAAGGACAACGGCTGGGCGGGCAAGCTTCACTTTGTTGGCTTCGACTCCTCAGACAATCTTGTCAAGGGGCTGCAGGATGGAACGCTTGACGGCCTCGTGCTCCAGGATCCGGTCAAGATGGGCTATCTCGCCATTAAAACGCTCGTCGCGCACATCAAGGGTGAAAAGGTCGAGCGCCGGATCGATACCGGTGTCTCGGTCGCCACCAAAGAGAACATGGACCAGCCTGGCATGAAGGAGCTGGTGCACCCGGACCTGGCAAAATGACGGCGACGCCGGTCGCGGGGCCATCGCGCTTCGCGATGCGCGGCATCCGCAAGGCGTTCGGCGCAACCATTGCGCTTGACGGCGTCGATCTCTCCGTCACCGAAGGAGAGATCTGCGGTCTCATCGGTCAGAACGGCGCCGGCAAGAGCACTCTGATGAGTATTCTCTCCGGGGCGCTGCAGCCTGACGCCGGTGAGATGTGGATCGACGGCCGGCCCTTCACTCCGCACAGTCCCATCGACGCGCGACGCGCCGGCGTCGCCATGATCTATCAGGAGCTGTCGCTCGCGCCGCATCTGTCGGTGATGGAAAACGTCATGATGGGTGCTGAGCCGATGCGATTCGCCGGCGTGCTCGACTGGGCGCGAATGCGCGAGATGGCGACGAGGGCACTGGGGGCGCTCGGGCACAATGACATTCCGCCCGACGCCACCGTCGGCAGTCTGTCGGTCGCGGCGCAACAGATCGTCGAGATTGCCCGCGCGATTGCCGTCGGATCGAGGGTCCTGGTGCTCGATGAACCGACGAGCAGCCTCGGTCGCGACGACGTTCAGCATCTCTTCGATTTGCTTCGACATCTCAAGGCACAGGGGCATGCGATCGTCTACATCTCCCACTTCATCGAAGAGGTCAAGACGGTCGCGGATCGATTTACCGTCCTTCGCGACGGGCGAAACGCCGGCGGCGGCGACACCGCGTCCGCGACGCACGACGACATCGTCGCGCTGATGGTTGGTCAATCGGTGAGCAATCTTTTTCCTCGCTCTCCACGGACGCGGGGGGAGGCGATTCTCGACGTCAAGGACCTCGAGCCCGGATCGGCATCGTTGACGCTGCATCGAGGCGAGATTTTCGGCATCGCCGGCGTGCTTGGATCGGGCCGCACCCACTTGCTGCGAACGCTGTTCGGACTGGAGCCGGTACGCAGTGGACGCGTCCGTGTCGGCGTCTACTCGGGCGTTGCCCGTCCTCACGAGCGGTGGATGCAGGGCATGGGCCTGCTGAGCGAGGACCGCAAGGAAGAGGGGCTCGCACTGACGCTCGACGTTGCCGACAACCTGACCATGAGCAAGCTGTCGCGGTTCGGTCCGGCGGGATTGCTCTTTCCCGCGCGCCAGCGCAGTGCGGCCGCGAGATGGATCTCGGAGCTGGCAATCAAATGTGCTGGACCGGCGCAGAAGGCGGGCGAACTGTCGGGTGGCAACCAGCAGAAGATTGCCATCGCGCGCCTGCTGCATCACGACGTCGACATTCTCGTGCTCGATGAACCGACCCGCGGCATCGATGTCGGGAGCAAGGCGCAGGTCTATCGGCTGATCGATGCGTTGGTGGCCGACGCGCCCGGTCACAAGCCGCGTGCCGTGCTGATGGTGAGCAGCTATCTTCCTGAACTCCTTGGCCTGTGCGATCGCATCGCCGTCATGCAGCGCGGCCGGCTCGGTGAGGCAGTTCCGGCGCAATCGCTCACCGAACACGAGCTCCTGATGGCCGTTACCGGCGGAACCGGCGCATGACGACACGATCGCTCATCGAGCGCGCGGGGACGTTTGTCGGCCTGGTGCTGGTCGCCATCATCTTTGGTTTGCTCGTCGGGCCGCAGTTCTTCGCCCCGACCAATCTCGAACTCATGGCTCGGCAGATGGCGATCGTCAGCATCGCCGCGGTCGGCATGACCATTGTCATCGTCTCGGGAGGAATCGATCTCTCCGTCGGCTCGATGATCGCGCTGTGCACGGTCGTCATCGCGCAGCTGCTGAGAATGAACGTCAGCCCATTGTTCGCGGCGCTGGGAGCGATCGCGACCGTCGCGTTCTGCGGATTTCTCAACGGCGTACTCATCACCCAACTCCGCGTCGTCCCCTTCATCGTCACACTGGGAACGATGTTGATCATTCGTGGCGCGGCCAAGGGCCTTGGAGAGGAGCGGCGCATCGAGGCGCCGCAGACGTGGCTCAACGACCTGTTGCGCGTCACCCGTGGTGAGGCCTTGCTGCCCTCAGGCATCTGGGCGGTCATCGTCCTGTCGATACTCGTGGCGCTCCTTCTTCGATACACCCGGTTTGGCCGTCACGTCTTCGCCATTGGATCGAACGAACGGATGGCGAGGTTGTGCGGTGTTGCCATTACCAGAACGAAGATCGTCGTCTACGCGCTGTCCGCCGCGTTTGTCGGGTTCGCCGGTCTACTGCAGTTCTCGAAGCTGTCAGTCGGAGATCCGACCGTCGCGGTCGGTCTCGAACTGGACGTGATTGCGGCCGTGATCATCGGCGGCGGGAGCCTGTCAGGTGGTCGAGGCACAGTTGCCGGGACGTTGATTGGTGCGGCGATTATGACCGTGATTCAGATTGGATGTTCGCAGCGCGGGTTGGCGAACTGGGTGCAGCAGATCGTCACCGGCTGCATCATCGTCGCGGCCGTGGCGCTCGACCGCATTCGATCGCAAAGAGGCGGGGTGTAAAGACCCGGCCAACAGGAATACATGAAGATTCGAGACCTTGAAATCATCGATTTGCGGTTTCCGACATCACGCACGGCGGACGGCACCGACGCGATGCATCCGGATCCCGACTATTCGGCGGCCTACGTCATTCTGAAAACCGACGGCGATCTCGAGGGCCACGGGTTCACGTTCACCATCGGCCGCGGCAATGAGGTCTGTGTCGAGGCGATCCGTGCCTTCACACCGCTGGTCGTCGGGCGCACGCTGGAGGAAATTGTCGATCAGCCAGCGGCGTTCTGGCGTGAGCTCGCGTCGGAGAGTCAACTTCGATGGCTCGGCCCCGAGAAAGGCGTCATCCACATTTCGATGGCGGCGATCGTCAATGCCGTGTGGGACCTGCATGCCAAACGAGAGAAGAAACCGGTCTGGAAGCTTCTCGCGGACATGACGCCGAAGCAGGTCGTTGCCTGCATCGATTTCCGCTACATCACCGATGCGCTCGCAGCTGACGAGGCCATCGACATGATGGCGCGTCAGGAGAGGACGAAAGGCGAGCGTGAGGCGCAACTCCTGGGTGAAGGTTATCCGGCGTATACGACGTCGGCGGGATGGATTGGCTATTCGGACGACAAGATCCGGCGTCTCTGCCGCGAGGCGCTCGCTGACGGCTGGACGCATTTCAAAGTAAAAGTCGGTGCCACCGCCGAAGACGATCGTGCTCGGGTTGGATTGGTCCGGCAGGAAATCGGTCCGGCAAGCAAGTTGATGATCGATGCGAACCAGCGCTGGGACGTCTCCGAAGCGATCGAACGCGTTCGCGCGCTCGCCAATCTGAATCTTCTCTGGATCGAGGAACCGACCAGCCCCGATGACGTGCTCGGACACGCCGCGATTCGAAAGGGTGTACGGCCGGTCGGCGTGGCGACCGGCGAGCATGCTCAGAACCGGATCATCTTCAAACAGTTGCTGCAGGCCGAGGCCATCGACTTCTGTCAGATCGACAGTTGTCGGCTGGGCGGCGTCAATGAGAACCTCGCCGTGATCCTGATGGCCGCGAAGTTCGGCGTGCCCGTCTGTCCGCATGCCGGCGGCGTCGGGTTATGCGAGCTCGTGCAGCATCTTTCGATGTTCGACTTCCTGCGCGTGTCTGGCCGCATCGACGATCGCGTCACCGAGTTCGTCGATCATCTCCACGAGCACTTCGTCGATCCGTGTGTCATCCGTCGTGCGCGCTACATGCCGCCGAGTCGTCCTGGATACAGCGCCGAAATCAGAAAGGAGTCAAGAGAGGAGTATCGATACCCGCATGGCCCTGCATGGACACGTGCGTAAACAGGACCAGTTTCTCCTTTTTTGTTACGGTCTTTCCATATCAGAACTGGTATCTCAAACTAAACTGCAGCTCTCGCGGCGTCTTCGCCGTACTAATCGTCCCGAACGTGGTATTGGTCACCACCGTCGCCGGGTTGTTGTAGTTGACCCGGTTGAGCGCGTTGAACGCATCCGCTCGAAGTTCGACATTCGAGTTTCTCGGAAGAGCGAAGCGCTTGCGCAGCGACAGGTCCCACCGATAGAAGTGTGGTCCCTGGATTTGTCCAACGGTCGCATTCCCGCGGCGTGTGTCGGGTGCAGTGGCAAAGACCGACGTGTTGAACCACTTGTCGGCGCCGCGATCGTCGAGATCGATCTCTCCGCCAAGATAATCCGCGCGGCGAGTGCCGGTGGACGTATTGCCGGTGACGGTCAAGTACTGGCCCGACTGCCAGCGCACCTTACCACTGACTTCCCATCCGCCGAGCGTCTGGCCGGCGAGCCCTTTGTCGCCGCGGAAGAACGGCACCTGATATGTGAATGTGCCGACAAACGCGTGACGGCGATCAAACGACAGCGGGCCGGTGTTGAATTCCTTGTTGAACGCGTCTTCGGGATTGTCGCCAATGCCGCTCGCGTTGCCGATCGCTTTCGAGAGCGTATAGCTCCCCGTGTAACGCAGCGCGCCGTTTCGCCGGTTGAGATACAGCTGCAGGCTGTTGTAGTTCGAGAACGCGTCACTGCGCCGCTGACGGATTGACGAGTAGCCCTGATACGGCCGCAGGTAGTTTGTATTAGCCCGCAAGGCCGCAGGAAGCGCGGCATTCACCACGAGCGCCTCAAATGTCGGTTGATTGATTTCGGGAAACCACAGCTGGTTGCGACCGCGATTGCCGACGTAAGAAACCTCGGCGAAGTGACCCCACGGCAGCTCGCGCTGTACGCCGATGCTGAAGTTTGTTTGCCGCGGAATGTTCATGTTCGGGTCGATGGCGTTGACCGTGCCAAGGACGCTCTGCGCCGCGGTCTGACCGCCGAGTGGATTGGCGAGATTCCCGTTCTCGACCGAAACGGACGGGACGAACGGCGGCAGGTTGACCTGCGAGAAGATCACATTGCCTTCCGGCTTGTCGTGAAACACGCCGATGCCCCCGCGCAAGACCGTCTTGTCGTTGAGCGAATAGGCCGAACTGAATCGCGGCATGAAGAGATGATGGGTCTCGTAGAGGCCGGCGTCGGCGCCCGTCGGAATCATCTGAGCCGCCACCGGATCGATGGTTACGCGATCCTGCTGGTCTGACGGGATGCCGTCGCCAGCTCGGATCATGCCGGTATAGCGATTAATCCCTGGATTGGCGATCGAACCGTTCGGGTTCAGAATTGCCGCCTTGGCAGGGTCGTATAGACCAGGATCGAAGTTCGAGATGTTATTCGCCTGCGTGTAGGTCGGCGCGGCGAGCTCGTACCGGAATCCCGCTTCGATGCTGAGATTGTTACGAGCCTGCCAAGTGTCGGACACGAAACCGCCGGTCTGGGTGAAACGGAAGAATCCAAGCGGGTCGTCGCCTCCTTCCGAGTAGGTCCTGAAATTCCCGAGCAGGGCATCGGCGAGCGCATTACCGGTCGTATTCGCATTGCCCGCAGTGCTGAAACTGGCAGCGCCGGTGTGTGCCAATCTCCCGTTCTGATCCTTTCGGTTACGCGTCACAATCGCGCCGAACCGCATCGAATGCCGGTTCTTCAGCCACGTCAACGTGTCGGTAAACGTGATGTCCGTGGTCGGCGAGAGCAACGACTGCGATGGGCCCAACAGTGTCGGGTAGTTCGTGATCGAGACATCGGGGATTCCTTCGTCGTACCGTCCCTTGTCGTACACCTGGGGAAACAGAAATCCGTAGGTATCACGACGCCACGCATCTCCCGCCGGTGGAATCCGCTGACTGTTCCAGGACGTATTGAATTTCGCGTCATTGATCAAGTTGCTGCGCAGAACCCACGAGTGCCCCAGCTGATAGCTGTAGGCCGGACGTCTCCGGTTGGTGGAGATCGTGGGCAGATCAGCCGTGATGAACGTGCCCCGCGGCTCGATCAGATCGTACATGTCGTGGATGTACCGCAGATACAGCCTCTGCGCGTTGTTGATCCGGTAATCGCCACGGATGATGTCCTCGCGCGACTTATACGGGAAATCGAGCTGATAGGTCGTGTTGTTGGCCGTCGGCGTATCGCTGAACTGCAGCGCGCGGTCGATCATCGCGCGATATACGTTCGCGATTGCCCGGCCGTCGGTGGTGATGCGACTTGGTGGAATGATATTGCCCGGGAACGGCTGGCCGGTGAGCGGGTCATTGATCGCCGCCGTTCGTGCCGAGAAATTGCCCGACAACTCCGCCCTCGTCGGCATCGTCCGTCGAAACGGCCCGTCGACACGATTGAGCTTCTTGTATTCGGTCCCGCCGAAGAAGAACAGCTTGCTCTTTTGAATCGGACCGCCGACCGAGAACCCTACGTCGCGAAAATCGAGCTGACCTTTGATGCGATTGCCGTTGGCGTCTCTGGGCGCGAACGTGTTCGTGGCATCGAGGCGTTCGTCGCGGAACGTGCTGAACGCGCTGCCGCTGAGTTTGTTCGTGCCGCTCTTGGTCACGACATTGATCGCCGCTCCCGAGTTGCGGCCGTACTCCGCCGAGAAGTTCGACGTCTGAATCTTCACCTGGTCGATGAAGTCGAGACCAACGTTGTTGATCTGGCTCGAGTTCGAGCCGGAATCGAGATTGAAGCCGCCGTCAACCATGAGGCTGTTGGTGTTGCCACGCGATCCATTGATGATCGTCCCACCCGTGCCCAGGCTGGTCGTCAGCGCCATCTGGTCGTCATCGATCTGCACGGCGCCGGGAATGAGGGACGCCAGCTCGAGGTAGTTGCGTCCCGACAACGCGAGCTCGCGCACCTGAGCGCCGTCGATCGTCCTGGCAACCTCGCCGGACGTTCGATTGACGGTTTCGCCGCGAATGGCGACGACGTCGACCGTCTCGGTCATGCTCCCGACGTTCAACGAAAAATCGGCCGTGATCCGGCCGTCCGGCGGCAGCTGGATGTCTGTCTTCTCTGCCTTCCGGAATCCCTGCAGCTCGGCAGTGACGCTGTAGGGCCCGAACGGCAGACTTGCGATCACGAAAGTGCCGTTTGCCCCGGTCACCTCCGTGCGTGAAATATTGGTATTGGTGTTGGTGACCGTCACAGTGACGCCCGGCAGCACACCGCCCGACGTGTCGCGGATGGTTCCGGAGATCTGCCCGTTATTGGTTTGTGCGGCGGCGGCTGAAGCAAGCACGGCCACGAGACACCACGCGATGTAGCAGCCTCGAACGGGAATGTTCATTTCTCTGCTCTCCCCACTTGCGCGCCTTCGAATTCGACGACGACGACCGTGGCCATCGGGTCAAGCATCGGACGTTCCAACGTCAAAAACGTCCTGCCGTTCTCGCGTGTGAGGTCGACCGGCGCGCCATCAGCCAGCCGATACGCGCGCGTGATTTTGTTCGTCATGGCAGGAATTTCGAAGGGTGCGCGGGGCTCATTGAAAAACGTGATGTAGAGCTTGCCAGGCTTCATCGTCACGCGCCACTCCGTCTGCGGCAGAAAGAGCCGCTGCCCGCGAACGTCTTTTTCTCCGCGCGACGTGTACTCCCCGAATTCAGTACCGAACGGCGACGCACTCGCACCGTACACAGCATCGCCGTTGACTTTCAGCCAGCGGCCAACGGTGCGAAGGATGTCCTGGCTCGCCTGCGGAATGACGCCTTCCGCCTTCGGCCCGACGTTCAGCAGGTAATTGCCTCCCTTACTGACGATGTCGACGAGCTTGAAGGTGATCTGCCCCGGTGATTTCCAATTCGTGTCGTCTTTCCGGAATCCCCACGTGTCGTTGACGGTTGCCGGTGTTTCCCATGCCTCCGTCGAGGCCTCGGGGGGAACCACGTTGTCGCCGGTCGACCGATAATCCCCTTCAGTTCCGAGGCGGCCATCGATGAGCGTGTTGGGCTGGAGCGAACGGACGATATCAGCGAACCGTTGTCCACGCTCCGGCGTCATCATTCGTGGGGTATCGAACCAGATGAGCGCGACGGGGCCGTAGCCCGACAGCAACTCGTTGACCTGCGGCTCCGCTTTCGAGCGCAGATAGTTGTCGTAGTTCTTCAGTTCCTTTCCATCAGGTCCCGAGTCCGGGCCGAAGTCCCACGTATTGCCGGCGCCGTCCTTCTCGTGCCAGTCCTGCGACTGCGAGTAGTAGAAGCCGAGACGCATGCCTCGCCGCGCACACGCCGCGGCGAGTTCCTTCAGCACGTCCCGCCTGAACGGCGTCGCATCGACGACGTTGTAGCGGCTGAAATTCGACTTGAACATCGCAAAGCCGTCGTGATGCTTCGCCGTGATGACGATGTACTTCATCCCGGCATCTTGCGCGAGCTTCACCCAGTCGTCGGGTTGGAACTTCACGGGATTGAACGTCGACGCCAGCTTCTCGTACTCCTGAACCGGAATCTTCGACCGGTTCATGATCCATTCGCCGAGACCGGGCGATCGCTTGCCCTGCCACTCGCCCGCCGGAATGGCATAGAGGCCCCAGTGGATGAAGAGCCCGTACTTGGCCTCCCGGAACCATTCCAGCCGCTTCTCGCGGGCAGGGTCAGGCGGGCGTGGTGGAGGTGTTTGCGCGGTTACCGCCAGTGTCAGTATCGACAGCAAAGCGGGGACGACGATGAACCCTTTGCGGGCGCACGAGTGATATGAACGTTTGGTCATCTTTTTACTTTGCGCTGGGGCCCCACCGCCGATCGGCAGATTAGAAGCTGAACCTCGCCGACATCTGCATCACCCGCGGCGGACGCGTCGGGTTGGCGATCCCGATCGCGGTGCCGAAGTTCGGGTTGATCTGCGTGCCACTTGGATCGAACCGCGCCGTCCGATCGACATCCTGGAACTGAACCGAATTGAGCACGTTGTACGCCTCGAAACGGTACTGGAACGAGCGGCGACCGCCAATAGGGAAGTTCTTGAAGATCGCAAGATTCCAGTTGGCGATGCCGGGCTTGCGGACGGCGTTGCGCGGAGCATTGCCGTAATCGCCGCGTCCCGACGGACGCTTGAAGACGGACGTGTCGAACCACCCGGTCAGCGGACTGCCGGTGTGCGCCATGGGATCGCCGGTCATGACGGGACGGACGATGCGGAAACCGCCGCCGAGATCGTTGCCGGTGCCGCCGTCGCCGCCGGTGAAATCGAAGTTGTCGCTGGTCGTCAGAATGACGGGAGCCCAGTCGCCACTGACGAACGCGTTCTCTCCCGACAGCTGCCATCCGTCGAGCGCGTGATGCAGGACGGCGTTCGCGAAGTGATCCTGCGAGAGGTCCCACGAATAATTGATCACGAGCGAATGCCGATCGCTCTGTGCCAGTTCTGAGTAGAAGAAGTCACGCGGCCGGTTAGAGGCGATCGACAGGTTGCCAGGATCCTCGTCGGCCAGTCCTCTGGCTCGCTGCAGCGTGTAAGCGCCACCGAACTGCACGCCATGGATGTAGCGGCGGTTCACCTGAAGCTGCAGGGCGTGATAGTCGGAGGTTGCCGAGTTGCCGCGAACACGGATGCTTTGATAGCCGGAGTACGGACGCAAGAACTCCGGCGGCAGCACCGCGGTCGGACTCGTGCTGCCTGGATCGTGTGCCGGTGGATTGAGATCGACGTAACGGACGCCGTCCTGGACGGCGTTCAGATCGTAGTACATTTCCATGTTGCGGCCGGCCGTCCCGGTGTAGGTCGCATCGAGCGAGGTACCCCATCCGAGCTCGCGCCGCAGGCCGATAGACCAGTTGAATGAACTTGGCGTCTTGTAGGAGGTTTCAAGCGCTTCGACGTTTCCGGGACGATTCGCGGGCACGACACCAGGCACAAACGTCGTCGACATCGTGTTGTAGAAGATGATCGGATTGAGGATGTACGGCGGGTTGCGCAGGTTGCCGGCCGATCCGCCGCCGAGGCGCGCGTTGTGGAAGTGACCGAGGCTCGAGTGGACAACGGTCCGGCCGCCGCCGGTGGCGTCCCAGCTGAATCCGACCCTTGGCTCCATCTGGGGCGCCAGCACCTTCCGGAATCCCTTTGGAACGCCCGAATCGGTCTGCAGCACCATCCCATTGGCCGGATTGCCGGTGTTGGGCACGTAGGCGCCGATGTAGATCGCATTCAAGGTCTGTCCGGTCACCGGATCTTGAGCGACGCGCGTGCCGTTGACCAGCGCCGGCTGATATAGCCGCGGCGCATTGGCCGGGTTGTATGCGGCCGGATCGAAATTCGCGATCTGTTGATCGGGTCGCCAGTACGGCGAATACATCAGGAACCGCAGGCCGTAATCGACGGTCAATCGCGGCTTTGCCTGCCATGTATCCTGTCCATACCATTCAGCCCACCACTGCCGATTGTGTGTCTCGCCGTAGCGGCTCGTCTCGGTGTACTGCTGGTACACGCCCAGCGCCATGTTGGAGAAGGCAAAGTTGGTGTTCAGTGGATTGCTGGTGTTGTTGTTGAACTGATACTGGCCCATCCACGTGCCGCCTCGTGCCTCGTTGTTCGTCATGAACTCGAGATGGCCGCCGACTTTCCATGTATGGGTGCCGCGCGTCAGCGTCAGGTTGTCGCGGACGCTGGCGAGGGTGTCGAAGGCCGTCGATCCCAGTCGGCTGTCGTAGGTGAAATCCGGACTGTCGACGCCCGTCGTTGCAAGACCGAAGGTCGTCGTTGGAATGACGCCGAGCTGGTTCAACGCTGGATTGAACTGGGTCAGCGAATAGCCGACCGTAGTCTTCAGGATGTGATCGAGATCGGCATCGGTCTTTGTGCCGAACCCTTCGGTCGCTCGCCGAAACCCTCCGGACAGCTCGTTGACGCCATGACTCCCCATGACGTGGTTCCAGCCGCCATTGATGGAGCGGTCTCCGGAGACATACGAGCCATTGAAGATGCCCCATTTGGCCGGACCAGCGGTGATCTCGGATCCGTACTGACTCGAGGAGAACGTACGGAAAGCACCCCAGATCGCGTTGTGCCCCGAAGGCCGCGCGTCGATTCGAATCAGATGATTGAACCGCGGGTTGGTCGACGTTTCCTGGCGGGTGAAGTTGTAATTGGGGCTGACACCAAGCGCGTTCGGCAACGGCATCAGCTTCATCAGCGCGATCGCATTCGCGTCGAGCCGGTTCGACGGGATGACATTTCCTGAAAAACACCCCGCGCCGCCGGTGGTGACATTGCACGCAGCGGTCGAGAGAGGATCTTTGATGTTGATCAATCTTCCGTTCGCATCGAACGTTTGGGAGAAATCTCCCTGGCGTTCGAGCGCCGTCGGCATCCGATAGAGACGAACCTGTCCGGGCCGCTGGACCTGCGGACCTTCAAACGAATAAAAGAAGAAAAGCTTCTTGTCTCCTTTCTGCTCGTACAGCCCCGGAAGTCTGACCGGGCCGCCCAAGTTGAACCCCGGAGTGTCGACGTGAAGCTTGGGTTTCGCCAGTCCGCTGCGATTGTTCTCCCACGGCGTCGCGTTCCAGGCATCGCGTTTGCCGTAGTAGTAGATGCTGCCCGAATAATTCGACGACCCGCTCTTGCTGACCACCTGGATGTTTGCGCCGCCACTGTGACCGAACTCCGCCTTGTAGGTGTTGATCAGCACCTTCACTTCGGCGATCGCATCGAGATTGATCGACGAGTTCATGCGGCTCGTGCCCGACAACTCGTTGCCGTTCAGACCGTCAACGGTCACCTGGTTCCAGCCCTTCCTCATGCCGCTGATGTTGGGAATCGATGATCCGAAACTGTCGCCCATTGCTTCGATGTCGGCCTCGTAATGGACGCCGGGCACCAGACGCAGCAGGTTCACGACATCGCGGCCGCGGCTCTGAATCTGCGAGATCTGGGTTGCCGTCAAGAGCCCTGAATAGTCGCTGTTCTTCGTTTCGATGACGCTCCCCTGCGAGACGACAGAGACCACTTCGGTGAGCGTGCCGATATCCAGTTTCACGTTGCCGAGATCGAGGGTGCCGCTGGCATTGAGCACGTTGCCTTTCAGCTGCATCGTGCGAAAGCCGGTGAGCTCCACCCTGACGGTATAGGATCCAGGTTCGACGGCGCGGAACGCGAATTCGCCCCGGCCGCCCGAGGTCATCGTCCGGCTGTCCGAAGTGGCTTCGTTGATGAGGGTCAGGGTCGCACCGGGCACGATCTCCCCGGTATTGTCGATAATGGTGCCCGAGATGGTCCCGGTGTTTTGGGCGGCGGCCGGCGCGCTGGCCAGCAACAGCGCCACGACGAGGCCGGACAGCGACCGGCCAGGAGTCGACCGAAGGGTCCAGTTCATCACGCGCCACCTCCTGACGGGGCGGGGGAGATGCTCGATGGGCGAGCGCGGCGCCTGTGATACTATGCTTTACCGTTAAAGTCAATTAACTTTAACGCTAAAGCCATTCGCGCGTCCGGAACGCGACGGACGCGCAGCGAAAATGCATGGCATCAACGACGACGATGAAGCGGATCGCTGGAGAGCTCGGTGTCTCCATTACGACCGTCTCCAAGGTCCTCAACAATCGCGACGACATCGGTCACGCGACGCGGGCGCGCGTGCTCGCCAAGGTCGCGGAACTCGGCTACCAGCCGAACGCCGTCGCGCGCAGCCTGACCCTGCGCCGGACGCATACCCTCGGCGTCGTCATTCCCGATTTGATGCATTCGTTCTTCGTCGAGATCGTCGCCGGCCTTGAAACCGTCGCCAGTGCGCGCGGCTATGGTCTGCTGCTGTGCAGCTCGAATGAGGACGCGGCCAAGGAACGCGCCGAGATCGACCTGCTCCGGCAGCGTCAAGTCGATGGAATCATCCTCGCGTCGGTCAACACGTCAGGGAACACCGACCTGCTCCAGAAACTTGGCTCACTCGGTATCGGTCTCGTGATGATCGACCGCGACGATCACCCCGGCGTCAAGTGCGATCGCGTGGTCACCGATGACGTGGAGGTTGGACGGCTGGCGACATCGCACTTGATTGAGCAGGGCCGGAAGGCAATCGCCCACATCCTCGGACCACCTATCGTGCACGCGAAGCGGCGCGCCGAGGGCTACCGCGCGTCGCTGAAAACACACAAAGTGCGATCGCGCGCCGAATGGATGGTGCGCGGAGGGTTCATGGAGGCGGATGGTTACCGCGCGATGAAGAAACTGCTCGCCGTCAAGCCGCGCGTCGATGCCGTTTTCGCGGCCAACGATCCGGCGGCGATTGGCGCGATGAAGGCGATCTGGGAGGCCGGGCTGCGAGTGCCTGACGATATCGCCGTCGTCGGCGCCGGCGACATCGCGCTTGGCGATCTTTTGCGCGTGCCCCTGTCGACTGTCAGCTGGTCTCGCGATCAGCAGGGCAAGGAAGCTGCCCGGCTGCTGCTCGATCGCATCGCACCCAATCCATCGGCAGACAAATTCCAGTCGGTCGTGATCCCGCCGCAGCTCATTGTCCGTCGATCAAGTGGAGGACCCGAGTGACCCTGGCCACGGATCAACACGGATAAACACGGAACGGAAGGTTGTGATGCGCCTGCTTGCACTGGCGGTGTGGCTTGTCGTCCTGATGGTCACGCCGGTCCAGAATAACGTTGCATTCCCCATCACCATCGCCGGCCCAAACTCCGCGATCAAATTCGATCTCAGCGTTCGTTCGGAGAACCGGCTGTCGTACCGGATCACCCTGAACGGGCGTCCTGCTATCGAACGATCTCGGGCCGGGATCATCATCGACGGTATCAATCTTGGCGAGGGCGTCTCGGTGACCGCGGTCGAGCGAACGAAGCAGGATGAGCGATATCGCACGCGAGGCGGTCACGCGACGGCGGTCAATCGATACAACGGCGCAAAGGTGGCGCTGGTGCATCAGCCGTCGGGAACTCGCTATTCGATGGAGATCCGCGCCTTCGACGACGGCGCGGCGTTTCGCTATGTCGTCCCCAGTGCCGACACCGCCACTGCGCGGATACCCGACGAAGCGAGCGTTTTCAATTTTCCGCCGCGCAGTACCGTCTGGTATCACGACCTCGACGGTCATTACGAGGGCGTCCACGAGAAGAGGGAGATCGAGGATGTTCCGGACGGGGACTGGGCGGCGCCGCCGGTGACCACGCAGTTGCCAGAGGCGACGGGGTACGCATCGATCACCGAAGCCGGCTTGAAGGACTACGCCGGGATGGTGCTGCAGACCGATCGGCGCGGCGGTTTCGCGGCGCGATTGGCGCATGCCGCGCCGGCGTCCTATCCGTATCGCCTGCGTTATCCGGCACTCGACGTCCGACGGCTCGAGAATCCCGCGTCGTTCAAGGGAGAGATCACCACTCCATGGCGCGTTGTGCTGATTGGCCGAGATCTGAACGCGCTCGTCAATAACGACGTCATCGCCAACCTCTCGCCTGCGCCGGATGCGTCGCTGTTTCCGCAAGGTGTGGACACACCGTGGGTGAAGCCGGGTCGCGCGGTGTGGCGGTATCTCGATGGCGGCGAGAACACCTTCGAGGGCATCAAGGCGTTTTCGGAAATGGCCGGCCAACTGGGTTTCGAATATCAGGTTGTCGAGGGACTCTGGCGGCGATGGACCGACGATCAAGTTCGCGATCTGATTGCCTACTCCAACCAACGGAGAGTCGGCCTTCTGCTCTGGGTTCACAGCAGGGACATTCAGAACGCAGAGGCGCGACGCACGTTGTTCAAACGGCTTCACGATCTGGGAATCGCCGGCGTCAAGATTGATTTCCTCGATCACGAGGCCAAAGAGGTCATCGATCTCTATCACGCGATTCTGCGCGACGCGGCGGAGTTCCAGTTGCTCGTGGATTTCCATGGCGCCAACAAACCGGCGGGCGAAGCGCGGACCTGGCCGAACGAGCTGACGCGCGAGGGTGTGTATGGACTCGAACATCGCGCGCTGGCCTGGGCACGGCACAACACGACCCTCCCTTTCACGCGCTACCTGGCGGGACACGGCGACTACACCCCGGTCGTGTTCGGCGATCGTCGGCGCGAGACATCGTGGCCGCACCAGATCGCAACAGCCGCTATCTTCACGTCACCGTTATTGGTCTACGGCGCGAATCCGAAGAACCTGCTGGAGCATCCAGCCGTCGATCTCATCAAGGCTCTGCCGAGCACGTGGGATGAAACAATCGTGTTGCCCGGCAGCGCCATTGGTGACGTCGCGGCGTTCGCGCGACGAAAGGGAGACGCCTGGTTCATCGCCGTGTTGAATGGGCCCGAGGCGCGGATGCTGCGCGTGGATCTGAAATTCCTCGGGCCGGCAGCGTACAGCGCGTTGCTGGTGCGCGACGATCCCAGCAATCCGGCATCGGAGCTTATCGAACGTCCGATATTGACGCGGCAGGGCTCACTGACGATCAATCTACGCGCCGGCGGCGGATTCATTGGGCGGCTGACGCCGAGAAAGGGAGCTTCCCCAACATCGACATCTCGATGAATAGCAGCTCGCAGGCGGGGCACCTTCACAGTCACGCTGCGATCGAACTAAGAGATACGTGACGACCTGGGCTTTGTGGACCGGCGCAAGCTTCTCGACGACCTACAGTTCACCGACGATGACATCGTCGACAATCAAATCGGGCAATAATCCGCTGCTCGTGCACACGTATAGCGCAACCGATGATGGCTTCGGTCAGGTCTTCGTGTCGGAGCTTTCTGCAGTGGGTGCGTGCTCGAAAAGTTGAAGTTTTTCTGCCACCGCCAGGATGAAAGGAAAAAAGAAATTGGTTCTCCTTTCTCCCTTCTCCTTTCCTGTCTCTAGGCAGGATCGCAGCGTGGGTGTGAGAAGTGTTGATTGACTAGAGTAGTCATCTCCCTTCTCGACTCACGAGATAGAGATCGCGGCCCGCGTTTTCGACGACCAGCGTATCGGGGTCGTCACGAAACGCGTTGGGATCGAATGTCCGCACATCGAGGTAGCCGAGATTGACCCGCCGGCAGGTCTCCTCCGGCAGATTCGCTGCGAGCGTGATGCGGTAGCGAGGGACGACGACCCCGTCGTCTCCTTTTTCCCCGGCATAGGCGACATGGGCGAGATGTGCGGCGACGCACAGATTCGCCCGTAGTTCGTCGGATCCTTCGACCATGTCGCGTACGCGTTCCAAGGGGGCGTATCCGTACTTCTCGATCAACGCTCCATGCGTCAGTGAAATGGCGGAGAGCTGCGGCGCGTAGATGATGAGTTCGCCCCCCTTTTCGATGATGCCGCCAAGCTTGTAGCTCGCCTTCCCACCGACCCAGAGTTCGTCGTAATGCTCGTCGAGGAGCGCGACCACGCGCTTGTAGTAGCGGCCGGTATAACGGACGTGCACTTGCCGGCTGATCTCTGCCGCGCGACGGACCGTCGCGCGGATGTCGCCGGTGAAGAGCGCGCGCGTCGTCAAGCCACGTGCGTCGCGCGTTGCGACCGTGGTGAATGCGATCACCGGTGCGGGAACGAAGGCAGCCGCGGCCTCGATGAGGTGTCGCGTCGGTGTTTCGACGCGCCCAATGACACGCTCGATCGTGGCGAGCGCACCCAGCCAATGTGTCAGGTGTGTCAGTTCTGGTCCCGCGACACCCGGGAAGAAGTACTTGGCTCCTCCCGCAAAGCCGGCGACTTCGTGCGGTACCGTGCCGCCGAGCACCAGCACGTGGTCGTACTGCCCGGGCGCAAGCCGGGCGTTCAGCCGAATCTTCACTGATTCGTTCAGCAGTCCACCGGTTTCCCTGGCGATCACTTCCGCGCCAATGGTGCCGAGCGTGGTCAACTCCGATTCACGATCCCAGTGATGATCGAAGATCGTCCCGAGCAGAGGCATCGCCGCCAGGCCGGCGCCGATCTTGGCGCGCTTGTCGGCGTCGTTCATCGCGACGTGCGTGCCCTGGGCGATGAGAACATCGAGCGACGCGGCGCCGATGCGCGCAAGCGTTTGGGAGACGAGTGGAAACAGTTCCGGTGTGTTGTCGTCGCGCGTGCGATCCGACACGACCGCCAGCACGCGAGAGCCCGCTTGGATCGAGTGCAACGTCTCTTCGACGATCGGCCGCATGTCGGTGACCTTGAGATCTGCCGAAGCGGCGCCGGTGCCGAGAACGCTGGTATCGACCTTCATGATTAGACCGCCAGGTTGACGCGCTCGAGGCGCGGTGCGAGGAGATGAATGACGCCAAGCGCGACCAGATAGATGAGCCCGGCGATGATGAACATCGGCAGATAAAAGCTCGGATCGCGCTGCAGGACACGGCCGGCGAACTCGGCAATCAGAATGCCGCCGATGCCTCCCGCAAATCCGCCGATGCCGACCACCGTCCCGACCGCCCGGCGCGGGAACATGTCGGACGAAAGGGTGAACAGATTCGCCGACCACGCCTGGTGGCAGGCTGTGGCCATGCCGATCAGGCCGACGGCGAGCCAGGCACTCCGCGTCTGGCCGGCGATGATGACGAACGGAATCATTGCCGCGAAGATCCCCATCGTCGTCTTGCGGGCGGCGTTCACGGTCCAGCCACGTTTGATGAGCGACGACGACACGTAACCGCCGATCACCGATCCGAAGTCAGCGATGATGTAAACCGTCGTCAGGTACGGAATCAACGCCGTCCCACGGATGTCGTGTTCCTGCGCGAGGAACTTCGGCAGCCAGAAAAGATAGAACCACCAGATCGGATCGGTCAGAAGCTTTCCGGAGGCGAATGCCCACAGCTGCCGCGTTCCGACGACCTCGCCGACCGCGACCTTGGACGTGACCGGCTCGTCGATGCCGTCCTCGATGTATCGACGCTCGGTGGCGGTCAAGCGTGGATGGGCGGCAGGTCCGTGATACATCACCGCCCACGCGAGCAACCATGCAAAACCGAGTGCGCCGGTCCAGATGAACGCAGCCTGCCATCCCCATTTGGCCGCGAGCAACGGCACCATGATTGGAGCAATCACCGCACCAATGTTTGTTCCGGAGTTGAAGATACCGGTCGCAAATGCGCGTTCGCTTTTCGGGAACCACTCGGCGACCGTTTTGATTGACGCGGGAAAGTTCGCTGCCTCGCCGACGCCGAGCAGGAAACGCGCGATGCCGAACTGCACCGCCGAACGGGCGAACGCCGTCCCCATTGCGGCCAGCGACCACCAGACGACGGCAATCGCAAATCCAAGCTTGATGCCGACCTTGTCGAGGATGCGTCCCCAGGCCAGCATCATCACCGCATAGGCGATCTGAAACGCGATGACAATTCGTCCGTAATCGAGCTCGCTCCATCCGATTTCACGCTGGAGGTCAGGCGCCAGGATCCCGAGTACCTGCCGATCGACGTAATTGATCGTCGTGCCAAAGAACAGCAGCGCACAAATCACCCAGCGCACGTGTCCCACGCGCGTTGTCGCCCCGGATCCCGGATCCCGGACAACGGCTCCCGACATCGATCTCATATCGTCGGATTTCTCCGATGAATGGCGAACTCACGATGGCCGAGGCGCTCGGCGGCTGTACGGCGGCCGGACGCGACGGCGAGCACGTCCTCCATCAGCCGATCCGCCGCCATCGCCATCGTTTCCCGGCCGTCGAGTATGCCACTGACATCGTCGTCGAGATTGTCCGCCATGGCCGTGGCGGTTTGCGCGTTGCCGGTGATCTTGATTACGGGCGCAATCGGGTTTCCCGTCGGCGTCCCCAGACCGGTCGTGAAGACGACGACTTGCGCACCGCCGCCGACCATGCCGGTCACCGATTCGACGTCGAGACCCGGGGTGTCCATCACGGTCAAGCCGCGCTTGGTGATGCGGGCGGCATACGGGACGACGTCGGTCAGTGGCGTACGTTCGCCACCTTTGTGCGTGGCGCCCAGCGATTTTTCTTCAATCGTCGTCAACCCGCCGCGAATGTTGCCGGGTGAGGGCTGCGTACCGCGGATATCGAGGCCAAGGGCGACCGCTTCAGCCTCGACGCGATTGATGATTCTCAGCAGCTGCGCTGCCGGTTCGGGAGATGCGGCACGGGCGGCAAGCAGATGTTCCGCGCCCATGATCTCCGCAATTTCGCCGAGCACCGCAGTTCCCCCGGCATCAACCAGTCGATCCGCGACGCGTCCCAAGGCCGGGTTCGCTGCCAGGCCCGACGTATAGTCGGATCCGCCGCACTTGACGCACAGGATCAACGACGACACGTCGCACGGCGCGCGCTGTTCCTTTTCGAGCGCTGATGCGAATGCGCTCGCGATCTCGATTCCGCGGGTCGTCGTGCGAACGGTTCCCCCCTCACTCTGAATCGCGATGACCGTCGCCGGCTTGCCCGCGGTTCGCGCGGCGTTCGCGAGATGCTGCGCGATGACCTGCTCGCACCCGAGCGCGACCACCACGACGGCACCGACATTGGGATGCCCGCAGTATGCCGCGAGCGTGTCGTGCGTCAGCAGGCGATCCGGGCCAAGCTGACCGCAGCCGGCAAGGTGCGGCAAGGCGGCGCCGGTTGGGCCAATCGCGTTCGCGATTCGCTCGGCGACAACAGATGCGCAGATGACGGTCGGAACGACGAGCACGTGATTGCGGACGCCGACTCGACCGTCAGGTCGTTTATATCCGGAGAAGGTGAGCGAGCTCATTGCGCTGTTTTCCCCGTCACCGGTGAGACATCCGGTGGCTCCGCGATCCGAGGCTCGTCCGCCGATGTCGAGTGCAGGTCGCCTCGGCCGCGGCCACTGGCGACGTTGTGGGTGTGGACGTGCGCGCCCGGTTGAATGTCGAGCGTCGCCGTGCCGATGGTGCTGCCGTACTTGATGACCTCTTCACCCTGGCGAATCGACCGCAACGCGATCTTGTGGCCGCGCGGGGTTTCGTCGACGACGCGGATCGACGCGCCACCAATCACGATCGTCTCGCCTGCCGCGAGTGGTTGAAGCGCTGTCGCGACGTTGTCGCGCGGACTGATCACCAGCGCGGGCACCTGCGTCACTGGTTCACCCCGCTTGCGAGGAAGCCACCATCGACGGCAATCACCTGCCCGGTCACGAACGTCGACGCGTCGGACGCGAGATACACCGCCGCTCCAACGAGTTCCTCCAGGTTGCCGTACCGTTTCATCGGCGTCCGGAGGAGAAATTCCTGACCGCGCGGCCCTTCCAGGAGCTTCGCATTCAACTCGGTGCGATAGACGCCGGGAGCGATCGCGTTGACGGTCAACCCGTGAGGCGCCCACTCGACTGCGAGGGCGCGGGTCAAACCTGCGATCCCTGCCTTTGACGCCGTATAGGCGCTGACTTCGTGGAGTCCGACAAACGACGAGAGCGATGCAATACCGATGAGTCGTCCGTACCCCCGTGCCATCATCGGCCTGGCAAATACCTGATACGTGCGCACGGCGCCGGTCAGGTTCGTATCGATGATGCGTTGCCAATCCTCGTCGCTCATCTCGATCGTCGGAACTCTCTTGTTGATACCGGCGCAATAGACAACGATATCGATGTGACCGAGCGCCTTCTGGATCGCGTCGGCGGCGGTGCTGAGCGACGATCGGTCGAGGACGTCGGTTTCGACGCGCAGCGTCTTCCGCCCTTTCGCCTCGATAGCGGCCGCGACCTCTTCGACCAACGGCGCGCGCCTGGCGGTCGCGACGACGTCGGCGCCGGCATCGGCCAGCCCGAGCGCCAGCACTCTTCCAATACCGCTCGTTCCGCCAACAACAACGGCGACGCGCCCCTCGAGACTGAAAAGGTTTTTCGACATGACTCGAGGGCAGGTTAGCATGTCCTCCATGCTGCGCGACACCCTCTACCGCCTGCCACGACAGCCTGGACCCCAATGCCTGCAAAGCCGCGGTGCAGGCGGCGCGCGTGAACTGACGACGTGGCGAATCCGTTTGTCAGCCGGTACAGAGGCACAATCTCACGCACCCGGGGAAGAATCTGTGCTCGTGGTTCAAAGCGGCGGAGCAACTGTTACGGTTGCAGGGCAGGCATTCCGAGTCAGTCGAACGGAGGTTTTCGAGGAACGCGCAAGCGCCGTCTATGCACCGGCGGATGAATCGATTGCGATAGCGGCGACATCCGACTTCGAGGGAATTGTCGTGTCGACTCCGGCACGAGGCGGCGGCTCGCCGGCATGTGTCTCACCCGCCGACGTCCGCGTCAATGCACGCGGCCGGGGCAACTATGCGCGCGAGGTCCACGACATCTTCGTCAACGATTCGGTCGCTCAGCGAATCATGGTCGGAGAAACGTTCAACCCGGCAGGACACTGGAGCAGCTTTCCACCGCACAAGCACGACGGCAAGGACGGTGAACCAGTCCTCGAAGAGGTGTATTACTTCCGAATTGATCCTCCGCAGGGCTTCGGGCAGCAGCTTCTCTACACCGCCGACGGCGAGTGTGTCTCGCACGTTGTCCGCGATGGAGACGCGGTGCTCCTGCCCTATGGATATCATCCGGTGTCGTCGCCGCCCGGCTACCGGTTGTACTACTTATGGGCGATGGCAGGCGCGGAGCGAAAGCTCGCCCTCCACGAAGATCCCAATCACCGCTGGATTCATGAGGCTGTCAATCCATGAGCAAGGTCATGCTGGATCGAACCGCGACCGTGCGACGAATCGAAGAACTCGGCATCGTCGCCGTCATTCGCTTGCGCGACCCGGGGAAACTGCGAGCCGTCGTCGACGCGATAATGGCCGGCGGCGTGCGCGCACTGGAGGTCACCATGACGGTCCCCGGGGCCGTCGAGTTGATCCGCGGTCTCGCGCCGACATTGCCCGAAGGGTTTCTCCTTGGTGCCGGCACCGTCATCGATCCGGAAACGGCGCGCGCCGTCGTCGATGCCGGCGCCCAGTTTGTTATTTCCCCGGTGTTCAGGCGATCGGTCATCGAGGCGTGCCACGAATGTGGTGTGCCCGCCGCTCCCGGATGCTTCACTCCCACGGAAATCCTCGAAGCGCATGATGCGGGTGCGGACATCGTGAAAGTCTTTCCGGCGACAACGCTTGGACCGCAGTACATCAAGGACGTGCGCGCGCCGCTTCCGCAAGTCAAGTTGATGCCGACCGGTGGCGTGACGCCAGACAACGCGGGTGAATGGATTCGTGCGGGTGCGGTTGCCGTTGCTGCCGGATCGTCGCTGCTCGATGCCAAGGCAATTGAAAGCGGGAATTTCGATGTCATTACCGCGAACGCGCGGAAGTTCGTGGAAAACGTCAAGGCTGCGAGAGCGAAATGAGTGCGACCGTCATCACCTTTGGCGAGTTGATGTTGCGGCTTGGACCGCCGGGATTCGAACGCTTGCTGCAGTCACCGATGCTCTGCGCGACGTTCGGCGGCGGAGAAGCGAATGTGGCCGTCAGTCTCGCGCAGTTTGGCCTTGATAGCTGTTACGTCACCCGCCTGCCAGCGAATGCCATTGGCGATGCCGCGGTGCGCGCGCTGCGCGCCGAGGGCGTTCGCACTGATGGCATCGTTCGCGGTGGCAGCCGGATGGGCATCTACTTTACCGAGACCGGCGCCAGTCAGCGTGCGTCAACGGTGTTGTACGATCGCGCCAACTCCTCGATCAGCGAGCTGCCACCTGATGCGGTCGATTGGGATCGGGTCATGCAGGGCGCCGCGTGGTTCCACGTCACCGGGATCACGCCGGCGCTTGGCGCCAAGACAACCGCGGCAACCCAGGCGGCAGTCGCCGCGGCCAGGCGCGCCGGCGCGCGCATCAGCGTCGATCTGAATTACCGCAAAAAACTGTGGACGCAGGCGCAGGCACAACAGACGATGCGGCCGTTGATGCGGGATGTCGACGTCGTCATCGCCAATGAGGAAGACCTGCAGTGCGTCCTCGGCATCGACGTCGAGGGGGCCGACGTGACGTCAGGAGCCTTGAATGTCGCAGCCTACCGGTCAGCGGCCGAGCGCGTGACGCGCGAGCTCGGTCCATCGATGGTCGCCATCACACTGCGCGAGAGCCTTTCGGCCAGCGATAACGGCTGGAGCGCCGTGTTGTGGGACGGCAAAACCATGCATCAGAGTCAGCACTACAACGTGCGGCTCGTCGATCGGATTGGCGGCGGCGACAGTTTTGCCGGTGGTTTGATTTACGGCCTGGTGACCGGGCGTTCCAACGACGCGGCGCTGCGCTTTGCCGTCGCCGCCAGTGCGTTGAAGCAGACCATTCCAGGTGATTTCAATCGAGCGAGCGTTGCCGAGGTCGACACGTTGGCTGGCGGCGACGCGTCGGGACGAGTGCAGAGGTAGGCGCGGTCTACAGACGGCGCCGTCACGCGGTCAAATACACAACACCGTCTTCCACGCTGAGCTCGACGCCTGCGCCTTTCGCCGCGTCCTGCAGCGCGGCGTCGAGCATCACCACCGGATCGGGACCGACGCCGAGCCGTCGCATCAGTCCTTCACCTTTCCTGGCGCCAACCGTCAACACGATCTTCAGGCCGCGGCGCTTGCACTTGACGGCGGTTCCGTCCTCGAGCTTCGCGTTCATCGGTTTGAGGTAGGCGTCGACGTAATGCACGCCGATTCCCGACTTATCGTCGGTATGCTGAGGAAGCTTGCCGACGGCTGCCGTATTGACATCACAGAGGCGTTGTTTCACAGACTCTTCGCCATTCGGAATTGATCCATTGCCTGTCGGAACGCGCGGATGTGATCCGGAGTACTGCCGCAGCATCCTCCGATGATGCTCGCACCCGCCTCGAGTAAGGGAACGACACCGGTCACCATCTGCTCGGGCGTTTCATCGTAGACCACCTTCATGTCCACGAGTTTCGGTTGTCCGGCATTGGGTTGCACCATGATCGGCAAGCCAGTGACCTGCAGGTATCGAATCACGGCGTGCCGCGCGCGCTCCATGTCCATGCCGGTCCCGCAATTGAGCGCGACGATGTCGGCGCCGTGTTCCTGCATGAACTCAGCCGCCCGCTCCGGATCGACGCCCATCATGGTGCGAAATGTCGATCCGTCGAGCGTGACGTCGTAAGCCATAGACCCGATGACGCACGCGGCGCCCGCCTCGCGCGCCGCTGTCAAGCCGAGAGCGAGCTCCTCGAGCGAGGTCTGTGTTTCGATGATGATCGCATCGGCTCCCGCCTCGACGAGAGCTTTCGCTTGCTCACGGAACGCGTCCAGGACTTGCGTCTCGGAGAAGTCGCCGTACGGTTCCATCAGTCCGCCGAATGGACCGATATCGCCAATTACGTAGCCGTCGCGGCCGCGGAATGCGTCGCGCGCCAATTGAACGCCGGCACGGTTGACCGCCGCGACATCATCGGCATGCGAATGACGATTGAGCATGATGCGGCTGCCGCCGAAGGTGTTTGTGAGCAGGCAGTCCGATCCGGCGTCGACGTAGCGACTCTGGATGGCCAGAACCCTTTCCGGATGCGTCAGGTTCCACGCCTCGCCGCAATTTCCCTGTTCAAGGCCGGCGATCATCAATTGCGTACCCATGGCGCCATCGCCGAGCAGCGGCCGTTCCTTGATTGCGTCGAGCAACGTTCTTTTCAACGTGCCATCCTCGACAGGGCATAGTGGATCGTTTCGAGCACCAATCCCCACTTGTGTTGCCGGCTTTCAGCCTCGCAATAGCAGCCGGCCGGGCTGCTCGGGCGGGTCCAGCGAATCACATCGTTCAATCGCTGTCCATGAAGCGGCCGCTCGACGGCAATCGACGACATCAGCTGTTCACGATCGCTGATGTATCGGCACATCGACGTGTGCCCGTCGTCGCCAGGCGCTGGGACGCACGACTGTTCCAGAATTGGGTAGCCTTCTTCGCGTGACCCCAACGTCACATGATAGTGAAACTGCAGCGGCCTTCCCATGTTCGTGCACGTCGTCCCTTCATAGCGAAATTCGGCCGCGAGCCGCCCGTCTTCACTTTCTGTAATTGACAGACGATCCTTGCTCCACCGCTGAAGCGCTTTCACACTCACCGTGTAGCGCGCGTCAGTCGTGAGCGGAGCGGCCTCGGCGTCGGTGGTCTTTACCGGCAACTCGGATGTCAAGGACCGGCGTGAACGCCGGTAGGGAGCTCGCCTGTACTGACACGGCGAGAACGAACAGCTTTCGCACGGGTTCAATTCCGTCAACCGCCGGACTCGATCCGCGTGGCGGGTGACGCCGAACACGGCGAGCAAGGACTTCTTCGGCCGCAGCATGCCCGAGTCCATGACCTCGACTCGTCGCGCATTGGTCTGTGAGCCGTAAATCAATTCGAGAAGACTCGCCTGCTCGTCAATGACCCAGTCGGGATATCCGGGACTGTAGTGCGGAAGTACTGCTGCACCTTCACCGTCCGCCCATGCGCAGAGGCGTGCGCCGGTCACGGTCACGAGGTGTTCGACGACGGCTGAACCAAAAACCTCGAAGAAGAAATACTCGTCGGGCTTTCCCTCCCGCCACCGCGTTTGCGCCTCCTCTTCGAGCTCCGGTCCGGCACTGACCGCGACGAGCACCGCCCGTTCGGCTTCTGCCGCCTGCAGCGTGCTGCGAAGATGATTGCTCCTGAAGCCCACGCCGTCGATGACGACGACGTCTCCTTCGATGCGCAACCTGTCGGCGAGGCGGGCGTAGACCCAGGGACGAGCGTTGTTCGTGAACCATACACGTGCGCATTGCGCAAGCTCCAGCGCTCGCCCCTCGAGAACAAACCCCCGTGGATACCCAAGCAGCCGGATGTACTCCTCGGACTGGACATCGACATCCGGGGAGTCGTCGACGATCTCAATCACCCGCTCACCCGACTTCCGGAGTCAGCCGGACGGAACTGACATCCATCGACGAAGAAGTCGAAAAAGTCCGGATGCGTTTCGAGGCGGCAGTGCTCGACGCGCCTCACCAGACTTTCGAGCTCCTGACGCCGCGTTCGCGAGACCAGCGCGATGGTCGCACCTTCGAGGGCCGCGTTGCCGACCTGTACGATTTTTTCATCGGCGATATTCGGGATGAGCCCGATGCGCTTCGATGCGTCCTTCTTCAAGTGGCGGCCGAATCCACCCGCGAGATAAAACACCGCCACGTCGTCAAACTGAATTCCGTAGTCACTGAAGACTACCTGCAGTCCCGCGACGTTGGCCCCCTTGGCTTGCGCGAGTTCGTTGACGTCTCGTTCCCGAAAATAGATGTTGCGAGACGCATCGAGCGTTACCCGTTCGACGCCGTCTTCGAATCGCCCCATTCGGTTCATCCGGTCTGTCCGCAGCAGCTCGCTGAGCAGATCGACCAGGCCAGATCCGCAGATCCCCTCCGGCGCGCCACCGCCAATGACGCCGACTCGAAACTTACCGTCGTCGCCGATGGCGATATCCTCGATGGCGCCGTCCAACCCTGGCATACCGCAGGCAATTGCCCCGCCTTCAAATGCCGGTCCCGCCGGGCACGACGCCGCAAGGATGCGTTGACGATTGCCGACCAGGAGTTCGGTGTTCGTCCCGATATCCATAATCGCGACGAGGCGATCTTCGTGCGCCAGATTGACGGCGAGCATGCATGCCGCTGCGTCGGCACCGACGTGGCCGCTGATGATCGGAAGACCGTAGACCCGGGCATTCGGATGAATCGGCAGCAAGCTCCGACGGCCGGTCATCGACAGACTCGTCGTCGCGCGCTTGCCCTCCGCCATTTCGATTTCAGTGATCGAGCGATAGGGGTTCTGGCCGATCGAATATACGCTCTGACGAAAAAACAGATCGCGCATCGTCGAGTTACCAACGAGCACGACGTCAACAATCGTGAGCGGATCGACCGGCAGATCGGTGATGGCGTGACTCAAATAGCCGGCCACCGTGCGCATCAGAAGGCGGCCAGGGTGCTCGCTGTCGTAATGAATCCTGGACATGACGTCCGAGCCGCCGAAGCGCTGCGGATTCTCGAACGATGTGTCTGCGACCAGCTCCCCGCTCTCCAAATCGACGAGGCGCACCACGACAGTAGTGGTGCCGAGATCGATGGCGAGCCCGTGAATCGGCCCGCTCGAGCGCGCGATCTCGTCGCCGGTAATCGTGTCGACAATGCGATCGCCGTCGCGAGCGACGGCCGGATCGAGCGGGGTCGTTTCATGCGTGACTGGAAGATGCAGCGCCTTTCGTTCGATGCGCATGTGGCCCCGGCGCATCGTGTGGCATTCAACCTCGCCGGCCGCTGCGGTCGCGCGTGCCTGACAGGAAAGCCGAAAGCCGCTATTTCGCAGGTCGAGGTGCTTTTCGAATTCTGTCGGCGCCGAGAGCAGCTCCATGCCGCGTGTGATTTCGACGACGCATTCTTTGCACTTGCCCTGCGTCACGCACGACGTCGGCACCCGCACGCCGGCCTGTTCCGCGGCGTCGAATACCGACACGCCAACTGGAACATCAATCCTGTGTCCATTGACCGTAAGCGTGACCGCCATGCGTTGATGCGGATTACCACCCGGCTTCGCGTTCGAGCTCGAGCTTGATCGCGTGCGCGACTTCCTCGGCGGTGCCGGCGCGTTCCTGTGGTTCGCTCCAACGCCATTGTGCGAGGTAATCGTCGGTTCCCTGCAGACCACGCTGACTGGCGAGTTGATCGATCCGCTCCATGAAGCGAGGATCGAGTGGCAAGGTCACGTCGTCGAGATCGTCCTCCGCTTTGATCTGCGAAGGGATCTCCTGCCAATACAGAATGGTGTAGGTCGCCACAACCTATGGCTGCTTCGCCAGCCGGAGGAACAGGTCGACTGCTGCCGATGCGTTCTGGCCGTAGCCGTCGGCGCCGATTTCGTCGGCAAACATCTGACTGATCGGCGCGCCGCCAACGGCCATCTTGATGTCGCCCTTGCCGGCCTTGTCGAACCCGTCGATGACGGTCTTCATGTAGGTCATCGTGGTTGTCAGAAGCGCACTCATTCCGATGATCACGGGTTGGCACTTCTCGGCCGCCGCCATGAACTTCTCGACGCTCTGATCGACACCGATGTCGACGACCTCGAATCCGGCACCCTCGGCCATCATGCAGACCAGGTTCTTGCCGATGTCGTGGAGATCGCCTCGCACCGTGCCCATCAGCAAAACCCCCTTGCGATCGACGGTGCTGTCTTTCGCGCTGAGCAGCGGTTTGAGCACGGCCATTCCAGCCTTCATCGCGCGCGCGGCAATCAGCACTTCCGGAACGTAAAGGATGTTGTGCTTGAAATCCTCGCCGACCACGCTCATGCCCGCGATCAGACCGTCGGTGAGAACTTCCTGCACCGGACGTCCCTGCGCCAGGGCGTCCTTCGTCATCTGCTCCACCTCTTTGGCATTGCCCTCGTAGAGGTACTGATTCATCAACGCGTAATCAGGCATGTTTCAAACGCGGCTGGAATTGAACTCTTCGAGTGCCTGGAGCATGGCGACGATATTCTCGCGCGGCATGCCCGGACTGACGCCGCCGCCCACAGACAGGATCACGCCGTCGCCTCCTGATCCTTCGAGGACGTCGAGGGTTGCCTCTCTGACTTCTTCGGGTGTGCCACGGACGGCGATTTCGAGCGGATTCACGTTGCCCATGAGGCACATGCGATCGCCGACGCGCGCTTTGACCTCGCGAATGTCCTTCTGCTTGCCCCAGTTGAGCACGTTGAAGCCGGCATCGGGCAAGTGGTCCAGGCACGCGTCGACTTCGGCGTCGTTGTGGTAGACCTTGACCCAGTCCTTCGGGAAGGCATCACAGATTCGCTTGAGGTAGGGGTGCGCGAACTCCTGGTAATGCTCCTCGTTGATGAATCCCACGATGTCGTCGAGGATGAAAATGCCCTCGACGGTGTCGCCCATGACTTTGTGCTGCGCCTTGAGCCAGTCGATGATCACGCGCGTGCACAGGTCTATCAGCTTGTGTGCCCCTTCGGGACTCTCCACCAGCTCGATCATTAGATTTGTCGTGCTTCGCACGAATCCGGCCGTGCACAACGGTCCCCGCGAGGTCACCATCGGAAGGATGTAGCCGTGGTCGAGGATCTGCTGGCGGTGCATGCCGATCCGATGCAGCGTCAACGCGGCGAAGGCGTCCGCTTCGACTTCGTATTCCGGAAACTGGTCGATGTCTTCCAGCCTGTACAGCGTGTGGTATTCGCTCGGCGTGTTGTCCTGCCAGAACTTGATCTTGGCTCCCAGCACCGATGGCTCCGCTGCCATCCCGTATTCCATCCACCAGGACGGCACCATGATGATGTCGGGGAACTCCTGCATGATCTTCAGGTTCGATTCGAACCACAGCTGCGGATCCAGGTAGTAATCAAGGTGCTTGATCCCGAGATAGCCGGGGATCCATGGGCTGTCGACAATGAGCGCCATCGGCACCTTGTCCAGCTTTTCAAGCCTTGCCGCCCGTTTGAAAATGTCCCACTGTTCGGGTCGCATACTCTTGCAGGATTATAGTCATTGATCGTCGGCGGCTGCCGGTTGGCGGCTGGTTAAAGAGGAGATCAATGTGAACTCAAATGACGCAAGGACTCTGCTGCGACACACTGTGGCCACCGTCGCGTATCGTGGCGGCAAGGCCGTTCGAAGTGCGCCGGCCGGCTTTGCGGAGTTCAAGGTTGGCGATTCGTCGCGGACGCCGGGCCAGATCCTCGCTCACATCGGCGATCTCTACGACTGGGCGTTGACGATGGCGGATGGGCCGCAGCGATGGCACAACTCGACGCCTCTCGCCTGGGACGACGAATGCACGCGGTTCTTTGCCGCGTTGCGGCGGTTCGATGAACGGCTGGCGAACGACACGCCGCTCGCCTGCGCCGTTGAGCAACTCTTCCAGGGACCGGTAGCCGATTCCCTGGCGCACATCGGGCAGATTGCGATGTTGCGGCGGCTCGCCGGTGCGCCCGTTCGCGCGGAGAACTACGCGAAGGCCGATATTGCCGCGGGTCGCGTCGGATCGGAGCAGACAGCTCCGCGGGTGGAGTTCGATTGACGGTTTAAACCCTGCTCAACTCGCCGCGTCCAACCATCACTGAACGGCCACCGACCCGCACCCGCGTGATGGCGTCGTTCTGGCTCTCAATCGAGATATGGATGCGGCTCGGGCGCTTCATCAGCACACCCTGCAGGCTCAGGATGTTCCTCGCCGCGTCCGGGGTCACCATCTTGTTCTGCAGGAGGTAACAGCCGAGCGGTCCGCTGGCGCCGCCGGTCGCGGGATCCTCGGCGATTCCAAATGCGGCCGCGAGCATTCGGCTGTAAACCGTCTGGGCCGCGTCCGGCTCCGGTTTGCCCGCTGTGGTGAAGAAGAACGTCGGCAGTTCATCGATGCCGCTCTCCCGATAGCAGCGAGCCAGCGTCTTGCGATCGATCGAAACTGAATCGACCGCGGCTCGTGACCCGAGCGCCACGAACACAAACGGCACGCCGCACGATACAACCTGCACGGGCAGATCCCCTGCGAAGTCCGACTCGGCAACGCCGATCGCACCGGCCAGCGCGTGCCGGTCGCGAACGATCGCTCCGAACTTCGGCAACTGCTGTGTCATCCACGCGAACGACAGGGTGCCATCTTTCCACTCGAGCGACACCGGCGTTGGTCCAACCCCCAACTCGAAGGTGAAGTCGGTGCGGCCCCGCGCGATCGTTCCCTCGGCGGCGAGCGCGAACGTCGATCCAATTGTCGGGTGGCCGGCCATGGGCAGCTCCTCACCCGGCGTGAAGATCCGCATCTTCACATCACCGCCGCGCTCCGCGGGAAAAATAAACGTGCACTCGGAGAAGTTCATCTCGCGGGTGATCGTCTGCATCTTCGCGGTGTCGAGGCCATGTGGCTCGGGGAACACCGCCAGCTGATTTCCTTCGAAGGGAGTGTCGGTGAAGACATCGAGGTGGAGGTAGCGCATGGAGTACTACAATTCCAGACTTTCATTGCCAGAACAAGGTGCATTCAGGGAATGGTCCCGGTTTGCTCAATGAACATTTTCCATTAGCCGGATAGTT
>Ga0111538_10000357_pt1 | contig 59004 bp, 38 predicted proteins | sample SoiMethybrSBSTD1_FD_79669 | JGI IMG/M metagenome (GOLD analysis project Ga0111538, IMG submission 79669) | Bulk soil microbial communities from a Populus tree surrounding site in Tennessee, USA - Soil MetaG P. TD hybrid SBSTD1 (version 2)... | ecosystem: Environmental > Terrestrial > Soil >... | reverse complement strand
GCCGTGGGGCCCGATGGCCTGCTGAACTCCGCCGACGACACGAGGCGCTCGTTCGACGTGGGCAACTTCCCCACGGATCCCGAGGACACCGCCTTCGACAACGCGAGGAACGAGTTGTGGGTCGCCGGCGGCATCTTCAACACAGTGCACAGGCTGCGACCCGGCCCCAACGGCATCTTCGACGGCATCCCTCCGGTCGGCGACGATCAGATCCTCACGATCGACGTGGCGGCGTTCGGCGTGACCGACGTGGAGTGCATCGCGGTGCGTCCGCTCGACGGCGGCATCTACGTGGTGGGCCAGCCGATCACGACGCTCCTGCACTTGGACAACGCGGGGCAGTTCGTGCGGACGATCGACCTGCCACCCACCGGGCTGATCAAGCCCGCGGGAATCGTGTTCGCTCCGAGGTCGTCCGGCAGCGGTGACAGCATGTATCTCGTCGACCGCGGGATCGACAACGCCGTCGATCCGAACGAGAACGACGGCATGCTGTTCGAGTACGAAGTGCCCGTGACAGGCGTGAACCAGCCGCCCGTCGTCGATGCGGGACCCGATGTCACGATCCTGCCCAGCGCGGCAGCGAATCTCGCGGGCAGCGCCACCGACGACGGCCTGCCCGGTCCCCTGACGATCCAGTGGAGCCAGCTCTCGGGCCCCGGCACGACGACGTTCGCGGCGCCGAATCAAGCCGCGACCACCGCCACGTTCTCGGCGGTCGGCAGCTACACGCTGCAGCTCAGCGCCTTCGACGGACAGTTCACGACCACCGACGCGTGCGTGGTCACGGTGCAGCAGTCGGGGAACCAACCGCCCGTCGTCGACGCCGGACCCGACGTCACGACCGCGATCACGTCGACGGCGCATCTCGCGGGCAGCGCCACCGACGACGGCCTGCCAGGTCCCCTGACGATCCAGTGGAGCCAGCTCTCGGGCCCCGGCACGACGAACTTCGCGGCGCCGAATCGAGCCGCGACCACCGCCACGTTCTCGGCGCCCGGCAGCTACATGCTCGAGCTCAGCGCCTTCGATGGAGAGTTCACGAGCTTGGATCAGTGCGTGGTCACCGTGCAGGCGAACCAACCGCCACTCGTCATGGCCGGGCCCGACGTCACGGTCCTGCTCACCGCGGCAGCGAACCTCGCGGGCACCGCCAGCGACGACGGCCTGCCAGGTCCCCTGACGATCCAATGGAGCCAGCTCTCGGGCCCGGGCACGACGACCTTCGCGGAGCCGAATCGAGCCGCGACCACCGCCACGTTCTCGGCGCCCGGCAGCTACGTGCTCGAGCTCAGCGCCTTCGATGGAGAGTTCACGAGCTTGGATCAGTGCGTGGTCACCGTGCAGGCAGGGAACCAACCTCCCACCGTCAGTGCCGGGCCCGATGTCCACACCACGATCACGTCGCTGACGACGCACCTCGCAGGGCAGGTCGCCGACGACGGCCTGCCCGGTCCACTGACGATCCAGTGGAGCCAGCTCTCGGGTCCTGGCCTCGCGCTCTTCACGGCGCCAACGCAACCCGTGACGGACGTCGTGTTGGTGGGGCTCGGCACCTACGTCTTCGAGCTCAGTGCCTCCGATGGCCAGTACACGAGCTTGGATCAGTGCGTGGTCACGGTGACACTGTTCTAGCCGCGGCCTGAACACGGCCGCGACCACACGACTTCCAGGACACCCTCCTCAGCAGCTCCGCCGCGGAGGCGGCAGTTTCCGGTGAATTCCTCGCCCACCGGTAACGTCCCGCCGCGCCCCGGTGTATTCGTCGCGATGCAGCACCTCTTCCGTAGTCTCGTCCTGACGGTCCTGGCGGCCTCGGCCGCGGGCCAAGAAGCGTTCACGCGGGTCGTCCCCCCGGACAGCAAGCTCGTGGTCTGGCTCGACGTCGAAGGGCTGAGCGGTCTCGTCGGGCGCGACCTGCTCCGCGGGACGCTGTTCAGCGGCAAGTCCGACTGGTTGCAGCGGCTCCGCGAGGAGTGGCGCTTCGATCCGATCGCCGACATCGAGGCCGTCGCGCTGTTCGGCCTCGAGGACCAGATCAGCACGCTGGCGCTGCTGACGAACGAACGCATCGACGGAGTCCTCGAGCGGCTCGCGAAGCAGGGTGCGCTCGAAACAGTCGAGAGCGCCGGCGTGGAGCTCTCGCACGTCCATGCGGGCAAGCTCGCGACTGCGCTGGGCATCGACGAGCCGGAAGCGACGTCCAGTGACGCCGAGGCCTACCTGCACCGTCGGCGGGTCGAGGGCCGGGCCGGCCGCGAGGGCAGGCGGCTGCTCCTGGGCGAGCATGCCGCTGCGGTCCGGGACGCCGCGAAGTCCCTGGACGCCAACGAACGCGCCGGGCGGCGCGACCCGGCGCTGCGGCCCGGCTGCATGCTCTTCGTCGCGATGCCCGGGCCGTTCCGCGAGATCGCCGGCGACGACCCCCGCGGCAAGATCGCGAGCAAGACGAAGACGATCTCGGGCCAGCTGAGCGAGCAGGACGGCGAAGTGCATCTGACCATGCGGCTCGAGACCGACGAGGCAAAGGATGCGCGCCAGCTCGCCGCGGTCGTCAACGGAGTGAAGGCGCTCGCGACGCTGCTCGCGCCCGAGGCCGACGACGTGCCCGAGGAGCTGCTCGAAGCCCTGCAGAGCGCGCAGGCGCGCGCCGAGGGCAAGGCCGTGACGTTCGACGTCTCCGTGCCGAGCTCGCTGATCAAGGACGCCGTCCGCGCCCGGGACGGGAAGGCCAAGGACGACAAGGACAAGAAGCGCTAGCGCGCTACCCCGGTGCACTCGTGAACGCCGAACCCGAGGACCACGAGCTGGCGAGAGCCGCGCGGGCCGGCTCGTCGGAAGCGTTCGAGAGGCTGGTCGCCCGCCACGAGCTCGCACTGTTCCGCTTCTTGCGCATGCGTACGGGACGCGCGGACCTCGCCGAGGAGCTGGCTCAGGACGCGTTCGTGCGCTGCTGGACGAAGCTGGACCTGTTCGACTGCCGGCACGCGTTCCGGCCCTGGCTGTTCCGCATCGCCGCGAACCTCGCGGCGAGCCGCTGCGCGCAACGGTCCTCGGACTCGGCGGCGCCAAACGGTGCGCCCGCAGCGGCGGAACCCGTGGCCGACACGCGCGACCCGCTGTCGGTCGTCACTGCACGCGAGGAGGGCAGGAACCTCTGGGACCTCGTCCGTCGCACGCTGTCCGCAGAGGCTTGCAGCGCGCTGTGGTTGTTCCATGCCGAGGGCCTGCCGAGCGCGAGCATCGCCGAGGTCCTGGGCAAGAGCGAAGGCTCCATCCGCACGCTGCTGTCGCGAAGCCGCGCCCGCCTCGCGGGGCTGCTCCGCGGTACCGAGCGATTTCTGGAGGTCCGATGAGCCATCCTGACTCCGACGCCGGTTGTCTCGCCGAGCTCGCGTCTCGACTCGAGCGCGATGCGCCGAGCTGGGGCGGGGCGCCTTCGGATGCTGCCCGGGCCGCGCTGCGCGCGCGCCTGCAGGGGCTCCCACGTGGAGCCCGTCCGCGCCGCCGCGTCCCGTTCCTCGCCGCGAGCGTCTTGATCGCGGCGTGGTTGCTCTGGCCGCACCCCTCTGGCCGAGCGCCGTTGCGGCCACCCACCGCCGTGCTGCGCGCCGAGACGCTCGCAGTGGACGCGACCGACCGAGCGCTGGCACCGCTGCGGGTGGAGCTGGCCGCGCTGGGCGACGACGGCATCGCGCTCGCGCGCGGCCTGTGGAGACGCGTGCCCGGTCCCGTGCGTGTCCTCGTGGAGCGGTCGGACTGACCGCTGCATCCGGTCAGCGTGGTGCTCGACGCTTCACGCAGCGCGACACCGAGGAACGAACACGCGCAGCAGCGGGCCGAGTGGGGCTCGGCAGAGGTGCAGCGGCGACAGCAGCGGTCGCGCGTAACCACCAATTACGGTGCACGGCTGCTCGGCGCCCGCCGATGGATCGGCACCGGAGCCACGAACTGAAGTTCGCGCGTGCGTTCGGCGCGGGAAGGTCCTTCTCTAGCAAGACGCCACTGCCCACGTGACCCACCCGAAGATCCCATGCGCACACTCTCCACGTCTCTCCTGATCCTGTTCGCCGCGGCCGTGCCGGCCGCCGCCCAGTCGGCGCCCAACCTCATCGCGCTGACCCTGAACACGCCGCTGATCCACCAGAGCATGCACGGCACCTGCACGTCGTTGAGCCAATGCACGCCGCTCGGGCTGCCGCTGCCGACGATCGTGCCGTTCCCGTTCTGGGCCGGCGGCACCGCGTGGGACTCCGCGAACAGCGCCGTGTGGGCGACCACCGGCCAGATGCTCGGCCGCTACGGCATGAACGGTTGCTCGCTGCAGTGCGGCCCGCTGCCGTGCCCGAAGTCGTCGCCGGCCGCCGAGGCCACCGGGCTCGACATGCACGACGGCATGAACCGGCTGTGGGTCATCGACAGCGCCGGCTGGATCACCGAGTGCAGCAACAGCTGCTCGCCAGCCGTGATCAACTCGTACAACACGTTCTTGCCGCTCACCGGCACCACCGTGACCTCGGCGATCTCGATCGACGAGCTGCGCGGCCTCGTCTTCTACAGCACGTGCGACTTCGGCGCCGGCAGCGGCCGCATCTACGTGGCGCCGCTGGCCACGCCCGGCGCGTGGTTCCAGTTCACGCCGGTCCTCGACTGCCTGCCGTTGCCTACGCTGATCACCGGCCTCGCCTGTGACGCCGCCAACAGCGCGCTCTACTGGACGAACGGCCGCGGCACGTTCCGCTGGACCTACACCTACAACCCGAGTGGCCCATCGGTCGCGTTCACGCCGGGAACCTGCTGCATGCAGGTGGCGCCGCTGCCCGACCCATACACGGACCTGAGCATCCGTTGGGGCGGGGCCACGTCGATGGGCGTCCCGTGTGCGAACGGCGCCTGCCCGACGTGCCCGATGGTGCACTTGCTGCGCAATGCGCCGCTGCTCGGCACCACGCTGCAGCTCGGACTCGACTTCGCATCGCCGACGTCGCTGGCCCTGTGCGCGGTGGACTTCGGCGCCTGCGGCGTCGGCCCGACGGTGGCGCCGTTCTGCGGCCCGATCCTCATTCCGCTGACGGCGGCGATGCTGCTGCTCGGCCCGAACATCCCCGTCGGCGGCGGTCCCTGCAACGGCAGCACGACCTTCCTGCTGCCGCTGCCCGGCAACCCGATCTTCGTCGGCACGCCGCTGGCCTCGATGTGCGTCGCGCTGTGCTCGCCCACGGGCACGATGATGAGCAACTGCCTGTCGTTCGTGCTGCAGTAGCGCCAGCGCCGCGCCCGCCTCGTCCATCGGGGGGAGGCCGTCAGCGCGCCGCCTGCCAGCGGCCCTCGGCCCCTTGCTGCTCGACGAACAACCGCAGCGCGAGGGACTTCTTCGTCTGCCCGCGCCACACGATCGGCACGCGCACGAGCTGCGGCACGGCACGGCGCAGGCTGCCGCCGATGCCTTCGATTCGCATCGCGGTCCCGAGCCCGTCGTCGGCGCCCCCGAACGCGGTCAGCAGGTGCTGCTGCAACCGCTCGTTCAGTGCCGGCGGCACGTCCTCGCCGTTCTGCTGCAAGCGCAGTGCTTCGACCACGTCCGCGATCCACGGCCGACGAGGAGGCGCGTCCGCTGCCCGCGGAAACACCGCGTCGTGCGCGGCGTCGCACCGCCGCTGCAGCCACTCCACCGCCTCCCAGACCGCGGGCAACGGCTCGACGACGACCGCCGGAGCCGGCGGCGCGGTCACGATGCCCGGTCCGAACGCGAGTCCGTCGACCTCGCGCAAGCCGACATAGGCGAACGCGGCCGCATCGCTCCACTTCGCCTGCCACTGCAGCGACGGCATCGCCGCGAACAACGGATCCGCCGCGCGCGCGATCGCCAGCTCGTGGCACAGCCTCAGCACACCGTCGCTCGTGGCAACGGGCGCCGGCATCCGCACGGCCGCGAACAACCCCGCCAGCTTCCCGCCGGCGGACGCCGTGTCGTCTTTGTGGATCAACAGCCACGCGCGATCGGGTGAGACGACGGCCTTCCCCACCCCGGAGGCGTCGAGGGCCGTACCGAACAGTATCGACCACGCCTGCTCGGCCCGCGTGAGCTCGGCCGCGTCGCCGCTGCGCGAAGCCTCCGCGCACTCCTGCCACGCCGCACGCGTCGCTCTCGGCCACGCCTCGCGATACCAGCGCACGTATACCGTCGCGCGATACAACGGCGCGTAAGCCTCGTCTCGAGCGTAGGCGCCGATCGGCTGTGCCACGCACCAGTCCGTCGCGACCGGTGCGGGCAGGAAGCGTTGCGAGCCTTCGGTGCCGGCCTCGACGTCGCGCAGCTCGTCGCGCTGCGCCGGCGTCAACGTGGCACGCTCCCCGCTCGGATCGAGCAGCGCCGTCGCGACTGCAGCGACGTCCGCGCACTCCTTCGTGGCTGCATCGTTGCCGCGGCGGCAACGCTGCTGCATCGCGAGGAGCAATGCGCGCATGCCCCTCGCTCGGGTGAGCTCGACCTCGCGCCACACGTCGTGCACACGCAGCACGGACTGGCGCACCCCGTAACACACGTCGAACAGCAGCAACTCGTCCTCGCCCTTGCCGACCTGCTCGCGCAACGCCTCGCCCGGCTCGCGCGCGGGTCCGACGACCTCGATCGCGGACTCCTGCGCAGCGACAGCCGCCGACAGCATCAGCGAGAACAAGGCGTACCGGGTCATCACGGCGTCGGAGTATGGCGGCCGCCGTCGGTTTGGTCAGCGCCCCGGGGCGCGGCTACGAGGGAGACGGCTCCTTTCCGAGGGCCAGCGTGCGTTGCGAACGGTCTCTCGGCTCGCCGCGGCTCGTGGCCACCGCTGGTTCGAGGCCGAGCCGAGGGGTGCCCGGCAGATCACCACATCGTGGTCGGTGTATCCTTCGGCAGGGGAGGGGTTCCCCGCGCGGCACCGATGCATCCACCTTCGCCTGCAGCCGACCAGCGTTCCTAGCTCGATGAACCACAGTGAACGCAGCGAGCCGGTGAACGGCCAAGAGGCCGTTCTGCACCGGATATCCATCGGGGCGCGCGTCCAGGACGCCAGCCGTTGGGCCCTGTGTGGCATACTCGCGTTCTCGGCAGCTTCGAAACTGCTGACCCCCTATCAGGACACCTATGTGGTTCCCGAACCGCTCTACTACCTGGGCGGCCTCGTGGAACTGGGGGCAGCCCTGCTCCTCCACACCAAGTACCGGCACCACGCAATGGCGGCGAGCGTCGTGCTCGCGCTCGCGGGGATCGCGCTCGCGACCGCCCTCCCGGGCCGGCTGTGCGGCTGCTTCGGCAGCCTGGTGCAGCTCGACGGCCCCTCCCACGTCTTGGTATCCGCCGTCGTGGGCGCGCTCGCCTGCATGAACTTCCGGTGCCATGGTTCGAGGGCTGTCGGGTCGAGCGCGATCTCAACCACCGACCCGTAGGACTTCTGGGCAGTCAAGGCCTGCGGCCGTGAGCCACCTCGACAAGAGGCTCGCTCGAAAGCAGGCCGCGCATGCAAGCGCGACAGTCCTTCGAGTGCCACGATGAACGCCGTCCGAATGCGAGCAACCCGCGGCGCGCAAAAATCCTGTTCGCCCGCGGCTCTTCACGACGCGCTCGCGGCCCGGTCGCCGCGATGAGGCTCACATTCCACTCGCATCGCAGCCCCGGGCAACGCTCACACCTCGGCTCCGCGTGCGTGACTCTGACACCGGATCGCCCCTGATAGCGCCACAGCGCTTTGCGTTATCAATCCCGGAATTTGTATTGCGGTATCATATTGGAGCTTTGCGCTATCGACGCGGCCTTCCATAGCCGCACGCAATTGCCATCCCTCAAACCGTCTCGAACCATCCGAACCCTGACATGCAACTTCATAGATCCATCCGCCTCGGCGCCGCCGGCACCATCCTCGCAGCAGCCTCTTATCTCGCCTTCACTGGCATCACACTCAATGAGACGGCCCAATGCTGGGCTCATCTCCACGCCAGCCTGGACACGACGACCCTGAGCAATCATCCCGGGCCGTACATCACGATGGAGGGTGAGCTCAACCTCGGTGCCATCGACGCAGTGCTGATCTTCCGCAACAACGAGAAGGGCACGCACGAGCGCACGGAAGACATCACCGTCCGTTGCTCGCTGTCGTCACAACAGTCGATCCGATTCAACAAGCAGCCGCCCCTGGGCGGCGTCGGCGGCAACCCGTTCATCTTCCTGCAGCTCCTCGACGACAGGGGTGACCAGCTCTCGGACAAGATCCTGCTGGGCCGGGTCGTCCAAGGCCTGCTTCCCATCGACGTGAACTGCCTGAACTTCGTCGACGTCGTGGCGCAGCTCGCGGGCAGCTGCTCCAACAGCCCGGGGCCGTTCATCACGCTGGACGGTGATCTGGCCTTCCGGGGCATCAACGCCCGGCTGATCTTCCAGAACAGTCCTCAGCCGAACGCGCCGCACCAGCGGACCGAGGCGGTCGAGTTCAACTTCGAGCTCACGCACCCCAGTGGCGCGATCCACTTCGCCAAGCAGCCGCCGCTCGGCGGCGTGGGCGGCAACCCGCTCATCTACGTGCGGTTCGAGAGCGGCGCCGAGCACAGCGACGAGATCTACCTGGGCCGCTGCGTCCAGCTCTCGAAGTAGTAGACGATGCTTCGTCAGCGCAGGCGTTGCCGGCCACTGTCATGGCCGCGCGGCGCCGTGCGCTGTCCGACTGGTCCTGCGTCGCGAACAAGGCGTTCGACGAGTTGACGCGCCTGAACGGGACCTACGGGTCTGACCGATAGGCGAGAGCATGCACGCTCGCCTGCCGACGGTCCTGTTCGTCCTGCTCTGCGTCTCGAGGCTCGCCAACGCGCAGGGCACGGCCAAGACCGTCCTCGACGCGAAGGAGCTTGGCATCCTCTGGCGCCTGCCGGCCAGCCGCTGGACCGCGAACGCGGCCGCCCGCCCGAGCGGGGACCGCCTCGCCGTGGCGGAGCGCGAGGCCGGCGGAATGTGCGTGTCTGCATCCGTGCACCGGCAGGTGATCCCGAAGAAGAAGGACCCGCGCGAGGGACGCCCGGATCCGCTGCAGACGGCGCGGGACCTCGTGGGCTGCAGGTCGGGGGTCGACCCGCGGCCGGACCTCGGGCGCCACGAGGTGTACGACCTCCCGGGGATCCGCGCCGCGTACGCCGTGGCCGAGTTCGACATGACGAGCCCGCCCGGCCGCACGCTGGCAATCGTTCTCGTGCGCGACCCCGACTACGTCTGGCTGGAGGCGTCCGGTCCCGCGAAGCTCCTCGACGACGCGACGGTCGACGAACTGATCGCGAGCCTCCAGGTCACGCCATTCGCCGAGACCGACCCGCGCGTCTTCTTCGAGGACAAGGACCTCGGCATCTCGTGGAAGCTGCCGTGCAAGCGGTGGTTTGGTCAGGGCAAGGCGGTCGGCGTCCGCGATCGCCTCGCCACAGCACAGCGCGGGGCCGAGGGCATGACGATCGAGACGTGGCTCTACCGGCGCGCGCACCCGGCGACCGGCAAGCCCGACGCGGCCGAGGAGTCGCGCAAGCTCTGCGCCACGGCACCGCGCGAGAAGCGGGCGTTCGAGCCCGGCAAGTCACAGGTCTTCGACCGCGGGCGCCTGCGCGGCGCGTACTCGATCGGCGAGTTGCGGGACGCGACACCGCCGCTGCGAACGGTCGCCGTGGTCCTCGTGCGCGAGGCGGACTCGGTCTGGCTGCTCGCGTGGGGACCCGCGAAGGTCCTCGACGACGCGGCGATCGCCGACCTCGCCGCGAGCCTCGAGCTGGATCCGGTCGCGAAGCCCGGCTCGGCGCCGCCGAAGTAGGGCCGGGGCCGGCGCGCTGAACGAGCCGGAGCACGCGAGTCACTGCCGGCGCCACTGCTCGGCGAGCAGGCGCGCGGCGATCGCGTGGCCGTGCTGCAGGATGTGGCCGTCGCCGTTCGCCGCCCACGGCGGCACGCCGCGCGCGAGCGAGTCGACGCAGGCGGGCCCGAGGTCGACGAGCTCGCAGCCCGCGTCGTGCGCGGCCGCGAACACGGTGGCGCGGACCTGCGCCTCGGCCGCGTGCAGCGCCTCGAGTCCGGGCAGCGGCGCGCCGACACCGCGCCGCCACTCGGCATAGGCGAACTCCTTGGTCGGGATCGCGAGCAGCACACACCGTGCGCCGGCAGCGCGGCAGTCGGCGGCGATGTCATGGAGGCACCGCGCCGTGATGCGCACGCCGTCGCGCACCGTCTCGCTCGCCGGATCGACGGTCGGCAGCCGGTAGTCCGGCAGCAGGATCGTCGGCACCGACGGATCGCCGAACAACACGGCGCCGGGCTGGTCGTCGAGCACGCCGCCGCGCAGCCAAGCTTTGACCACCGCGCCGGCGCGACCGAGCACGTAGCTGTGCGCGAACACTGCGTCGACGGCGGCCATCGTCCAGTTCGGGCTCGACACCCCGTCGAGCTCGGGGTTGTGCCGGACGCGGTAGGTGCGGCCCGGCGCGCGCAGGTCCTCGCCGCCGTCGAGCCCGGCGTAGTCGACGGCGTCGATCAGGTCGTTGCCGAAGTAGAAGCCGATGACGACGAGGCGCGGCTGCAGGTGCAGCCCCTGGCGCACGAGCTCGCGGTATTGCACCGGGCCGTAGGAACCGTTCGCCATCTGGCACGCGTGAAGGCCGAGCTCGGCGCCGAGTCTCGTCGTGAACGTGTCGTCGGGTTCGACGAGGAAACCCCAGGTCTGCGAATCGCCGACGCACAGCACGTCGGTCCGCGCCGCTGTCGTGGTGTTGCGGAAGCCGCGTGCGTCGGTGCCGCCCGAGCCCTCCACGAACACGTGGCCGAGGCGTGGGTCCGCGCGCAGCACTTCGGGCGGCACGTAGGCCGGGCCGAACGCGCGCCAGGCGAGCTCGGCGAGCAGCAGCAGCACGACGAGCGGCACACAAACGAAGCCGACGCGGCGCCAGACGCGGCGCGCGCGGTCGCGCCACAGCACGATCGTGAGCAGCGGCAGCGCCAGCGCCACCGCCGCGACGAAGCCCGCGAGCTGGTAGCGGAACAGGCTGCCCGAGGTCCACGCGTTCAGCGCGAGCAGCACGCCGGCCAGCGCGCCGGCGGCGGCGCAGACATCGATCGGGCGCGCGCGTGGCATGCGGGAGTGCTACCAGAATGCGACGCTGCTCGCGAACCTGCCGTCCGGCGCGAGCGACACGAGGTTGGCGCCCCTGCCTCGCGGGCCACGCGGCGGCAGGCGCGGGCGTTCGCTGCGACGTCCGTGTCACCATCACGTGTCGGCGTGCTCGAGCACTCGCGCGCGCTACTCTGCCGGGGTCCCCAGGATCGCCCATGGATCATCTGCTGACGCCCCGCGTCCCGTCCCAAGGAAGGCCCCCCTGCACGCTGGCACCGTTGCTCGTCACGCTGGTGATGTTCGCAGCGTTCGCCGGCAGCGTCCACGCCGCCGTGATTCCGCAGGAGGCGGGACGCGGCCAGGGCCAGGAGCGGCGTGTGTTCCGCGACCGCGTCGCGCCGCACTGGTTCGCCGACAACACGCGCTTCTGGTATCGCAACGACCTGCGCGGCAGCGCGAAGGAGTTCGTGCTCGTGGACGCCGAGCGCGGCACGCGGGCAGCGGCTTTCGATCATGGCCGGCTCGCGGCGGCGCTCACCGCGGCGTCGGGCACGGCCTGCACCGCCGACCGGCTGCCGTTCGATCGCATCGAGTTCGTCGCCAGCGGCGCGGTCCGCTTCGAGCTCGGCGGCACGGCGTGGGACTGCGATCTCGCGACCTACGGCTGCAAGAAGGCGGCCGCGGGCCTCGCTCCGGCCCCCGCCGAGGACGAGCGCGCCGCCGACGCGCGGGGCCGGCGCGGCCAGCGCGGCGGCAATGCGGCGGCCGACTCGCGTCCTGGCGAAGCCAGCGCCAACTCCCCCGACGGCAAGTGGACCGCGTCGATCGTCGAGCACAACGTCTGCGTTGCCGCGCGCGACGGCGAAGCGGGCAGGATCCGGCTGACCGAGGACGGCAAGGAGGGCAACACCTACGGCGCTCTGTCGTGGTCGCCCGATTCGCAGACGCTGGTCGCGTTCCGCATCGAGCAAAACGAGCGCAAGGACGTCTACCTGGTCGAATCGTCGCCGCGCGGCGGCGGCCGCGCGCGCCTGCAGACGCGCGCTTATGCGCTGCCCGGCGACGACTTCGACCGCTACGAGCTCAGCGTGTTCGACGTCGACACGCGCAAGCAGCAGCGGCCGGCGGTCGACCGGTTCGAGGCCGAACGCGCGCGGCCGCGGCTGCGCTGGCTCCGCGACGGACGGAGCTTCGCGTGGTTGCAGATCGACCGCGGCCACCAGCGCCTGCGTGTGATCGAGGCCGACGCGGCGACGGCGGCCGTGCGCAACCTCGTCGACGAGAAGACCGACACGTTCGTCTGGACCGCCCACACCGAGGGCGGCGTCGCCCCCATCACGTGGCTCGAGCGCAGCGACGAGCTGATCCACGCGTCGGAGAAGAGCGGCTGGCGCCACCTCTACCTCGTCGACACGGCGGCCGGGCAGCAGAAGAACGCGATCACCTCGGGCGAATGGGTCGTGCGCGGCATCGAGTTCGTCGACGAGGCGAAGCGGCAAGTGTGGTTCCGCGCCAGCGGCATCCACGCCGACGAGGACCCGTACTTCGTCCACCACGGCCGCGTCGGCTTCGACGGCAGCGGGCTCACGTGGCTGACCGCGGGCAACGGCACGCACACGGTCCAGTACTCGCCAGACCGGCGGTACCTGATCGACACGTGGTCGCGCGTCGACCAGCCGCCGGTGAACGAGCTGCGGCGCGGCGCCGACGGCGGGCTCGTCTGCCGGCTCGAGGAAGGCGACATCGAAGACCTGCTCGCGAACGGCTGGCGGCCGCCCGAGGTGTTCACGAGCAGCGGCCGCGACGGCAAGACGCCGATCTGGGGCATCGTCTGCCGGCCACGCGACTTCGACCCGGAGAAGCGCTACCCCGTGCTCGAGGACATCTATGCCGGACCGCAGGACTCGTTCGTGCCCAAGGCCTTCAGCGCGCGCTCGCGCTACCAGGCGCTGAACGATCTCGGCTTCATCGTCGCGAAGGTCGACGGCATGGGCACGGCGAACCGCTCCAAGGCGTTCCACGACGTCTGCTGGCACGACCTCGCGGACGCGGGCTTCCCGGACCGCATCCTCTGGCACCAGGCCCTGGCACAGAAGTACCCGCACTACGACATCAGCCGCGTCGGCATCTACGGCACGTCGGCCGGCGGGCAGAGTGCGGCGGGTGCCTTGCTGTTCCATGGCGACTTCTACAAGGCCGCGGTCGCCAACTGCGGCTGCCACGACAACCGCATGGACAAAGCCTCGTGGAACGAGCAGTGGATGGGTTACCCGGTCGGGCCGCACTACGCGGCGAGCTCGAACATCGAGAACGCGCAGCGGCTGCGTGGCAAGCTGCTGCTGATCGTCGGCGAGATGGACACCAACGTGCCGCCGGAATCGACCTACCGTCTCGCCGACGCGCTGATCCGCGCCGGCAAGGACTTCGAGTATCTGGTCGTGCCCGGCGCCGGCCACGGCGCCGGCGGCGCCAGCGGCGGCTACGTGCAGCGCCGGCTGCAGGACTTCTTCGTGCGCCATCTGCTGGGCAAGGAGCCCCCGGACCGCAACGCCGCGCCGGCCGGCGGCGCCGGCCGCTGAGCGCCCTGGCCACCGATCTGGTCGCGCTGTTCAAGGCGCTCGGCGGCGGCTGGGAGTCGTTCGCGCCGGCGGGCAGCCAGTCGCCGGAGGCAGCCTCGCCGCCGCCGGGCGCGTAGGGTGCGGGGCGCTACGATGCACGCCGCATGACCGCGAACCTGATGCCCGAACCTGCCGCCGTGCGCCCGCGCGTCGCGCTGGCGGGCGGCACCGCGGCGAGGTTGCTCGACGAGGAGATCGGCGAGCTGCTGGCGCGCGGCACGCCGCAGAACGTGCAGCTGGTCGGTCCGCCCGGCAGCGGTCGCAGCACGGCGCTGCGGCACCTGGCGGCGCGCTTTGGCGCAGATCAACGCCTCGGCCTGCGCGACAGCGATGGCACCGGCAACGACGGCAGCCTCGTCACGGTGACCGCGCGCGCGGCGCCGACCGGCAGAGCGCTGGTGCTGCAGCTGCTGCCGTGGAGCGACGACGACGTGCTCGAGTATCTGCTGGCGGCGCACCGCGATCGCACCGCGGCGGTGCTCGCTCTGTGGCGCGGCGATCCGTTCGCCCAGAGCCTCGGCCGCTGGCCGGGCATGTGCCGCAGCGTGATCGACGATCTCGCGGCCCGGCGCGCGGGCGACGTGTTCTGCGCGTTGCGGCAGTTGTGCGAACGCGAGCTGCCCGGCGACGCGCTTGCCGACGGCCGCGCGGTGGCGCTGCGGCACAGCACGGTCAGCGACTGTTCGTCGACGCATACGCCGGAAGGATCGACCCCTCTGCTGGCCGCGCCCGCCGTGCGCGCGTTGCTGGCGGCCGAGCAGCTGATCAGCTCGATCGAAGCCGACCAGCTCGTCGAGCTGTCGCGGCTGCACTTCTCGGCGCTGCTGCTCGCGGCGCTGCGGCGCGAAGTCCCCGACGACGCCGAGCGCGAAGCGCGTCTGCTCCAGCGCTCCGGCAGGCCCGAGATGCCATCGTTCGCTGCGTGCCTGAGCGTGTTGTGCGCCGCGCGGCCTGGCTTCCGGCCGCCGGTGCTGGACCTCGGCGATGTCGAAGACGCGTATCTCGCCGGCGCCGACCTGCGCCAGTGCCGCCTGCGCGGGCTCCACCGCGCCAACCTGACCGCGGCCGACCTGCGCGGCGCCGACCTGTTCGAGGCGCGCGCCTCGTTCACGCGTCTCGGCCGCGCGCGCCTGCAGGGCGCCCGGCTCGACCGCGCCCAGCTGCAGAGCGCCGACGCGGCGTTCCTGCACGCTCGCTGCGCGCACCTGCCGGGCGCGAACCTGCGCCATGCCGACCTGCACCACGCGGTGCTCGACGGCGCCGACCTGACCGAAGCCGTGATGGCCGAGTGCCACCTCGACGACGCGTCGCTGCAGCGGGCCGACCTGGCAAGAGCGCACCTGATGGGCAGCAGCCTGCAGCGCACCGATCTGCGCGGCGCGCGTTGCGCCGGCGCCACCTTCGCCCAACTCGATCTGCGCACGGTCCTGCTCGAGGGCGCCGACCTCGACCGCGCCAACCTGTCGCGCACCGACCTGTCGGGCACCACGGTGCCGCGGCTGCAGGCGCGCCACGCCCGCTTCGACGACGCGCAGCTGACCGGCGCGGTGTGGCCCGGCGCGCAACTGCGCGGCGCCCACTTCGCCGGCGCCGGCCTCGCCGGCATCGACTTCGAGAGCGCCGACCTGCAACTCGCCGACTTCAGCAACGCCACGTTCCAGTTCGGCGGCTCGCGCAGCGGCCTGGTCGGCAGCCCGATCGCCGGCGAAGGCAGCCGCACCGGCTTCTACACCGACGAGTCGCTCGAGGACCGCTTCCTGGCGCCCGAGGCGGTGCGCAAGGCGAACCTGCGCTGCTGTGACCTGCGCGGCGCGCACGTCGAGGACTGCGACTTCTACCTCGTCGACCTGCGCGGCGCGCGGCTCGACGCCGGGCAGGTCGAGTGGCTGCGGCGCTGCCGCGCGATCCTCGACCGCGAGCCGCTCACCGACTGAGGTCTTTTTGATTCGCACGCTGCGCTGCACGACCACCGTTCGAGATCCTTTTCCGAGCAGGCTCGGCGTGCTGGGTCGGAGCCCCGCTAGCATGCCGCCGATGTCGCGCGCGCACTGGCCCATACTCCTCCTCGCCACGCTCGCGACCGCCTGTGCGCTGCCAAGACACCACGGCCAGCTGCCGCCCTGGCGACCGCAGGAGGTCGGCCAGCCGACCGGCCCGCAGACGATGGGCCGGCAGTACGTGGTCGAGGCGATGGCGATCCCGGCCGCGTGGCTGACGCGCGACGGCGACGGCGGGGTGCGCGACGTCGATGCCGAAGGCGGCGCCGGGTACGGCCTGCGTTGTGCCCTCGGCAGCAAGTTGCAGAGCGCCGGCCTGCTCTACCAGGGCTTCGTCAGCGACGGCAGCGTCGTGGACGCCCAGCTGCTCGGCTTCGATCTCGACGTGCGCACTTCACTCGAAGAAAGCGGCGATGCGTTCTTCCTGCGCGCGGCGGCGGGCATCGGCGCCGCCTGGCTCGAGGATCCGATCGATGGTTCACGCGATGCCGAGGCCACGGCCCAGCTCCGCCTCGGCTTCGACTTCGAACCGACCCCGCGCTTCCTGATCGGCGCGAGCTTCGGCGGTCTCTTGATCGGACACGCCGGCGACCTGGAGGCCTACGGGACGTTCCTCGCTTTCGAAGCGTCGTTGATCTTCTGAGATCGGCACGACGAACGACTGGGAGAGGAAGCCCACCTCGAACGCCGCCGAGCCAACGTCGGCGGCCTGTTTCCCCGCAGGGCCATGGATTCGCAGACGCCGTTCGCAGGGGACCGCGCACGGCCGTAGTGTGCCGCCAGTCACGGAGAACCTCATGAACCTGCCGACCATCCTCGTTCTCGCCACGGCCGCCCTGCTGCCGGCGCAGAGTCCCTCGAAGCCCCAACCCGCGAAGCAGCCCGCCGGGCGCACAGCGCAGCCAGCCGCGGGCGCGGCCGCGACCAAGGCGCATGGCACGCTCGCCGACCTGCACAAGGACTTCCAGGAGCAGAAACTGACGGCCCTCGAGGCCTACGCGAAGGCGCACCCGGACGCCAAGGACGCCGGCGACGCGCTGGTCGAGGCCGCCGGCATCGCGAAGGACCTTGGACGCTTCGCCGACGCCATGCGCATCGGCGACAAGCCGCTGCGCGACGCGATCGCCAACGCCGGCGAGAACATCGACAAGCTGGTCGCGTCCGCCTCGCTGCTGGCCGAAGTGCTGGTCGAGAACGGCAAGAAGGACGCTGCGATCGAGTTGCTGAAGAGCACGGGCGCCGCGCGCTCCGAAGTCCGTGGCCTCAAGGAGCACTTCGATGGCATCGCCAAGAACTACGAGGCTGTCGGCAGCGATCCGTTGCCGATCGACATGGAGGACACCGCGGGCAAGAAGATCGATCTCGCCGAGTACAAGGGTAAGGTCGTGCTCGTCGACTTCTGGGCGACGTGGTGCGGGCCGTGCGTCGGCGAGATGCCGAACGTGATCGCCGCCTACGAGAAGTTCCATCCGCACGGCTTCGAGATCGTCGGCATCAGCCTCGACAACAAGCGCGAGCCGCTCGACAAGTTCCTGGGCGAGCGCAAGGCGATGTCGTGGCGTCAGTACTACGACGGCAAGGGTTGGAAGAACGAGGTCGCGGTCGCGTGGGGCGTGCAGTCGATCCCGGCGACGTATCTGATCGGCCCGGACGGCAAGGTCGCGGCGATCGGCCTGCGTGGTGAGAAGCTGGTGCAGAAGCTCGCGAAGTACTACCCGGACAAGCCGGCGACGCCCGCGGCCGGCAAGTAACGGCGCGAGGTTGGCCTTCGACGTCGCGACGTAACGCCTACCGGATGACGCCCTCGCCCGCGTTGCTCGTCACCGCGCCGAGCGGGTTCCAGCCCGGATCCAGCACGAAGGCCTGCGCATAGAGATCCTGGCCGACGAGGCCCGCGACGGACGGAATCGAGATCGGCATGCTCGCGACGCCGCCCGCGTTCGCGAGCAACAGCGACACGCTCGGCGCAATCAAGGCCGTGCAATTCGGCATCCCGATCACGCCGAGGTCGAGGGGCAGAGCGATGCCCTGCCACGAGGACTTCGAGAGACCGAGCAGGCCGAGCGTCACTCCCGCGGGAGGCGCTGCGAGCCCGCTCACCCGCAGCGTGAACGTGGTGCCGAGGGCCGGCAGCGATGCCGGAGCTGCGGCCAGCACCGGGGTGCCGAAGCTGCCGGCGCAGCCGGAGCCGAACGAAGCCCACGTCGCGCCCGTCGGCCGGATGCGCTTCACGCTTCCCGTCGAGCTATTGGCGCGTTCGCAGTAGTAGAGCGCGCCATCCGGGCCGAACTGCGCGTCGACGATCCAGTTCACGCCTTGCCCCCAGAGCTCCGCGTTCGTCTGGCCAGGCACTGCCGGCGCGATGCCGAAGACACCACCCTGCTCACGCAGCCGCCAGATGCTGCCCGAGAAATGGTCCGTGTAGAAGTAGTCGCCGTCGTACCCGGACCCGAACCGCCACGGAGCGTTCTGGGGCACGCGGTAGACGCCGAGTGAGATCAGCGCCGAGTAGACCGGGGGCAGCACATGCTCGGCGATCGGTTGCAGAGCCGCCGGCGCAGCGCCGCCGCAGGTCTGGTTCGCCAGACTGGCTTCGAACCACGGCCAACCGAGGTTCGCCCCCCCTACCGCGATGCGATCGATCTCGTCGCGACGCGCGTCGCCGACGTCGGCGACGAACAGCGCGCCGTTCTGCGCATCGACGTGGAAGCGGAAGGGATTGCGCAGGCCCGTCGCCCACACGAGCGGTGCCATGTCGCCAGGCCCCGCGAACGGGTTGCCGGGAGGCACGAGCATCGCGCGCGACGCCGTGCCCGTGCCGGCCGGCAGCGTGTCGACGCGCAGGCGCAGGATCTTGCCCTTGCCCGACGTGACGTCCTGCGCTGCGCACGGGTCTTGGTCGTCGCCGATCGAGCAATAGAGCATGGCGTCGAGGCCGAAGCGCAGGCAGCCCGCCTCGTGCTGCGGCGACACATCGGGCAGTCCGTTCAGCACGACGTAGGCCGAGCCGAGTTGGAGGTTCGTGCTCGTCGGCGTCGACAGAGCGCCCGTGACGAGGAAGCGCGTGATGCGCAGGTCGCTCGCGGCGAGGTTCGTGTGGTAGCAGTAGACGTAGGGCCGCGCGGGCCATTGTGGATCGACGGCGAAGCCGAGCAGGCCCTGGCTGTAGGAGACGCGCAGCCCGGGCACGGCGCCGAGCGTGTTGACGGCGTTCGCGGCGGCGAGGCTCAACACCTTCACGGCACCCGTGTCCTGCTCGATGAACAGCAAGCGCCCATCGGGCAGGAAGGCGAGGCTCGTGGGACCGTGCTGCGCTTGGGCGAGCGTCTCGACGACGAAGCCCGCAGGCAGGATCTGGGCGGCGGCAGGAGCGGTGAGGAACGCGATCGCGAGCGACAGGCGGTGCATGGTCGGCGCAGAGTACCGCGCTTGCTGTGTCGGGAGTTGGTCAGGAATCTTGACGGCCCTCAGCCTCGGTCTGTTGGCCGCTTCAGCTTCGCCAGCTGCGCCGCGATCGGGTTCGCCGCGGGCAAACGCTCGGGCCCGAACTCGCGACGCGTCGCGGGGCTCGACGGCCGCCCGCGGTCCGGCAGACTCTGGCCCGATCGCGAACCGCCGCTGCGCGCGGTGGGCCCGGCATCCGCCCGCTCGTGCAACTTCATCGTCAGCGCGACGCGCTGCCGCTGCAGGTCGACCGCCAGCACCTTCACCTTGACGATCTGCCCGGCCTTGACGACCTCGCGCGGGTCCTCGACGAACCGGTCGGCGAGCTGGCTGATGTGCACGAGGCCGTCCTGGTGCACGCCGATGTCGACGAAGGCGCCGAACGCGGTCACGTTCGACACCACGCCTTCGAGCACCATGCCCTCACGCAGATCCTGCAGCTGCTCGACGCCTTCCTGGAACGCCGCGGTCTGCCACTGCGGCCGCGGATCGCGCCCGGGCTTCTCGAGCTCGGCGAGGATGTCGGTGACGGTCGGCACGCCGAACTGCGCGTCGGTGAAGTCTTCGGGCCGCAGCGACCGCAGCACCTCGGCTTTGCCGAGCAGCGCCTGCACGTCCTTGCCGGTCTTCGCCAGGATGCGTTCGACGACCGGGTAGGCCTCGGGATGCACGGCGCTCTGGTCGAGCGGGTTCTTGCCGTCGCGGATGCGCAGAAAGCCGGCGCTCTGCTCGAAGGCCTTCGGGCCGAGCCGGCTGACCTTCAGCAGCTCCTTGCGCGTCAGGAACGGGCCGTGTTCGTCACGGTGGGCGACGATGTTCTTCGCCAGCGTCGGCGACAAGCCGGCGACCCGACCGAGCAACGCCTCGCTCGCGGTGTTGAGGTCGACACCGACGTGGTTGACGCAGTCCTCGACGACGGCGTCGAGCGACCGCTGCAACTGCGTCTGGTCGACGTCGTGCTGATACTGGCCGACGCCGATCGCCTTCGGATCGATCTTCACCAGCTCGGCCAGCGGATCCTGCAGGCGCCGCGCGATCGACACCGCGCCCCGCAGCGACACGTCGAGCGCGGGGAACTCCTTCGCCGCGAGCTCGCTCGCCGAATAGACCGAAGCGCCGGCTTCGCTGACGACGAGCTTCTGCAGCGCCAGCTCGGGGTGCCGCCTGATCAACTCGGTCGCCAGCTTGTCGGTCTCGCGCGACGCGGTGCCGTTGCCGATCGACACGAGCTGGACGCCGTGCTGCTGGCAGAGCGCGCCGAGCACGCGCAGGGACCCGTCCCAGTCGTCCTTCGGCGGGTGTGGATGGATCGTCGCCGTCGCGAGCAGCTTGCCGGTGCGATCGACGACCGCGACCTTGCAGCCGGTGCGCAGGCCGGGATCCAGGCCGAGGATCGTCTTCGGTCCGGCGGGCGCTGCGAGCAGCAGGTCGCGCAGGTTCGCGGCGAACACGCCGATCGCGGCGGTCTCGGCGCGTTCACGCAGCGCCGACAGCAGCTCGGACTCGACGTGCAGCGAGAGCTTCGCCTTCCAGCACGAGCGCGCGGTGTCGGCGAGCCAGCGGTCGGCGGGGCGGCCGCGGTCGGCGAGCCCGAAGCGTTCCATCACGAATGCCCGACCGCGCTCGGCGTCGCCGATCGGCACGCATTCGGGCACCGCTTCGCCGTCGCCCGTCGCCGCACCCTCGGGCGGGAACCCGAGGAAACCGTCGAGGAAGCCCTCCTTCCTGGCGCGGAAGATCGCGAGCGCGCGATGGCTCGGCACGCGCGCGAGCGGCTCGTCGTAGTGGAAGTAGTCGCGGTAACGCTGCGCCTCGGGGTCCTGCTGCTTGTCCTTCGCCACCTTGGTGACGACGAGCGACTCCGCCTCGAGCCACTTGCGCACCCTGCCGACGAGCACCGCGTCCTCGGCGAACTGCTCGAGCAGGATGTAGCGCGCGCCCGCGAGGGCGGCGTCGACGTCGGCGACGCCCTTGTCCGGAACGACGAAGGGCTGGGCAGCGCGCTCGGGGTCTCGAGTCGGGTCGGCGAGCAACAGCTCGGCGAGCGGCTGCAGGCCGGCTTCGCGTGCGATCATCGCCTTCGTGCGGCGCTTCTGCCGGTACGGGAGATAGAGGTCCTCGAGCGACTGCTTCGAGTCGGCGAGGTCGATCGCGCTGGCCAGCTCGTCCGTCATCTTGCCCTGCTCGGTGATGCTGGCGACGATCGCGGCGCGCCGGTCCTCGAGCTCGCGCAGATACGTGAGCCGTTCCGCGAGCGTGCGCAGCTGCGTGTCGTCGAGGCCACCGGTCGCTTCCTTGCGATACCGGGCGATGAACGGAACGGTCGAACCCTCGTCGAGCAGCTTGACCGCGGCCGCAACCTGTTCGGCGCGGCACTGCAGCTCGGAGGCGATGCGAGTCTCGATGGTGGCGATCACGGTATCCTCGGCGCCGTCCGACCACGGCGCGCTGCGTCAGGGTAAGAACCCTGCACGTCCGCGCAAGCGCCGTCCCGTTCGCGCGCTACGGAGGCATGGTCCGAGTCGCGAGATCGCGGCAGCAGCAGTTCGCCGGCGATCTGCAGCGCGCCTGCCAGCGACGGGCCGCCGGGCGCAGCCAAGTCACTGCGTCGCCTCGGCGCGTTCGGTCACTTCTGTCCCGCGAGCTGGGTGATGTCCTTCTCCGCCTGGCTCGCCGCATAGGTGCCGTCGTACTTCTTGCGGAACTGCTGCAGCGCGTCGATCAGCTTGCTCCGCTGCGAGCCCTTGCTGGCGTCGAACCCGGCCTTGAGCTTCTGCAGCGCGCGTCCGGCGGCCAGCTCCTTCTTGATCGCGGGGTCGCTGCCGAAGCGCGCCAGTTCCTTCTGCGCGGCGTCCGCGGGCGGCAGACCCTTCCACTGCTTGCCGATCTTCTCGAGCTGCACCTCGGCCGCCGCGTAGTCCGGACCCGAGCCGAGCTTGCCGATGCGCGCGATCGCGGCGTCGGTCTTCTTCTGCAGCAGTTCCTGCTGGGCGGTGAACACGTCCTTCATCGCCGCATCGAGATTCGGCGCCACGAGCATCTTGGCGAGGTAGTCGCGGAGCTTGCCGAACTCGTTCTTCTGCCACATCGCGCGCACCGGGTCGTAGCGCGCGTCGGCAGGCATCTTCGGCGCCAGCGACACGCGCGCCAGCAGCTCTTCGATCTGCTGGTCGCTCGGCAGGTTGTCATCGGGCACGCTGTAGACGACGCCGTCCGGGTCGATCACGTACACGCTCGGGAAGTACTTGAGCCCGTACGGGTCGACGTCCTTCTTGTCGACCTGCACCAGCGGGTACTTGGCCCCGAGCTGGTCGACGAACACGTCCTGGATCTTCTTCTCTTCTTCCCTGGACACGCCAAGGAACAGCAGCCCCCGCTCGGCGAACTTCGCGTGAAGTTCGTTGTTGTGCGGGACGGCCGCCTTGCAGGGGCCTCACCAGGACTCGGAGAACTTCAGGATGACGACCTTGCCGGCGAAGTCGTCGAAGCTCGCCGGGCCGTCGTTCCAGACCTTCTTGAACGGGATCGGCGGCGGCACCTGGCCCTTTTGGATCTGTGCCGACACTGCACCGGCGAGCAATGCGCCGGCGACGAGACACGCGGGAAAACGATGGAACATGGTTCTGCTGAGCTTAGCCGTCGCCCTCGCCGTCCGCTCCATTCAGGGCGTCGTTTACGTCCCAGCGACGTCGCAGTGTGCACCTAGCGCGCCAGTTCTCCGAGATCGCGCGTCTCCCCGGGCGTCAGTACGAGACCAGCGCCGCGGGCCTGCCGGATTGCTACTCTCGGCACCGCCCGCGTGGGCCCAGGCGGGCGCACCGGCACCAGCAAGCGCGATGACCGGAGCCACCGAAGGACCGAAGCGCCGCGCGGTGCGGTTCCCGCTCGCCGACCTCACCGCGCAGATCGAAGCGTTCGCAGTGCGTTGGCCCGCCGCGCGGGCCGACCAAGCCGGCGGGGCGTTCACGGGTGAAGGAGCCGCGTTGCACGTGCCGCTGTTGGCGCCCCGGCTCGCGCCGGGCGAGTCGATCGCCGACTACCGCGCGCGGCTGCCGGGCGCGCCCGAGACCGCCGTCGTGCTGCTGCTGCAGGCGGGAGCGATGGCGTTCGGCTGCTGGCGCGGCGTCGAGCTGCTGCGGCACAAGGCAGTGCGCAAATACGTCGTGCGAGGTCACGGCCGCGCGCAACCGCTGCACCTCAAGACCGCCGGCAAGTCGCGCCAAGGCTCGCGGCTGCGGTTGCAGAACTGGCAGCGGCTGCTGGCCGAGACGAACGAACGCCTGCGCGATTGCTGGCGCGACCTCGGGACGCCGGACCGCGTGTTCGTCGCGATCCCGGTGCGCGTCTGGAGCGATCTCGCGGCCACGGATCCACCGCCGCCGTTCGCGCGCGGCGATGCGAACGTGCAGCGCGTGCCGGTGCACGTGCACCGGCCGGACTTCACCGAGCTGCAGCGCGTTCACAGCTGGCTGGCGCACGGCTGGCTCGAGCTGCCGGAAACCTGACCGGCAAACGGTCCCGCTTCGCCGAGCCCTACGACGACGCCAACCCCACATCGAGTGTCAGCCCCGCCTGCGCACAGTGGGCCGCGATCGCCGCGAGGAACTGTTGACCGAAGGTCGCGAGCTTCTTCTGCCCGACGCCGCGCACGTCCAGCATCGCGGCCTGCGTCGATGGCCGCACGCGCGCCAGCTCGTCGAGCGTCGTGTCCGCGAACACCACGTACGGCGGCACCCCGAGCTCGCCCGCGATCTTGCGCCGCAGCACGCGCAGCGTCTCGAACAACGCCTGCTCCGCCGGTTCGAGCTCGCGCTCTGCTGCCGCCGCCGCGCCGCGCCCCGCCTCCTTGCGCCGCCGCCCGCGCGCACCGAGCGCCGCCTTCGGCATCCTCAGCACCACGACTCGTGTGCCCGCCATCACTTCGCGCGCACCCTCGCCGAGCCCGAGCACCGGATACTCCCCGTCGCTGCGCACCAGCACCCCTTCGTCGATCAGCTGGTCGATCCAGTTGCCGAGCTGCATCGGCGTCGCCGCGCGCAACACGCCGAACGTCGGGATCCCGTCGTGCCCGCGCGCGATCACCTTCTCGCCGCGGCTGCCGCGCAGCACATCGATCACATACGAGCTGCCGAAGCGCTGCCCGGTCCGGACCACCGCCGACAGGATCTTCTGCGCGATCACCTGGCTGTCCGGCACCGGCTCGAGCTCGTCGAGGCACACGTCGCAGGCGCCGCAGTTCGCCGCCTCGTAAGCCTGCCCGAAGTACTCGCTGAGCACGCGGTGCCGGCACCGCGCGCGACCCGCGAACCGCTGCATCTGCTGCAGCAGGTCGAACTGCGCCTCCAGCGCATACGGATCGACCTCGACCTCCGCCGAGCGGCGCTGCATCACCGAGCGCCACTTCGCCGCGTCGGCAGCCGAATACAGCAACAGACACTCCGCCGGCAGCCCGTCGCGCCCCGCACGCCCGGTCTCCTGCTGGTAGTGCTCGAGGCTCTTCGGCATCGCCGCGTGCACGACCAGCCGCACGTCGGACCGGTCGATGCCCATGCCAAACGCGACCGTCGCGACGACGACGGACAGCCGTTCGGCGCGGAAGTCGGCGCTGATCTGCGTGCGTTCGCCGGCCGGCAGACCGGCGTGGTAGGCCCGCGCGTCGACGCCGCGCGCGCGCAGCGCTTCGGCCAGCGCCTCGGTGTCCTTGCGCGCGATGCAGTAGACGATCGCCGCACTATCGGGGTGGCGGCCGATCGCCTCGGCGACCTGGCGTTCGAGGTCCTGGCGCGGCAGCACGCGGTAACACAGCTCCGGCCGGTCGAACGTGCCGACGAGCACGCGCGGATCACGCAAGCGCAGCTGGTTGAGGATGTCCTGCCGCACGCGCGGCGTCGCCGTCGCCGTGTAGGCGTGGAACGGCACGCGCGGGAAGCGTTCGCGCAGCTCGGCCAGCCGGCGATACTCGGGCCGGAAATCGTGCCCCCACTGGCTGATGCAGTGCGCCTCGTCGATGGCGAACGCGCCGAGATCCTGGCGCTCGAGCCACTGCAGGAACTCGGACTGGAACAACCGTTCGGGTGCGACGAACAGGAGCCGCAGCTCGCGCGACGCGGCGAGCGCGCGCAGCTCGGCGCGCGCGTCGATCGCGAGATTCGAATGTGCAGCGGCGGCCGGGATGCCGTGCAGGCGCAGGCCGGCGACCTGGTCCTGCATCAACGCGATCAGCGGCGAGACGACCACGCTGAGTCGGTCGTGCACGAGCGGCGGCAGCTGGTAACACAGCGACTTGCCGCCGCCGGTCGGCAGCACGACGAGCGCGTCGCGGCCGTCCAGCGCCGCGTCGATCGCCTCCTGCTGCAGCGGCCGCAGCGCCTGAAAGCCGAACCATCGTTCGAGTGCGGTCTTCACCGCGCGATCGCGGTCGGGAGGGCTGGGCGGGCGCTGGTTCACGGGCGGTCGATCACTCCGGACTGCCGAGGAACAGGAACGGCGCCCAGTGGAAGGGATCGGGATACTTCGCGCGCAGCGCCTTCTTCGCCGCGGTGAACGCGGCGAGCTTGTCGGTCTCACCAGCGAGCAGGCGGCCGTAGAAGTCGGTCATCAGCTCGCGCGTCGAAACGTCGTCGACGGCCCACAGCGAGGAAACGACGGCGGGCACGCCCGCGAACAGGAAGCCGATCGGGAGCGCTTGCGGCGCCTCGTCGCGCAGCGTCGGACCGACGTTGGTGCGGCATGCCGACAGCACGACGAGACGGCACGACGACAGCCGCCCGCGCCAGCTGTTCCACAGGTCGGACAGCTTCAGCAGCCCGTCGTCGCCCGGCAGCACGTGCTGCGGCTGCGACAACACGAGCATGCTGAGGCTCTGGCCCGCGTATTCCTCGGCGATGCCGTGGCAGGCGAAGTGCACGTATTTCGCCTTGCTGGCGAGGTCGAACACCGCCGGCTCCGTCGCGTCGGCGCCGAGCAGGCGCTTCGTCTTCGCCTTGTGCTCCACGAACACCTTGTCGATGACGTCGGTCTCGGCGCGGGCACCGGCGAGCGCCGGCAGGCTGGCAATGCGTTCGAGGTCCCCCGCGCGCGTGATGCGAGCGAGCTGGGCCTCGCCGCCGAGCGAAGCCGCGAACGCTGCCCGCGCGCGACCGGCACCGACCAGGATGCCGAGCTGCCCCGGTCGGACCTCGACCACGCGCGCTTCGCCGCGGCGCCACACGTCGACGGCGATCGGTGTCTTGCCGCGCTGGCCGTCCTCGATCGCGCGTTCCGTGGCCATGCGTTCGTCGCGCAGCGCCTTGTCGTCGGCGATCGGCCTGCCGTCGTACTTGACCAGCACGTCGCCGGCCTGCAGACCGGCGCGCGCGCCCTCGCCGCCGTCGTTCACGGCCAGCACGAACACGCCGTCCTCCGGCACCTCCGGTGCCTTGTCGGGCGCGCGCGGATCGCCGATGGCGAGCAGATCGAGGCTCGTCGCGTCGTCGCCCGCTTCCCTGGCCCGCTGCCGCAGCCAGTGCAGCAGCGTGCCCGACGGCACGTAGCTGATCGGCGGCCCCTCGTCGAGCCAGTACACGGGTTTGCCGTCCTTCACGGCAGTCGCGAGCAGCTCGAATGGCACGCAGTGCAGCTCGCGATGCGCGGCGACGAAGACGCGCCGGCTGCCGCGAATCTTCTCCCACACCGGCGCCGGGATCAGGCTCGCGAAGAGCTCGGTGCTGGCGGCCTCGGGCGCAGACCGGGCGCCGTTCGCACGCGGCTCGCGCCCACGCAGCTGCGCGCGCGAGCTCCGTTGCAACAAGTCCGGAAGCACGCGCTGCACCGTGGTGAACGCGTTCGGCAGCTCGCTGACCTGGACTTCGCCGTCGCGTGCGACCACGTAGACGAGAGCGACGTCCGAAGTCACCGTGAACTCGAGCAGCAGCTCGCCTGGCTGCAGCGCCGCCTGGATGTCGGCGGCCGTCCGGACGCGGCCGACCGGCAGCACGTCGCCGAGCAGGCGGGCGCGCTCGTCGAGCAGTTGGCGCAGCCGGACGCTGACGGCGTTCGATCGTGCGAGCAGCTCTTCGCGCTGCTGTTCGCGATTGCCAACGGCGGAGCGCTCGGCGAGCGTCGTCAGCTCGAGCAGCAGCCGGTCACTCGCGGTGTACTCCGTCTCGAGGTCCGTGCGGAGCACGGCGAGTCGGGCCGCCGAAGCCTCGTCGCCGCGCCGCAGCGCGCGCCGCTGCGCCTCGATCTCCGGATCGCCGAACGCCGCGAGCTGGTCGAGCAGCCCGCGGCCGCGGCTGCGTTCGGCGGCATGCAGCGCGTCGGTCGGCCGGCCGAGCCGGCTGGCCAGGCTCTGATACCGGTCGAAAGCACCGCCGCGCTTCAGGCCTTCGAAGAACGACTGGCGCAGCTCCGGAGACAGGCGTACCTCGTCCCGCAACCGCTCGATCATGGCGATCGCAGCCTCGGCCTTCGCCAGCGCCTCGGACGCGCGGCCGAGTTCCAAAAGGCAGCCGGCCAGGTCGTCCAGGCTTCTCGCGACCTCGGGGTGGTCGCGGTTGCCGCCGAGGCGAACGCGCATCGCCAGTGCCTGCTCGTGCAGCGGCAGCGACTCGTTCGCATGCCCGAGCAGTTGCATGCAGCAGGCCACGTTGCCGAGGCTGCGCGCGACGAGCGGATGGTCCTGGTCGCCGCACAGGCGCTTCGACATCGCCAGGGCCTTCTCGTATTGCAGCATCGCTTCGGCCGGCCGCCCGAGCGATCGCAGACAGACGCCCAGGTTGTTCAGCGTCTTCACGATGCTCTCGTTGTCGCGCTCACCGACCAGGCGCTGATGCATGGCCAGGCACTCTTCGTAGATCGGCAGCGCCTCGCTCGGCCGCCCGAGCCCGTGCAGGCTGAAGGCTACGTTGTTCAGGCTCTGCGCGATGGTGGCGTGCGGGCCCTCGCCGAACACGCGCCGCCGCATCGCCAGCGACTGCTCGAACTGCGGCAGCGCCTCGGCGGTGCGCCCGAGCGCGAGCAGACACCACGCCAGGTTGTTCGAGCTCTGCGCCACTTCGCGGTGATCGCGATCGCCGTGCAGGCGCCTCCGCATCGCCAGCGACTGTTCGAACTGCGGCAGCGCCTCCGCCGCGCGGCCCAGGCCCACGAGGCAGTGGGCCAGGTTGTTCGTCGTCGACGCCACTGCCAGGTGATCAACATCGCCGTGGAGGCGCTTCTGCATCGCGAGCGCCTGCTCGTATCGCGGCAACGCCTCGGTCAGGCGCCCGAGCGACTCGAGGACATCGGCCACGTTGTTCAGGCTGCCGGCGACGCCGGCGTCGTCGGCACCGCCACACAGACGCTGCCGCGTCGCGAGCGCTTGTTCGTGTTGTGCGAGCCCGTCGGCCTCGCGGCCGAGCGAGATCAGGCAGACGGCCAGATTGCTCCGGCTCACCGCCACGTCGAGGTGGTCGCGATCGCCATACAGCCGGCGCCGCATCGCGACAGCCTGTTCGAGAAACACCAGCCCCTCGGCCGAGCGGCCGAGCGAGTCCAGGCAGGCGCCCAGGTTGTTGAGGCTCGTCCCGACGTCGGCGTGGTCGGAATCGCCGAACAGGCGCCGCCGCATCGCCAGCGCCTGCTCGAATTGCGGCAGCGCCTCGGTATCGCGGCCGAGCTCGTCCAGGCAACGGGCCACGTTGTTGAGGACCCGCGCGACTTCCGCATGGTCCTGTTCGCCGTGCACACGCCGCAGCAACGCGAGCTCGCAGAGGCGCGCCCGCAGCGCGGCTTCGGCATCGTCAGCGAGCAGCAGGCCGTTGCTGACGGCGCGGAGCCGCGCCGCGACGACCACGCAATCCTCGTCCAGCAGGTCGTTCCGCGCCTGGAGCCCCAGCAACAGGTCGAGCGCTTCCCGCCACTGCTTCGCCTCGATCTTCGCCTGCGCGACATCGAGCGTCGCGACGAAGTCCTGCGCGGCGAGCCAGCCGATGCAGAGGAGCGCGACGGCGCACTGGACGAACGGCTGCAGCATGGAACGGTCTTCGAGGTTGGCGGAATGCTATCGGGGCACCGCGTCCAGTGCGCTTCCTTCTGCGGCATCGGCGACGAGCCTCACCATTCCTCGTGGTCCTGGTTCGATGCTCGCCCGCAGACCTACCGACTCGAACGTCTGGCGCACTGCCTCCGGCGCGAGGCGGAGCTTGCGATAGCTGCTGACCCGCGTGGTCCACGCGCCGGCCGTGCGCTCGTGCAGCACATCGTGCACCTTGACGAAGCCGTCGCAGTCCTCGAGGAAGCACGTGAGGATGCGATTCTCGTCCGCCCGAACGGGAATGAACCGCGCGTCACCGGAAGGCAACCGCGTGTAGTCGCGGAACGTCGCGACGAAACGACCCGCGGGCTCGAGGCGAGCCGCGACCGAGCGGCTCAATGCGGCGACGGCATCGAGCGACTCGAGGTGCGTGAGCGTGTCACCCATGCAGAGGATCAGGTCAGCGCGCTCGTCGGTCTCGAGATGCTCGGCGAAACGCAGCAGGTCGTCACAATGCGCGTCGACCGCAAGGCTCTCGACGAACTCCGCGAGTTGGCGCAGCAGCGCGGGCGAGGAATCGATCGCCAAGACCCTCCAACCGGCGCGGGCCAATGGAACCGTGTGCATCCCGAAGCCAGCACCGAGATCGATCGCGAACCGACCCGGGCGAAGCACGTGAGCGAGCTCGGATCGACCCGCGGTGAACGCCGCGTCTGCGCCACCGACCATCCATGAGTAGATCGGCGCCAGCAGCTCCTTGTAATGCTCGGTGACGGAGGGCATTCGACTGTCTTCACCTGGCCTGGTCCGGGGTCGGTCCGGTCGCCTTGCGCCATCGCGCGGCATCCTCAGGTCGACCCCAGGCTTCGTAGTGTGCGATCAACCGCTCGAGCGCCTCGCGCTTGCGCGTTGCCGACCCGGACGGTGGATCCATCTTCTCGCAACGCGATCGCTCCGCCCAGAAGATCTCCCCGGCCAGCTGCAGCGCGACGCGAGGCGCTGCCTGACGTCGAGCGCTCACCCGGCCTGCGCCCAGCGCCCCGGGCTGCTGTGCGCATCGGCGCGGCGCCCCGACGGGATTATCTCTCCGCGCTGACAACCCCGCCAAAGAGGAATCCGATGCCGTACTCGCGCTTGCTTCTCGCGTTCGCGCTCACCGCCCCCCTTGCCACATCGCAGGTCACCGCGACCTACGACACCTTCGGCGCCGGCTGCCCTGGCACCGGCATCGGTCTCAGCGGCCGCACGCTGCTGCCGGCCGCCGCCACCACCTCGTGGGGTGGCGGCAACGCGATCCCGCTCGGCTGGACGCCGAACCGGTATCAACAGGTGTTCTCGGGTACCGAGCTGCCGAACGCGTTCACGATGGCCGGCCTGTCGCTGCGCCAGCCGCACACCGGCCCGACCGCTCACAACTTCACGGTCGACGTCGAGATCGCGGTCGGTTACACGACGCGTTGGGGAGCGGGACTGTCGGCGACCTTCGCGAGCAACTGGGATGCAGGCACGCCGGTCACCGTGTTGCCGCGCACACTCGTCTACCTGCCGGATCAGCCAGCACCGCCACCGAGCCAACTCGACGTGCTCGTGACGATCCCGTGGGCGCAGCCGTTCGCCTGGGTGCCGCAACCGGGCCGCAACCTGCTGGTCGAGATCACCGTCTTCGGCAACAGCTTCGGCAGCGGCATCTACGGCTACCCGATCGACAACCTCGGGGGCACCTACAGCCTCTACGGCACGCCGGAGACCGCGACGGTCGCCAACAGCGGGCTGCGCAGCTTCGGTCTCGTGATGGGTTTCGATGCGCAGACGCACACTGCCGTGCCACGCCTCTACAGCGACGACACGCCGCAGATCGGCAACACGTTCCGCGTTCGCGTCGACCAGAGCGCGCCGTCGACAGTGGCACTGCTGGTGCTCGGCTTCTCGGACACTTGGTGGAACGGCATCCCCTTGCCGCTTTCGCTGGCGCCGTTCGGAGCGCCGGGTTGTTCACTGCTCGTCGACAACGCAATCGGCAGCGTGCTGGTGACGGACAGCGCCGGCACGACCAACCTGCAGTACACGCTGCCCAACGCCATCTACGCGCTCGGCAGCAGTTTCTACAACCAGGCGTTCGTCTTCGACCCGGCCGCCAATGCGTTCGGCTTCGTCGCCAGCAACGCGGGCCACGGTGTGTTCGGCAACCAGTGAGCCCGCGCGGCGACACGCGTGCATGCTGAACCGGCTCGCCGTCGCTGCGCAGATCGAGATCGGAACGGTTCCACAGCGCGGACGGCCGGCTACGATGCAACCCGATGGAACGTGAAGCGAACGTTGCCCACTCCTTTGCCGAGGCGGAGCGCTGGAGTCTCGAGCAGATGTGGGCGATGACCCCCGAGGAGCGCTTCGAGATCGCACGGGTCCTGCGGGAGCGGGTCTACGGTTCGAATGCCCCCGACGTGCGCGAGGCGGAGCGTCCGAAGTGAACGAGCAGCTGTTCTCGAAGGATGCGAAGGACTTCCTGCGCCTGTTGGCGAAGTACGACGTCCGTCTGCGCAGTGTGCCGTTCGAGCGCGCCTGGGCTTCGCGAGTACAGTCGCACATCACCGTCGATGGGGTGCGCGTGCCGCTGCTGATCCTGGGCTTGCAGGACCTTCGGCGAGCCAAACAGGAGGCGGGGCGGCCCAAGGACCTCGACGACCTTCAGCATCTGCCCAAGGCGTGAGACCGGCGGCGCGTGCTGTGACTGGGACGCAGCTACCCTACACCCCGGGCCGCAGGTAGCATCGCGGTGTGCGCCTCCCCACCGTCGTGCTCGTCACCGCGCTGTGCGCCGGCAAGCCGGGTGCACAGACCGTGCACATGGTCGGACCGGGTGGGTTCGCGCAGATCCAGGCTGCGATCAACGCCGCCGCGAACGGCGACGTCGTCGTGATCCAGTCGGGCACCTACGCCGCGTTCACGCTCGCGAAGGACCTCACGCTGACCGCGGCGCCGGGAGCGATCGTCGACGTGTCCACGACGACGATCCTGACTGCCGGTGTCACGGTGCTGCAGCCGCCCACGAGCGCTCGCCTCGCAGGGCTGCGCTTTCGCGCCAGCACGCTGCTCGCGCCGTTCGCGACGCGCGTCCTCGGCGGCACGGTGTACTGCGAAGACTGCGCGTTCGAGAGCCAGCGCTACGGCTTCGCGCCGGCGCCCGGGCTGCTCGTGCAGAACGCGCGCGTCGCCCTGCAGCGGTGCGTCTTGATCGGGGGCGGCGTCGCCTCGATCGGAGCCGGCAGCGGCGCCGGATACGACGGCATGCAGGTCGTGAACGCCAGCGTCGCGGCGGTCGACTGCCTGTTCCTCGGCGGCAACCTCGCCTGGGACTTCATCGGACGCGCCGGCCACGGAGTGCTCGTCGACGGCGCGGACGTCCAGCTCGCGAACTGCTTCGTCGCCGGCGGCGACAACGCGGCGACGAACCCCGTCTGGCCGCCAGGCGACGGTGTGCGCGTCGCGTCGCCAGCGCGCGTGTGGATCGCAGACTGCGCGGTGCGCGGCGGCAACGGCCACACCAGCCCCGGCGGTACTGGCTTCGCGAACCTCGGCACCGCAGCCGCGCAGGAGGCGCGTTCGACGTTCGTCGGCGGCGCGGGCACACCATCCGGCGCGTCGGTCGTCGGCTCGCTCGCGAGCGCGCCGCTGCTCGGCCTCGCGGGCCCTACACCGCCGCTCGTGCTCGGTGCGACGTGGACTATCGGCCTCGTGACGACGCCGGCGACGCCCGTGCTCGCACTGTGGAGCGATCGGCTCGCGATCTCGCTGCAGCCGATCGTCGTCGAGCCCGTCTGGCTCCCGATCGCAGCGTTCGCCGTGGCCGGCGCGGGGCTCACCGACGCGAACGGGCTGCTCACGTTCTCGTTCGCGATCCCCAGCACCGCGTCGCTGCTGCACGCCGCGTGCTTCGTGCAGGCGTTCGGCGGCCTCGCGCTGCCGCTCGAGGCAGCCCCGCCGGTCGGCGGCACGATTCGCTGATCGGCCGCGCCGTAGCACGGGCCCGCGCGATTTCCGGTTCGCGCCGCGACAACGGCAAGACACCGGCATCGCGATGCGGCCGCGAATGGCGGCCGCCGGGAAGGCATTCGGCAGAGTCTGTCAGTTGCCCGTGAACACGCGGCCGTAGTTGCTGGTCGTAAAGCCGAACGCGTTCGCGGGCGGATCGAGCACCGCGAACTGGCCGTAGAACAACAGGCCGACGAGGGACGCGGGGATCGGCAGCGCGAAGCTGCCCGCGCCGACCGGATCGAGGAACAGCGCGGCCGTCACCGTCAGGTCGGTGTACGCGTAGCAGCCCGGCATCCCGATGATGCTGAGATCGAACGGGAACGGCGCCGCATTGCTGAAGCCGGCGAAGAACAGCGCGACGCCGCTCGGCACGCCGTTCGTCAGGTTGAACGACAGCGTGTTGCCGACGACGGGCGAGCCCGAGAAGTTCAGCGTCGGCGTGCCGTTGCTGCCGAGGCAGCCGTCGCCGTGCGACGACGCGCGCGCCATCATCATGCTGATCTCCATCTTCAGCGCGGCGCTGCTGCCGAGCGTGCCCGTCGCCGGCGGCGTGCCGGAGGCGGCGATCCAGTACAGGCGCTGGCGCGAACCGCTGCGCATGCCCTGGACCGGCGCCGTGCCGTTCACCGACGTGATCTCGATGACGAGGTCGTCGACGCCGTTGTAGACGAAGAGCGTCTGCAGCCCGACCTCGTACCACATGTTCGCCGGGACGTTCCACGTGTAGTTCGTGCCGCTGAGGACCGTGACGGCAGCGGGCGTCAGGTTGCTCGCGAACGTGTTGACGAGCGGCTGGCTCGCCGGGATGTGGTCCATCACGATCTGCAGCGAGTCGTAGTGCGCGCGTCCCGCGTTGCAGGGCGCGAATGCGAGACCCGTGATGACGACCGGCGCGCCGCCGAGATCGGCCGACGTCACGCGCGTCTGGTACTTCGCCTGGTAGAAGGGGCCGCCGGGGGACTGGCCGAACGGGATGACGTTGCAGCCGCCGGTCGAAAGGCTGTTGTCGGGGATGTACCAGTTCTGGGCGAGCGCGGGGGCGGCGCACAGCAGCACCGCGAACACGTGGAGTGCACGCATGGATGAGCCTCGAGGGGTTGAGGAGAGGAAAGGGCGGGAGCGGGGTCGTCGTGCCACACGGCGTCACACTCCCCGGGTAGCGTATCGCTCGAGCTGCGCCGCGAAGCATCCGGGACTTACCTGACCCCGCGCGGTTGCGGGAATGCCACAAGTCGCACCCTTGATGCGTTGATCCGCATCCTCGACGGCCCCGACCACCGCCACTCCTGCCGGATTGCTACCACGCGAACGACCGTCCGATCACGCTGGTGCCGAAGGACGGGCGGATCGTGCGGGAGCTCTTTGTGTCGGAAGGCGCGGCTCTCGTCGATCGTCGCGCCGTCCGACGGCTACTGAAACCTGGCCGCCAGCCGCGGGAAACGCCGCGCGAGTACCGAGTCGTCCTCCTGCCAAGCCACGCCGGAGGGCTCGCTTGGTTGCTGCGTCCCTTGCTCCGCCGGGAATTCGCCTTCGCTCCGTCCGGTCCGGGCCGCCCACGCGTGGGCGGCGACGTAGCGGAGCTCCTCGAATTCGCAGTGTTCGTCGGCATCCGCCTGAGTCACGACGTCGACGAGGGACTCGGGATTGCGCATCGCCGCCTCGTAGACGGTCCTGCCGCGCGAGATGAGCCAGTCGCGGAAGTAGTCGAAACCGTCGTCCGAGCATCCGCCGCCGATCACGTACGCCGCCCCCCAGAGGTCCCACGTGTACGCGCGCACGACGTGGTCGTGATAGATGCGGTGGAACCGGGCGATGTCCTGAGGTGGAAGCTTGCAAAGGAGGCCGAGGAGACTCTCCGCTTGGAGGCCGAAGTCGGCCTTCGACGCCCGCTTGGACTCCTCGATCAGGTTCCAGAACTGCGACTCATCCATCGGTATCCGCCATTGCGTTGCTCCGGCTTCCATGCGCCCGGAAGATGCCAACGCCCGCGCGCAGCGCGCCCGCGGGCGGGATCGTGTGCCACGCCAGTGTCCACGACGTCATTACTGGTCGGAGCTCACTTTCATGCGCTCCAAGATCCGGACCACCCGGGGTCCGCCTCGACACGATCCCCCGCGTGCGGAACCCCGTCAAGTCGCACCTTTGGCAGCCCTCGGTGCCCCGCCGCGACCTGCTTCCTGGTGACCGCACTGCGAAAAAAGTCACTCGGACTGCGCCGCCAGTTCCGGCGGAACCAACGAACGAGGACCGCGACTACGGGTTGTCGATCCACCACTCGAGGGCGTTCGACATGGCCCACGCGCCGGTGTTGATCACGATGTGCGCGTTCTGCCAGTTGATGCTCGCGCCAACGAGCGCCGGGTTCAGCGGTATCGCGAAGGACCACGGATAGGTGCCCGGTCCGACTACCGCACCGCCGTTCATGACCTCGAGGAAGTCGAGGCTGCCGATCAGGATCGTGCCAAAGGGCGGGAGCGGGAGCGCCGCACGACCGAAGCCACCGATCATCATCTGCACCACGAGGTCATCGTTCTGCGTGACTTCGTGCGTGGCGATCTGGCCGACGAACGGCAGCGCGCTCGCTCGCATCCTCGGAGCTGCCGGGCCGAGGCCCGACGGCGAGCCGCTCCCGTACGGGATGGCTGCGCACGCGGTGACGCCGAGGATCACGCGGGGGATCGTGCCCCCCGGCTCCTGCCAGTAGTCGTGGTCGGCCCCGCTCGAGTTGATGTTGTAGTGCATGCCAAAGCGCGTGAGCGTGGTGGGCTGGCCGAGCACCGAGGACGCGCACGGGCCCACCGTGCCGAACGAGTTGAACATGACCCACGTGCCGCACGCGCCGAGCACGCCGACGTATTCACCGGCGTCGTAGCTGACGGCGCACGGGATGTTGCTCGCACTCGGCTGCCCGAGCGACGCGAACTCCAGACCACCGCTCGCGGTGGTGGCAATCAAGACCGGCGGCGCCGCAGCCAACCGGAAGAGGGCGACGTTCTGAATGCCATTGGCGCCCTCGTCGGGCACCCTGGCCGAGATGATCGAGAAGCGCGTCGGCGACTGGAACCAGAAGCCTCGCGTGGATGCCGTGATGCCCGACGTCGAGCCGAAGACCGGCACCGGGATGATGGCGACGTCGAGTGTCTGCGTCGTCGTGTCGTTGCTGAACGCGTCCGCAACCGTCAGCCGGCAGGTGTATTGGCCGGGCGCCGGATAGACGAACGCCGTGTTGCGCGACGTGGCGTCGACGATGCCGTCGTTCTCGAAGTCCCACTGCCAGCTCGTCGGATTGCCGGTCGACGTGTCGGTGAAGACCACGATCGTGCCCACGGCGACTGTCGCCGTGAAGTTGGCGTCGATCGCGTCGATCACGATGTAGGCGTTCCTCGTCGACGACTGCGTGCCGAACATCGCGCTCGTCACCGTCAGCGTGACGTTCTTGGTGCCCTCGGTCGTGTAGGTGTGCGAGCAGTTCTGGGTCGTGTAGTCGGGGATCAGATCCCCGTCCACGTCCCACGCCCACGACGTGACGCCACCAGGATCAGACGTGTCGGTGTGGTCGGTGAAGTTGACGAGCTGCCCGACCGGGCCGCTGCGCGGAGTTGCCGTGAAGTTCGGATGGAGACCGGGCAGCGGCGCGTAGGTGAACCCGGTGACGGGGCCACCGATGAACATGGCGCCCGTCGGCGCCGCGAGCTGGTTGAAGACGATGGAGCCCCGTGCGGGAGACAGGGTGGTGGCGTACCCTACGAACTCCGCCGCGCGGCTCGCGCCAGTCCAACCCGTGCCGTCGAGGTAGACGTCGACGGTCAGATCGTTGCCCAACGTCGGGTCGTAGAGGAAGTTCGACGTCAGCGGGATGTCGATGTACCAGGGCAGCACGACGCCGGCTCCGGCTGTCGAGCCGGGCTGCACGGCGACGAGGCCGTTCCACACAGTCGTGCGGTCGGGGCCGAGATTGTTGGCGAACATCGCGCTGGCGGCGCCCCAGTCGAGCGGACTCGTCGCCATGTCGATGCGCACGTTCGGCCAGAACCCGCCGGCCCACGAAACGCCCAGCGGGCCCGGTCTGGGGCGGTACTTGAGCCCCGAGATGATGATCGGGCCTGCGACGCCCTGGTTCGTGAAGTGCGTGCTGTCGATGAGGAACTGGACGCGCACGCTCCCGGTGCCGCAACCCCAGGGGAGCACGTTCTCCGAATTGCCAGCGGTGCTCGCGTAGCCGTTCGGAGTCACTAGCGTGGACTGCGCACTCGCGGCGGCAGCGAATGCCACCACCGCAAGCAGGGATGCAAGACGTTGCATGAGATCCTCCCGGTTTGCGAGGAAAGCGAGAACCAGGTGCCGGTCAGAGGGGGCGGACAGGGAACCATACCAAACCCTGTGTCCGTGACGTGGCACGGCAGCCCCCGGACTGCCGCGACAGAGAGCCTGAGACCCTGCCGGGACGAAGGCGAAGGCCACTGCCAGCTGTTCTTTCGCTGACGCAGCCCGCCTTTGGTGGGCAAACAGCTCAGAGCATCAGAGCATCAGATGCTGTAGACGACGACGACCTTGTCGACGACCACCTGCGGGGCAACCGTGCGATCCACGACGAGCATGAACCGGAAACCGTTGAGGCCGTCCGTCGCGATCCCGATCTGGCCTGGCGAGCTGATGACCGAAGTCCGCCAGGGTCGCAGTTGCAGCGGTTGGCCGGTCGTGAGATCGAGGTCGGCCGCCTGCAACAGGATTCGGACTGGCGCCCCCACTTGGGCGGGCGTCATCGAGACGCCGGGGTCGTCGCTGAACACCGCTGGCACACCACCGACGATGGCGTGAACTTCGTAGCGCAGGTACGTCGGACCCGACAGGAGACCGGTCGAGTAGAAAGTCGACCGGCAGCCAACGAGATCGTCCGTCTCCGCGAGCGTCCCGACGTTGGTGGCCGTGGCTGGAGGCAACATGCCGGCCAGTTGGCCCGGCGTGGGCGCGGTCGGCATCTCGAACCGCACGAAACCCGGTGCGCCATTGCCACCCGCGATCTGGACGTTGGCGCCGGCGGGTGGCAAGGGCGGACTGCTCGACCGATTGAACTGGCCACCCTGGCCGCCGCGTACGTCGAGCAAGCCCGTGAGCTGGGCCAACCGACCAGACTGCAGGACCATCGAGCCACCGGAGCCACCCCCCGCAGGGGCGCACTGCGGGCCCGCGGCGATGCCAGTTGGCGAGTGGGCTGCCGAGCCACCGGCTGCGAGCACGCTGCCATTCGACGCAACCTGCAGCATGTCACCGGCCCGCAGACCGATGGCGCCGCCGCCGCCGCCGCCACCTGCTCCAGGTGCCCAGCTGGGCACGAGGTTCAAGCACAAGGCGGCATTGCTGGCCGAGCCGCCGCCCCCAGCGCCCCCGACCAGGAAGTGCAGCGAACTCCGCTGGGCGCCGGCGACGGGGAACGGAAACAGCTGCAGCGCCGAGCCACCAGGTGCCAAGGGCCCCATCTGCGACAGCAATGGCGGCGGGCTCCCGTGGTTGTTGAAGACGACGCGGCCATCGCTGCCTGGAACCAGGAAGCCACCTCCACCACCACCGGCCGACGCCGACACGCAAAAAGCCAGACCCGTCGTGGTGCCGAAAAAGAGCGAAGAATTGAGACCCGTCGATGGGAAGACCGTCGAGCCGCGACCGCCCGTGCCCACCACCGACGTGAAGTAGGCGTGTCCGCCGACCATTCTCCCGTCGAAACCGTTCCGGCCGTTGTTGCCCGAGGTCGCTGCGACAATGCCGCTGCACTTTTCGCCACCCTGACCACCGGCACCGCCAAAGATGCCGCCCGCGCCGCCGGGCTGGCCTGGCACTGGAACGACCAAGGGCATTGCAGTCAGCGACTGGCCCTGGACGTCGATCTCGCCCTGGATGTCGAGGCGGCCCATCACGGTGAAGACCGGCGGATTGCTGCCGATGAAGCGCAGCCGCACGTCGATCGGCACCACCATCTTGTCGAAGTAGAACCTGCCGTCGGTCACCGCGATCGCGCTGCCCGTGGTCGTGCTAGCCGCCGGGATGATCGTGTTGTCCGTGTCGAACTGGTAGGTGCGCTTGCCGGTCACGGGCGGAATCACGCCGAGATCCAGGCCGAGCGAGACGTCGAAGGTGCCGTGGCGCCCGTCGCCGCCGATCGGTGCGAACACTGCCGTGCCACCCGCCCACGTCCCTGCCGAAGAATCGCGATCGAGTTGGATGTCGTTGTCGAAGTTCTCGGTGATCGCCACTTCGATCGAAGCGCCGATGTTCCCGAACCGCCAGTCGATCCCGTTGCTGATGATGACCTGCAAGGGGTTCACTGCTGGCGCCAGCGCGTAGGCCTGGATGTAGACGTGCGTTCCGAGCAGGCCCGGAACGTTGGGAATGGCGATGGAGAACGAAAGCGTGGACGGGGCCAGCGGCGAGACACCGAGACCGATGAGGTCTGATGATTGCAGCAGGTCGCAGCCGGGCATGCCGATCCCGGCCAACGTCACGGGCAAGGGAAACGGGCCGAAGAACTGGTTGTTCCATCCCATCGCGACGCCCGCGATGTTCGTCGGGGCGTTGACGATCGTGGCGCTGCCGACCTGCCCCAGTACGGGTCGACCGGTCGCGTCTGGCAGGAAGCCCAGTGGCGGAGACCCGCATCCGGTTCCGAATGGGATCGCCGATGCCTGCGACGGAGGTGTGCCCCGGACCCAGGTATCCCCGAGCAGCACGCTCGTGCGGCCCCCGAACAAGACCACGCGCTGGCGAGCTGCGTCGTAGGTCATGGCGTGCTCCGCGCGCCCCATGGGGCTCGACGGCGGCGCGAACTGCGTCCAGTTGATGCCATTCCACTGCCAGGTGATCCCAGGGAGTCCCACGCCAGTCGAGCCGAACAAGACCGCACGCTGGCTCATCGCATCGTAGGTCATCGCGTGACCCTGCAATGCCGGAGGGCTCGTCACCGATGCCGACTGTGCCCAGTTGCTGCCATCCCATTCCCACGTGTCGCCGTAGGTCAGGCCCGACCCGTTGCTGCCGCCGAACAGCACGACGCGTTGCCGCGCCGCGTCGTACGTCATCGCGGTCGAGAGGCGGGGCGGAGGGCTCTGTGCTGGCGTCAACTGCGTCCAGTCGGTGCCGTCCCACTCCCATGTTTCCGCGAGGGGGATGGCGCCGATGCCGAGGCCAGCGAACAAGACCACTCGCTGGCGTGCGTCGTCGTAGGCGAGAGCGTGGTAGCTTCGTGGGCTCGGAATGTGCACCGAGAACCGTGCGGCCCAGCTGCTGCCATTCCACTCCCAGGTGTCGCCGAAGGTAGTTGCCTGAGTGCGCCCTCCGAACAGCACCACCTGCTGGCGAACCGAGTCGTAGGTCATCGCGTGGCCTTCACGCGGAACCGGGCTCGCCGATGGTGTCGACTGCAACCAGTTGACGCCGTTCCACTGCCAGGTGTCGCCCACGTAGACGCCCGTGAGGCTCGTGTTGCCACCAAAGAGAACCACCCGCTGGCGTGCGGCGTCGTAGGCCATCGCGTGCGAGTTGCGAGCCGACGGACTCGTCAGCGGCGCCAGCTGCGGCCAGATCAGTGCCTGGGCTCCGGTGGGCACGACGACGAGAGCGGAGGCGAGAAGGCCGGCAACGTGGATCGCGTTCATGTCTGGCTACCTGCCTGTTGCAGTTGCACGTCAGCACACCGGAACTCGGCGATGTGCATGCGGTTTCGCGCGGGAGTCCGAGAGCTCCCTGGCCCGCCCCAGCCGTCGAACACCGAGGCGGCGGTGCCCATTGCTGCAAGTCGATCGCGTCTAGCACCCCAGATCAACCGGGTTGCAGCTGGGACCAGGGGATGACACGGGCGCCTCCACTTCGGGTCGGTGCGGAAGCGCTCGACGACCGACCCGCACCCGCTGGCGACGCGCAGCACCTTTTTTTCGGCGCGTAGGCGACCCGACCGTCCGGCAGCAGCGACAGCCGACTCTCCGCGATCGCCGGACGCCCCGCATGACGGCACAGATGTTCGAGCCGGTCGCGGTCGCGACCTTGCACCCGCACCGCCGCATGCAGCGAAAACCCGTCCACGTCGGCACACAGCGGCCCCTTCACGAACGGTTCACTGCGCGTGCTGCTTCCGACGCGCGCGTCCAGCGCTCCCGCTCGCTCACCCAGCGCCGTGCGACCCTGCACCGCCGCCGCACCGAGTTCCAGCATCAAGTCCGTTGCGTCGTCAGCCGAGTCAGCAGCCTCGCCCGTAGCCGGCCACTTCCCCACCCGCCGCAGCAGCCGCAGCACGCGATCGGCAATCGCTGACACCAGACCCGCCACGTCACCGTCCGTCACTTCGCCGTGTTCGCAGAACTCCGCCCGCCCGCTGCCCAGTTCGTGCGCATGCACCCCATCCAGCCACAGCAGCGGACGCGCGACCAGCGTGGCGCGAATGGTCGGGTCCTCTCTCGAGGACAAACGGCGGTGGAACGACTTCACGAATCGCATGTCAGGCCAACCGTCCGCCCGAATGGTACCGCCGCGGTCCACCAGCACAAATGCCCCCCGCGTTGGCGCGTTGGCGCGGTTCGTTGCAGATGGGCGGCTCATTTGGAGCCGCTCGACGATGCTCGAGGCGATCGGCAGCCACGCGATCCGTTCAGTTCCAGATCACGTCGACGGTCACGTTGGTGAGCCGGTCCTGCGTCGGGTACTGGATCAGCAGTGCCTGGCCGTAGATCGAGATGCCCGCGAGGCTCGGAACGTTCGGCACCGTGATCGCGACCGAGCCGACGCCGGTCGATGCCGGAATGACGAAGGCGGGCAGCGGTATCAGGCTGTTGGGATCGATGCCGACCGTGCCGAGTGGCGGCAGCGGGATCACCGCAGTGCCCGTGGAGAGGAACGGCAACGCGACATCTACAAGACGGTAGGGACCGTAGCGCGCGTAGACGTCGAGCTGGTAGGTGTGGCCGACGCGCAGTAGGAACGGCGCATCGAGCTGGCGCAGCAGGTTCACGTAGAGGCGGTTCTGGCTGCCCGAGTTGGTGAACACCACGTCGAGGTCGTCGTGCCCGTCGACGTCGCCGAGCGCAACTGCCATCGTGTAGTCGTCGTCGACCGGCATGCGTGCTGTGGTGGCATCCGTGAAGGTTCCTGTACCATCGTTCAGGTAAAGGCGGTTCTGCAGGTCGCCGACGTTGCCGAAGTTCCCGAACACCAGGTCGAGATCACCATCTTCGTCGACGTCGCCGAGCGCCACGCAGCTAGTCCTGTAGCTCGCGATGGGCATGCGCGCAGCAGTGGCATCGGTGAAGGTGCCGGTACCGTCGTTCAGGTAAAGGCGGTTCTGCTGGCCGCCGGAGTCGTTGCCGTTTCCGAACACCACGTCGAGGTCACCATCACCGTCGACGTCACCGAGTGCCACTGCTCGCGTGTAGTCGAAGTCGACCGGCATGCGCGCAGCAGTGGCATCGGTGAAGGTGCCCGAGCCGTTGTTCAGGTAGAGGCGGTTCTGCTGGCCGCCGAAGTAGTCGCCGTAGTTCCCGAACACCAGGTCGAGGTCGCCGTCGCCATCGACGTCGCCGAGCGCCAGGCAAGCGGTGAGGTCGTTGTCGACCGGCATGTGCGCGGCCGTGGCATCGGTGAAGGTGCCCGTGCCGTTGTTCAGGTAGAGGCGGTTCTGCTGGTTGAAGTCCCCGAACACCAGGTCGCGGTCACCGTCGCCGTCAACGTCGCCGAGCGCCACGGCCGAGGTGTTGTAGCTGCCGACCGGCATGCGCGTGGCGGTGGCATCGGTGAAGGTGCCCGTGCCGTTGTTCAGGTAGAGGCAGCTCTGCTGTCCTCCATTCCCGAGAACCATGTCGAGGTCGCCGTCCCCGTCGACGTCGCCGAGCGCCAAACTGCCGGTCGCGTAGCTGGCGACCGGCATGCGCGCGGCGGTGGCATCGGTGAAGGTGCCCGAGCCATTGTTCAGGTAGAGGCGGCTCTGCTGTCCTCCATTCCCGAGCACCATGTCGAGGTCGCCATCCCCGTCGACATCGCCGAGCGCCACGGGGCCGGTCCAGTCGCGTTCGCACGGCATTCGCGTGGCAGTGGCATCGGTGAAGGTGCCCCGGCCGTTGTTCAGGTAGAGACGGGTCTGGTCGATCCAGGTCCCGAACACCACGTCCAGGTCGCCGTCCCCGTCGACGTCGCCCATCGTCACCGCATTGGTCCAGTCGCGGTCGACCGGCATCTGCGCGGCGGTTGCATCGGTGAAGGTGCCGGTGCCGTCGTTCACGTAGAGGCGATTCTGCTGGCCGGGGCCGGTGGAGATGTTGCCGTTCCCGAACACCAGGTCGAGGTCACCGTCGCTGTCGATGTCGCCGAACGCCACGCAGGTCGTCCCGTCGTTGTCGACCGGCATGCGCGCAGCGGTGGCATCGGTGAAGGTGCCCGAGCCGTTGTTCAGGTAGAGGTGGTTTTGCCCGCTGGACCAGACGGAAGCGACGTTCCCGAACACCAGATCGAGGTCACCGTCACCGTCGACGTCGCCGAGCGCCAAGCTGCTGGGCAGGTAACTGGCGACGGGCATGTGCGTGGCAGTGACATCGGTGAAGGTGCCCGTGCCATTGTTCAGGTGGAGGCGGTTGTGGGCACCGAACACCAGATCGAGGTCGCCGTCGCCGTCGACGTCGCCGAGCGCCACGGCCCCGCTGCCGGTGCTGATTGCCGGCATGCGCGTGGCAGTGACATCGGTGAACGTGCCCGAGCCGTTGTTCAGGTAGAGGCGGTTCTGATGGCCCGAGCCTCTCCCGGACACCAGATCGAGATCGCCGTCGCCATCGACGTCGCCGAGCGCCACGCAGTAGGTCCCGCGGTTGTCGACCGGCATGTGCGTGGCAGTGACATCGGTGAACGTGCCCGCACCGTTGTTCAGGCAGAGGCGGCTCTGCGTCGAGAGCGTGGAGTTCCCGAACACCAGGTCGAGGTCGCCGTCACCATCGACGTCGCCGAGCGCTACGCACGTGGTCCCGTAGTTGGCGGCTGGCATGGCCGCGGCGGTGGCATCGGTGAAGATGCCCGTGCCGTCGTTCAGGTAGAAGCGGGTCTGGTTGTAGTCCCCGAACACCAGATCGAGGTCGCCATCCCCGTCCACGTCGCCCCTGGCCACCGTGTAGGTCGCATTCTGCTCCGCCGGCAACCCTCGCTTCTGAAGCTCCTCGAACTGCCGCTGTGCTTGCGCCGACTGCGCCAGCGCCACCAACACCGCCGCGGCGAGCAGTGCCTGCGTCGAAGACACATGGCCAGTGAACCCGCGGGGCCTGCGAAACGATTTCGGAACGTGCATGGTGCCTCCGCTTGGCCGGGCCAGTACCAGCCCGACGGGACGCGCGGCCAGCGTGGCGCGAAGGATCGGGGTCCTCTCGCGAGGACAAACGACGCCGGACCCGAGAGCACGAACCGCCGTCAGGCCAACCGCCGCTCCGAATGCTACCGCCGCGCGGTCCACCAGCACCATGCTGCTTTTGGCGCACTGGCGCACTGGCGCACGTGCCCCGATGAGGTGGGAGGTGACAGAACCCCCTTGCCAGAACCTCCGTGATCGGGCGGGCGGTGTTCCTACAATCGCGGCCCGCCCGTGAGCGGCCGAATGAAGTCGACCGATCCGCCGTCCCTGCTGCGCCTGCGCACGCTGCTGCACGACGCGACCACGCAGCCCGCCGCTGCAGTGGAGGAGCTCGCCGCGGCGCGCAGGCACCTCGCTGCGGGTGGCCCGGTGGCGGCGGCGAGACGACGACGCTCGGACGGTCCGCTACGAGCGGCGGCAGCTGGTAGCACAGCGACTTGCCGCCGCCGGTCGGCAGCACGACGAGCGCGTCGCGGCCCTCCAGCGCTGCGTCGATCGCCTCCTGCTGCAGCGGCCGCAGCGCCGCGAAGCCGAACCAGCACACCGACATTCGCAGCCGAAACTCAAAAGCTACCGATGGTCAGAGTCAACGCGTTCGTACCGGTCAGCGCCGTGATGTCGCCAGTGCCGCTGAGCTCGAGGGGCACCACCTGCTGGTGGAGAACCACGCCGGCGAGTGCGACCGTGTTTGGAATCACGAGCTGCGTCTGCACGATGCCCGCCGCAGGCACGTACACATCGAGCCGATCGGGGCTCACGAGCAGCGTGCAACCCGGCACACCCTGCGGCAGGATCGACGGCATCGGGATCGATATGGCACTGAACCCGAACACACCGAGCGCGAGCGCAGGCGCAGGCATCCCGGTCGCAACGGCGCGGAACGTCGACCCGGTCCACGGCAGCGACGTGGCGGCCAGCACGTTGGGACCAGCGGAGCCGGTGCAGCCCGCGCCGTAGGAGACAGCCGTGGCAGGGCACGTTGTGGTGAGCTGCGCCATGTATGCGGAGGCGGCGCCGTTGACGACAGTGAAGCCGCCACCAGCCACTAGATCGCCGTTCGGCAGCGTCGTGAGGGCGTTCACGCGGTCGTTCATCCCCGAACCAAGCGCCGACCAACTCGTACCATTCCAGCGCGCGATGCGGTTCGCACTCACACCTCCCGCGTTCGTGAACTGACCGCCCGCCACGAGGTCGCCGTTTGGCAGCGTCACAAGGGCGTTCACGTCGCCGTTCATCCCCGAACCAAGCGACGACCAGCTCGTGCCATTCCAGCGCGCGATGCGGTTGGCACTCACGCCCCCGGCGGTGACGAACCAACCACCGGCCACGAGGTCCCCGTTCGGCAGCGTCGTGAGGGCGAGCACGAAGTTGTCCATACCGGAACCCAGCGCCGACCAGCTCGTGCCATTCCAGCTCGCGATGCGGTTGGCACTCACGCCTCCCGCCGTCGTGAACCAACCACCCGCCACGAGGTCTCCGTTCGGAAGCACCGCCAAGGCACGTACTGACGAGCCGGGGAACAGAGACATACCCGAACCCAGCGCCGACCAGCTCGTGCCATCCCAGCGCGCGACGTGGATCGCACTCACGCCTCCCGCCGTCGTGAAATCACCAGCCGCCACGAAGTCGCCGTTCGGCATGGTCGTGAGGGCGTACACGGAGCCATTAGTCCCCGAACCCAGCGCCGACCAACTCGTGCCATCCCAGCGCGCAACGTGGATCGCACTCACGCCTCCCGCTGTCGTGAAAGAACCACCCGCCACGAGGTCCCCGTTCGGCAGCGTCGTGAGGGCTGCCACCGAGCTGCTCATCCCCGATCCCAGCGCCGACCAGCTCGCGCCATTCCAGCGCGCGATGAACCTCGCACTCATGCCTCCGGCCGACTGAAAGTTACCACCCGCCACGAGGTCCCCGTTCGGCAGCGTCGTGAGGGCCAACACCGGGTTGTCGAGCCTCGCGCCCAGCGCCGACCAACTCGTGCCATTCCAGCGCGCGATGCGGTTCCCACTCACACCTCCAGCCGTAGTGAACTCACCACCCGCCACGACGTCCCCGTTCGGCATGGTCGTGAGGCTGTACATGACGTTGTTCAACCCCGAACCCAGCGCCGACCAGCTCGTGCCATTCCAGCGCGCGATGTCGTTCGCACTCACACCTCCCGCCGTCGTGAACTCACCACCCGCCACGACGTCCCCGTTCGGAAGCACCGCCAAGGCATAGACGTACGGATACAAAGGGCTGGGCAGGTACATCCCCGAACCCAGCGCCGACCAGCTCGTGCCATTCCAGCGCGCGATGCTGCTCGCAGCCACACCTCCCGCCCCCACGAACACACCACCCACCACGAGGTCCCCGTTCGGAAGCACCGCCAAGGCACGGACGATGGGGCCCGGAGAGCCGATGGGCTGAAACATCCCCGAACCCAGCGTCGACCAGCTCGTGCCATCCCAACGCGCGATGCTCTTGGTGAACATGCCTGCCACCACCGTGAAGTAGCCACCCGCCACGACGTCCCCGTTTGGCAGCGTCGCAAGGGCGGTCACGTAGCCGCTGCCCATGATCCCCGAACCCAGCGCCGACCAGCTCGTGCCATTCCAGCGCGCGATGTAGTTCGCACTCACGCCTCCCGCTGCCCCGAAGGCACCACCCGCCACGACGTCCCCGTTCGGAAGCGCCGTGAGGGCGTAGACGTGGTGGCTGGTCCCTGAACCCAGCGCAGACCAGCTCGTGCCATTCCAGCGCGCGATGTAGTTCGCACCCACGCCTCCCGCCGTCGTGAACAGACCACCCGCCACGAGGTCCCCGTTCGGCATCGTCATGAGGGCCTGCACGGCGCCGTTCATGCCGGAACCCAGTGCTGACCAGACACCGGTCACCGGATCGTATGCTGCAATCCGGTTCGCCAAGACACCGCCGGCGGTCGAGTAGTCGCCACCTACGACCAAGACGGGCTGCATCGGGCCGGCACCGTCAGGGTCCCACATGGTCGTGGCCCTGACACTGCCATCTGTCCCCGGGACCCCAGAACCCGGCAGCCACTGCGTCGAGCATTGAGCCGAGGCGTGCCCCGACACGGCAACCAAGCACGGAAGGAGGAACGCAACGCCGCGCGAGGGCAATGAAAGCGAAGTACGCGAGATCATGGAGCACCCACGAGGTTGGCAGTCCGGCGAGCGTCGCGATGATACCGCGCGGCCGTTCGTGCGTCCGGCTACGAGGCTGCCTGACCTGGTCGTTCAGCCAGCTGACGGTCAGCGGCGCGGGGAAGCATCTGTCCAGCGCAGCGTCGGGAATGCTCCATGCCCGCCACGACGGCGAGACACGTTGCGAGGATCGGGCGGGATTCAAAAGCTCCCGATGGTCAGAGTCAACGCGTTCGTACCGGTCAGCGCCGTGATGCTGCCGGTGCCGCTGAGCTCGATCGGAACCACTTGCTGGTGAAGAACCACGCCAGCGAGGGCGACGGTGTTCGGAATCACGAGCTGCGTCTGCGCGAGGCCGGCCGCAGGCACGTACAGCTCGAGCAGATCGGGGACCACGAGCAGCGTGCAACCCGCCACACCCTGCGGCAGGATCGACGGCATCGGGATCGATGTGGTGCTGAACCCGAACACACCGAGCGCGAGCGCAATCGCCGGCATCCCGGTCGCAACGGAGCGGAACGTCGACCCGGTCCACGGCAGCGACGTTGCGGCCAGCACGTTGGGACCACCGGAGCCGTTGCAGCCAGCACCGGAGGAGACAGCGGTGGCGGGACATGTTGTCGTGAGCTGCGCCATGTATGCGGAGATGGCGCCGTTGACGAAAGTGAAGGCGCCGCCAGCCACGAGATCGCCATTCGGCACCGTCTCGAGGGCAAACACGATGTCGTTCATCCCCGAACCCAGCGCCGACCAGCTCGTGCCATTCCAGCGCGCGATGCGGTTGGCACTCACGCCCCCGGCCGCTGTGAACTGACCACCCGCCACGACGTCCCCGTTCGGCAGCGTCGTCAGGGCGCACACGTCTCCGTAGGTCCCCGATCCCAGCGCCGACCAGTTCGTGCCATCCCAGCGCGCGATGCAGCTCGCATTCACGCCCCCCGCCACAGTGAACTGACCACCCGCCACGAGCTCACCGTTCGGCAGCGTCGTGAGGGCACGCACGATGTAGTTCATCCCCGATCCCAGTTCCGACCAGCTCGTGCCATCCCAGCGCGCGATGTAGTTCGCACTCACACCTCCGGCCGTCGTGAACTGACCACCGGCCACGAGGTTGCCGTTCGGAAGTGTCGTGAGCGCGTACACGGCGCCGTTCATCCCCGTTCCAAGCGCCGACCAGTTCATGCCATTCCAACGCGCGATGAGGCCGACACCCGCCGCCACGAGGTCTCCATTCGGTAGCGTCGCGAGCGCGTACACGGAGTTGCTCATCCCCCCCATCGCCGACCAGCTCGAGCCATTCCAGCGCGCGATGTAGAACGCACCCACGCCTCCCGCCGTCGTGAAATGACCACCCGCCACCAGGTCCCCGTTCGGCATCGTCGTGAGGGCAAGCACATAGGTGTCCATACCGGAACCCAGCGCCGACCAGCTCGTGCCATTCCAGCGCGCGATGCGGTAGGCAGCCACGCCTCCCGCCGTCGTGAAACCACCACCCGCCACGAGGTCGCCGTTCGGCAGCGTCGTGAGGGCATACACGGGGCCGTTCATCCCCAACCCCAGCGTCGACCAGCTCGCGCCATTCCAGCGCGCGATGTGTCTCGCATCCACGTCTCCTGCGGTCGTGAACTCACCACCCGCCACGAGCTCCCCGTTCGGCAGCACCGCCAAGGCACGGACTGACGGCACAGCATAGGCGGCGTTGAACATCCCCGAGCCCAGTGCCGACCAGCTCGTGCCATCCCAGCGCGCGATGTAAGCCGCCGTCGTGGACCGACCACCGGCCACGAGGTCCCCGTTCGACAGCGTCGTGAGGGCGTACACGTAGCCGCTCATTCCCGAACCCAGCGCCGACCAGCTCGTGCCATCCCAGCGCGCGATGCTGTTAGCACTCACGCCTCCTGCCGTCGTGAACCAACCACCCGCCACGACGTCCCCGTTGGGCAGCGTCGTGAGGGCATGAACCTCGTAGTTCATCCCCGATCCCAGTGCCGACCAGCTCGTGCCATCCCAGCGCGCGATGCGGTTGGCACTCACGCCTCCTGCCGTCGCGAACAAACCGCCCGCCACGAGGTCGCCGTTCGGCAGCGTCGTGAGCGCGTCCACGATGCCGTAGATCCCCGGACCCAGAGCCGACCAGCTCGTGCCATTCCAGCGCGCGATGCCGCTCGCACTCACGCCCCCCGCCATACTGAACTGACCACCCACCACGAGCTCACCGTTCGGCAGCGTCGTGAGCGCGTTCACGTACCAGTTCATCCCCGAAGCCAGCGCCGACCAGTTCGTGCCATCCCAGCGCGCGATGTAGTTCACGCTCCCGCCTCCCGCCGTCGTGAACCGACCACCGGCCACGAGGTCCCCGTTTGGCAGCGTGGCAAGTGCTTGCACGTTGCCGTTCATACCGGAACCCAGTGCTGACCAGGCACCGGTCGCCGGATCGTATGCAGCAATCCGGTTCGCCGAGACCGTGCCTGCGGCGGTGAACTCGCCCCCGACCACCAATATGGGCTGCATCGGGCCGGCACCGTCAGGGTCCCACATGGTCGTGGCGAAGACACCCCAATCGGTCCCCGGGACATCAGAACCCGCCAGCCACTGCGTTGCACATTGGGCTGCGGCGTTCTCCGAGACAGTACCGGTGACCAGAGAGAAGAGCAGCACCGCGACAGCTGCCGAGGGCAGCGCAGGCGAAGAACGCGAGATCACGGAGCACCTCACAGGGTTGGCGTTTCGCAGCAGAACGCTTTGATGATACCGCGCGGCCGTTCGCGTGTCCGGACAGCTGCGAGCCTCGCTGCCTGTTCTGGTCGTTCAGCCAGCCAACGGTCGCAGCGCGAGGCAGCATCCGTCCAGCGCATCGTCAGCGCTGCTGCCGCAGTGGTATCGCGGAAGTGCCCGACGCTTGCAAGATGGTTGCACGATGCGCGCCGCGCGAGCATGCACCCGACGGATGCTCCGGCGCGACTCGGGCCTTCCAGACCTCAGCCTCAGACCGTGTAGAGCGTGAGCAGGAACAGCGCGAACCGATAGCCCAGTACGAGGGCTGCGGCGGCCAGCGCGAAGAGCACCGTCGTCAGTGTGCGTGGCACGAGGCGCACACCATACACGCGGCCGATCGACACGTACAGATACACGGCGCAGACCAGCAGGATGAGCGCACTCATCACGGAGTCCAGCCATGGTGACTCGAGCCCACGGCCGCCCGACCAGACGACCACCTGGGCCGCCGCGATGCCGACGCAGAACAACAGCAACAGCATGGCGTAGAGGTGCAGGGCGAACACGAAGTGCACGCCGAAGGGGCGTTTGGTGCGATGGAAGACGAGCGACAGCAGCGCAGCGAACGGCACCACCATCGCGATGATCAGCGTCTTGGCGTGCAGGACCACGGCTCGGTCGAACGCGATGGCCAGCGACTCCAGGCTCACGCCCTTGGCCTCGAGGCGTCGCGCGACCAGTTCGCCGGCCAACGCGCTCCAGTCCTGCTGGTGCAGGTGCGAGTCGAGGGGCGACGAGAACACGTTGGTCTTCGTCACCGACTGGAACCCGAAGAACAACACGTTGGCGAACAGGAACAACGGGAACGGCCCGAGGTACGCAACGCGCATGCCCTTGGCATAGGCGAGGGTCAGTTCCCCCGGGTGGGCCAGCAGCGCGCGAACGGTGCGCAGCAGCTTCCCGTCGATGCTGGTCAGGGCATGGATCAGCTTGGCCAGCAGGCCGCGCAGCGACAGGTCGCGCTGGCTCGGAGGGGACTCGCCGCAATGCGGACAGAAGCGCGTGGCCACGGGCTGGGCACAGCTTGGACAAGTCCACGAGTCGAGCGTCTTCATCGGCCTTGCTTTCGCCCGGTCAGCGACGACAGCGCCGCCACCGGTCGTCGCGGCGGGCCACTCTAGAGGTGGGAGGCACGGCAGACACGCGCACAGCGGAAGTAGCAGGCGGCCCCGTGCAAGCGACGACGCGCCGTGGTCAGCTGTGACGCGCGTGGCACGCCCCTCGAAGCCGGCCGCCGAGGTCAGGGGTCGCGTCGTCGACGTGCGCGGCGACGCTCTCGCCGGCGCGCGCATCGTGCTGAGCCGCGACGAGCGCGTCGCGGCCCTCCAGCGCTGCGTCGATCGCCTCCTGCTGCAGCGGCCGCACGCCGGCCTGCTCCCGCGGGCGCCTGGCGATCGACCGGCGCGCCGGCCGCGTCGTCGCGTTCCAGCTGGCGGTGCCGCCGTCGCGCGCCAACGTCGACGTCAACATCGCGGGGACCAAGGCGTGGTCGCGGACATCGTCGTCTCCGGCCTCTTGTTCGCGATCGTCTGCTACTGGGTCCATGGCGACCTGAGCGCGCGCGCGGTCACGCGGCTGTTGCAGGTGCGCGAGATCGCCGAAGAACTGCTGGTCGAAGCTGTCGGGAAAGACTGACCGGGCGCACCTTGGGACATACCGAGCGGCAGACGCCCTCGCGAGCGCGTCAGCAGAGGCAGCCGAGGACCGGAGACTGGACGCGGACCGCGGTTCGTGATATTTCGCGGTCAAGGAGCAGGCTCGTCGATGCCACCGGCGGGTCAATGGTTCAATGGAAGAGAGTCCTTCGCCCAAAGGCAGCATGCCGGAGCGCATTGGCAGCTACAGGATCCTGGAACACCTGCAGCGCGGCGGCATGGGGGACGTCTACCGCGGTCTCAAGGAGACGACGCCGCGGCGCGAAGCGGCGATCAAGCTGATCCGGCCCGACAAGGACGACGCGCGCCACCGAGCGCGTTTCGAGATGGAGCTGAGGGCGCTGGAGCGGATGGAACATCCGTACATCGCGAAGATCTACGACACCGGCTTCACCGAGGACGGAGAGCCGTGGTTCGCGATGGAACTGGTCAAGGGCGTGTCGCTGAAGGAGTACTGCGACCGCAAACGGCTGACACTCGCTGACAGGCTCGGACTGTTCCAGCAGGTGTGCGAAGCGGTGCAGCACGTGCACCAGAAGGGGATCATCCACCGCGACATCAAGCCGGGGAACGTCATGGTGACGGTAGTGGACGACCGGCCGATGGCCAAGCTCATCGACTTCGGCCTGGCGCGCGCGGTCGACATCCAGAGCTTCCGCAAGACCCTGTTCGAGGAGATGAGGCGCATCGTCGGCACCGTTGCCTACATGAGCCCCGAGCAGGCTACGCGCGACGAGAAGGATCTCGACACGCGCACCGATGTCTACTCGCTCGGTGTGATGCTCTACGAGCTGCTGACCGGCGACGTGCCGCTGCTCGAGGAGCTGTCGCTCGGCAACATCGACCAGTTGGCGAGGTTGATCTGCGAGGTCGAACCGAAGAAGCCGAGCACGCACTTGTCGGAGCTCGGTGCGGCCCTGGACGACACGGCGGCGCGGCTGCGGATGGATGGCCGGTCACTGTGCCGGCAGGTGGCAGGGGATCTCGACTGGATCGTCATGAAGGCGATCGAGAAGGATCGCGCCCGACGCTATGCGACGCCGCGCGATCTGGCGCAGGAGATCGCGCGCCACCTGCGGCACGAACCGATCGAGGCGGGGCCGCCCGGCAACTCGTACCGGTTGAAGAAGTGGGCTCGCCGTCACCGCGTCGGCTTGGTGTCCGCTTCGCTCGTGGCGAGCAGCTTGCTCGTGGCGGTTGCGGTGACTGTCGTCATGCAGCAGAAAGCGATCGCGGCCGACGCCCGGGCGCTGCGCGCCGCGCGCGACGCGCTGCTCGATGGCGACTTCGCGCAGCTCGTCGAACTGCGACTGCGCACGAAGGGACACTGGCCGCAGCTTCCCCAGATGGTTGCAGCCATGGATCAATGGCTCGTCGAAGCGGACAAACTGGTCGCACGGTTGTCCGAGCACAAGAGCCGTGCCGCAGCGCCCGCTGGGACCGGTGCGGACGAGGGCAGCGTCGATGCGGCGATCATGACGATGCGGCGCCGGATCAGCGACGAACTCGAGGCCTTCTCGGGTCCGGCCGGAATCCTCGGCGCCATGCGCAAGCGCCGGCAAGAAGCGTCAACGATCCACGCGCGCAGCGTTGGCGATCCGGAACCGAAACGGCTCTGGGCAGAGGCAGCCGCGAGGGTTGCGGCCAGGGATGGCTACCGTTTCACGCTGGTGCCGCAGGTCGGGCTCCTGCCGCTGGGAACGGATCCAGTCTCCGGGCTCGAGGAATTCGCGGTGCTGCAGACCGGCAAGGTGCCCATGCGACGCGCCAACGAGCGGCTCGTGCCTGACGAGGCGGACGCCATCGTGCTAGTGCTGGTGCCGGGCGGCGATGTGTTGATCGGAGCGACAAGCAAGGATCCGGCGAGCCCCAACTACGATCCGTACGCATTGGACAAGGGCAACAAGGGGACGGACAAGGACGACGAGCGCGAGGGGGTGCTCGGCGTGCGACTCGATCCGTTCTTCCTCGGCAAGTACGAGCTGACGCAGGCACAGTGGATGCGGCTGCCTCACGACCACCCGTCGACCTACGGCAGCGCCCTCGCGCCCGACGAAGCCCAGGTATCGAACCCGAGCAACTTCCGCTGCGGCGCCGACTTCGAGGACCGGCCGCACAGACCCACGGGCTTGAACCCGGTGGAGAACGTCAGCTGCGAATTGCTCGAGACCTTCCTGAAGCACCTCGCGCTGGAGCTGCCCACCGAGGCACAGTGGGAAGTCGCGTGCCGAGCCGGCGGCAAGGGATCCTGGCACGTGGCCGAAGCTGCACAGCTGGCCACAGTGGCCAACCTCGCCGACCTGTTTGCCAGGAAGTCTGGCATGCGGTGGCCCGAGATCGACGAGTCCGCTGGCTTCGCGCTCGACGACGGCAGGCTCGACACGGCGCCGGTCGGATCGTTTGCGCCGAACGACTACGGCTTCTACGACATGCACGGCAACGTCAACGAGTGGTGCCGCGATGCCTACTTGACCAAGCGCAGCAAGCTGCGGCCGGGCACGGGCGAAGTCGAAGTCGGAAGAACTTCAGAGTCGTGGAACGCCGCGGTGCGCGGAGGCAGCTTCCGAACCGGTCCGCAGCGTGCGCGCACGGCGTTCCGCCAACCTTGGCCGCGCGCTTCCTTCTACCCGATCACCGGTGCTCGCGTGTCGCGGGCCGTTTCGTTCTGAGAGGTACTGCAATGCACACTGGAGCAGCACGTCGTTCGCATACCCGGCTGCGCCTGGCCGGGCTCGTCCTCGGCCTCTCGCACTTTGCTGGCTGTGCGACAACACAGGAATCGCCGAAGGTGTCGGAGGCGGCAGCGCGCTGGGCAGCCGACCTCGCGAAGTTCGAGGAGCAAGTGGGCGGCAAATGGGATGTGCGCGAGGAGGAGAATGAGGCCGGCACGCGCCGGACCGTCTTCGAGGTGGGCGACAACCCCGTGATCAAGGGCTGGGGCGAAGGCGGTGAGAAGCAGGCCCGCGCGATTGCCGACAAACTGCTCGAGTCGAACGCCAAGCTGCTGCGCATTGCTGGCTTGGCGACGGAGATGCACATGGTGGGAAGAACCGGCAAGGCATTTGCGTTCGTCTACTCAGTGGGCCAGCCCCACGCGAAACACCGTCGCATCCCGATCCTCGGCGCCCGCGTCGATGTCCGCATTCACGAATTGGGTCGCATCCTCTTGTTGCGCAGCGACGTGCCGGAGCTGGCGGAGGATCCGCTGCCAGAGAAACCCGCGGATCAGGCTCAATTCGACGAACTCGACAAGAAGGCCGCGCAGGCCTGCGACCTGTCGCAACCGCGCGTCGACGGCGACAAGCGGACGGCGCGTCTGGTCTATCGGCGTGCCAAGGGGCAACGGCAGGCAATACCGCTCTGGGAAGTGCCGGTGTCGTCGCGACCGGAGGGAGCGGTGGACAAGTTCGGGTTCGTCTATCTGCCGGTGCAAGGGGATCGCAAACCGGAGTTCGTCTCAGCGAAGTTCAAGGTCGGCTCCCACCAGCCGGCCGACAGCCGGTCGTCGCCCGCCTGCGATACGGTCGAACAGGGCCCATCATTGGCTGGCAAGGTGTCCGGTTGGTGCCGTGTAGGCCTCGCTCCAAACTCAAGGCCGGTGCCCACCCCACTCGCCAACCTGCACGTGTTCAATCCCGGCAATCCGGGTACCGCCGCGATGACGACCGACAACAATGGCGGCTTCACACCGCCCCTGCCCCCAAACCCGCAATTCACGCCGCTTGCTGGCGCCTCCTGCACCGTGCTCGGGCCCAATCCGCCCGTAGTTGCCGTCGCCACCAACGGCTTGACCGTCGACCTGGGGAGCGATGGCGCCGCCGATCAGGTCGCTCACATGACCGCCTACTATTGGATCGACCAGGCGAGCCAGCATTGCTGTCCGTTGCTGAAGCTGGAGACCACCCAGGATGCGAGGAACAAGCTCGCGGAACTAGCCGCCGTTAAGGCGTGGGTGAACCAACCTTGGGTTGCAGATCCGGACTTTGAACCCGCGTGGTCCTGGCCTGGGACGATGTACTTTGCGTGCGGCAACGGCCCTCGACCGAACATGGCCTACTCGACCATCGTGCTGCACGAATGGGGGCACCATCTGATCAGCTTGTTCGCGATCGGCGAGGGGAGCGACGGGCTCAGAGAGGGCTGGGCCGACGTAGTCGCCATGTTCGTCGCGAAAACATCGTGCGTGGGCCCCGGCTACCTCACTCCGGGCAATTGCCTGCGCTCGGGCCTCGACAAGGCGCAGTTCGGTGTTGGAGGCAACGAGCACGACATGGGGAAGAGCTGGATGGGTTTCGCCTGGATCCTACGCACCAAGCTGGTCGGCAAGTACCCGGCCGAGGGCATCGCAATTGCGAACGAGCTGCTGATCGGCACGATCCCAACCGGCGTCTGCTACCAGCCGGACGCTGTGGAGGCCGTCTTCATCGCTGCGGACGAGGATGGACGCCGGCGCGGCGACTACCTGGGTCTCCTACGGGAGGCGTGCGCCGAACATGCCCTTCCCGTGCCTGACAAGTACAAGAGCCCGTAGCTCGAGTCAGCAACTCGCAAGTTTGTGGGTGGCACCAGGGCCAGCGGTTGGAAAGCAGCCGGCCCTCGAGTGGTATGGGGGAGTCGCCCCCCGCCCACAGGCCCGGACGGTCTGCTCGACCCGTTAGCGCGGGACGCTCAACGGAAGACGACACGCAATGTAGAGTGCGGACGGCGAAACACTCCCAAAGAACACCGAGACGATCACCGCCCGCTACCCTTCATGGGAAATCCCGATGCCAGGGCTCGATGCCCATCAACCGATGGCTGGCCCGGAACACGACACGCGTGTCCAGCGCCAACAGCGAGGAAGGAGCCGAGCCAACAGTGAGGTCTGGGATCGGGTCGGAGGTGACCTGCGGCAGGCCGCCGACGAACGTGACGAAGCCGAGATGCGACGAGAGCATGTCGGGAGTCCCCGTGTAGTAGTAGCCGAAGAAGGCCAGCTTGCCGGCGTTGTTGACCGCGAGGTGCGAGCAGCCACCCCAGCCTGGCAGTTCCTTCAGCTCCGTCATGGCACTGCCGTCGGAATTGGTCCTCCAGATCGCCCAGAAACTGCCGCTGCTCTTCACACCCGTGCCCAGCAAGTGCGGGATGCCCCCCACGAGCAGCGAGGCGGTGATTCTCACGTTGGACGTGCCAGCGGGCCACGGCACGAATCGCACTTTGTCGTTGAAGGCGTACCAAACCTCGCGCGCGCCGCCGCTCGTTCCGAGGACGAAGTAGAGGCGCTGCTGGCCGGCGAACCCCGCAGGCATCAGGTGCTCGATCGTCCCGCTGGCCGATTGGATCTCCTCGAGCTCCGAAGCGATTGTCCATCGGTACAGTCTCTGCGTGCCCGAGTCTTCTGCAGTGAAGTACACGGCATCGCCATCCGCAGTCAGGTTGTCCACATCGCCGGTGTAGATGAGATCGATCGTGGGCGAAACCGGGTCCCGCAATGCGCTCAGGAGTCGCTGCCCCGGAGAGTTGGTGCTCATGCTCGTGAAAGCGACGAAGCCGGTGCCGTCGAAGGCGCAGTCGAGCATGTCACCGACCATGCGGTGATGGTTGTCCTGCAGCACGAGTTGTGCAGGCGTGCCCGCGGCGTCCGAGCGCCAGAAGCTGAGAGTGTTTGACGCAAAGAGCGCGAACATCACACCATTGCCCACCGGTGCAATGTCCTGCACTGTGTACGCGTCAGGGACCCCACCAGTCAGAGTGACTACCGTTGGTGCACTGGTGCCGTTGGCGACCATCACGCGCTCGCGAAGCACGTTGCTGCCGCTGACCACCACGGTCACGTTGGCCGCCAGGAACGCTCCCGTTCCGACGGGAGTCAGCAGACGCGGATCGGAGGACAGCGGCACCTGTCCGCCATCGAGCAGATCGAACCTCTGAGGGGCCGCGGTTTGCGTCGAGTAGACCCACAGCTCGCGCCCCTTCTTGTCATCGGTGGCCGCGAAGAACACGCTGCTGGCTCCGACCCGGACCATTTCGTTCGGCAGCGACGACGCAGTGCGGCGCGGCCCGCCTGGCGTGCCGCCACCGCCCGCGCCCGTGCCGTCGTTGATCTCGTTGATGTCCTTGATGATTGCCGGCACGGGCACCGGTTGCGCCATGGCGACGGTTGCCGGGCCAAAGAGAAGACACAAGCCCCATCGACGAATCGTCATTTGCTCTCCTTCCTTTGCTGCTGGTCGTCCCCAACCGCCCAATGAACGATAGGGACGTCCTGGCTCATTGGAACAGGGGAAAAGCCGGCATCAGCGCATCCGCATCGATGATGCGGCCTCCCCGCACCGATGCCGCCATGGCAGCGGCGGTTCGATGACGGCGAGCGCTTTGCAGGAACCGACGCGCTTCCGGAAAAGGCCGCGCCGCTCCGTTCGTCCGCCACCTGGTCGCCGGTGCTCCGCACCGGCGCCTACGGTTGCGGACTCTCCGCGTTGCCGATCGGCGCGCCGAGCTTACGGTACAGCGACGTTCACGCCGAGTCCGAGCAGCTTGGCGGCCTTGCGCTTGTTGCCGCCGCACTGCTCGATGATGCGCAGGATGTGCGCGCGTTCGAACTCCGCGGTCGCCTCGCGCAGGTTCACCTGGTACTCGGGATCACGCGGCACCGCAGCGCGCACGGGATCGGGCAGGTCGACCGAAGTGATCTGCTCGCCGGCGGCGAAGACGAGGCCCGACAGTTTCTCGCGCGCCTTGGCCTCGGCGGCCTTCACGCGCTCCATGTCAATCTCGTGCGCGAACTCGCCGGCCTCGCAGACGAGCGTGAGCACGTTGTGCTGCACCTGCGCGAAGCCGTCGCTGACGAACAGCTCGAGCGTGCGGCCGTCGAGCTCCGTGATCTTGGCCTTG